>Ga0102937_1000744_pt1 | contig 14718 bp, 9 predicted proteins | sample SalPonR2_B_D1_MG_FD_78213 | JGI IMG/M metagenome (GOLD analysis project Ga0102937, IMG submission 78213) | Salt pond soil microbial communities from South San Francisco under conditions of wetland restoration - Salt Pond MetaG R2_B_D1_MG | ecosystem: Environmental > Aquatic > Marine > Intertidal... | reverse complement strand
GCCGCTCTTGCAGGAGGCGAGGAACAGCAACCGGAAAGCGCCATGCTCAACGGTGGCACCTTTTACGATTATTACCAGACCAGCGACGGCCGCTGGATATCCGTTGGCAGCCTCGAACCACAGTTCTCTGCCCGGTTGTGCGATGCCCTGGACATCCCGGAGATGAAAAGTTTCGCTCTGAGCCAGAACCCTGAGCATCAGCAAACTATCCGCGAGGCCCTGAAAGCCGCTTTTGCCCAGAAAACCCTGGCGCAGTGGCAGGACGTATTCGCAGGTGTGGATGCCTGCGTGGAGCCGGTGCTGACGATTACCGAGGCTGCTGAACACCCGCAGATAAAAGCGCGAAATATGGTTATTGAGGTGGCCAAAGGGGATAGCCGTTCCCAGAAACAGATCGGCCATCCCATCAAGTTCAGTGCGACGCCCTGTGAAAGCCGTTTTACGGGGCGGGCATTGGGTGCGGATAACGAGGAGATCTGAAAAACACCAGGCAATGACCTTTGCCGAATTTATAATTCCGAGGCGTTCCGGAGCGTTATCGAGGCACCTAGAATCGCGTTAAAGCCAAGAAATGAAAGTGGCATCAGTTCTTAGTGGGGAAAGCGTTTGTCTGCTAATTTTTGAGAGTGAGTCACCTTTGCTCATCACAACAATTACAATGGACAAACAACTATGAAATTACTTCGCAGATCTCACAGAAGCGCTGACAAAGGCGTATTGCGGGCTGCTGGACTAGCGCTGGCCAGCAGCCTGCTGATTACAGGATGTTTCGACGATAGCAGCTCTTCCGGTCCGGCTACCTCAGTGAACGAACAACTCTTCCCGGCAGACGGCAAATTTGAGGCAAATATAAGGAGAACGACGAACGGGGTTCCGCATATAAAAGCGGATAATCTTGCATCAGCAGCCTTCGGACATGGTTATGCCCAGGCCCAGGATAACGTATGCGTTCTGGCGGAGGCGTTTGTAAAAGCCAGGAGTGAGCGCGCAAAGTATTTTGGGCCGGGTGAAAACAACAATAATATTATCAACGATTTCAGCTTCAAAGCTCAGGATATACTCAGTGGTGCAAAGGCAGAGTTCCCATCGTTGAGTGAGGAAAGCCGAGCCATGGTCGAAGGTTTTACTGCCGGGTATAACCGCTATGTCAGCGAAGCCGACCCCGGGACCTTACCCCTCGAATGCCGTGACCAGCCGTGGGTAAAGCAAATTGCGCCAACTGACTTGCTGGCTCATTATCGAATTGTGGGCCAGCGTGCCAGCGGCGCCCTGTTTGCCACTGGTGTCGCTTTTGCCGCCGTGCCACCGGGTGAATCAGCAGAGCCCGTTCCGGCCCCGCCCGTCATCAGCTTCGGCAATGAACCCGCTAACAGGTTGCAAGTAACAGCAGCTGCCCGTAGTAACGCCCGCAAAATCGATAACTTCGTGGATACCGGGCTGGCCAGTAACGCCTGGGGTATCGGTTCTGAACTGACCGAAAACGGAAAAGGGGCATTACTGGCAAACCCCCATTTCCCCTACACCGGCCACAGGCGCCTCTACCAGGCCCAACTGACCGTACCAGGCTACCTGAACGTCAATGGCGCCGGTCTTCTGGGTACTGCCATTCCGCTGATCAACTTCAATGAGCATCTGGCCTGGTCCCATACCGTGACCACCAGCCGCCGTTTCACCTGGTATGAACTGGAACTGAAGTCCGGCGACCCGCTCACGTACATCAAGGATGGCGTTGAAAAACCAATCACTTCCAGAAATATTCAGATTGAAGTGAATGTGGGTGGCCCGGAACCCGTTATCTTTGAGAGAACCTTCTGGTTTTCGGAATTCGGCCCGATGCTGGCTGCTAACGAGGTAAACGATGCCTTTCCTGCTTGGGGCGGTAACGGCCTGGTGAATGGCAAACCGGCGGCCTACACCTACAGAGATGCCAATGCCAATACTTCCGGTTTGTTGGACACATGGCTCGGCATGAGTCGGGCGGGCAACCTTGAGGAATTCAAGGATGTGTTCCGCGAGTGTGGGTCAACGCTCTGGACCAATACCACCTATACGGATGATCAGGGTAACGCCTACTACATTGACAGTAGCTCTGTGCCCAACCTTTCCGGAGCGGCTCTGGCTGTCCTTGATTTCAAGCGCACTGCCAGCCCGGCGTTTAACGCGTTGTTTGAAAGAGGTATCACACTACTTGATGGCTCAAAATCCCGTGATGACTGGATTGAAGGTGAGTGCGCAGGGTTGGTGCCGTTTGAGAGCAAGCCTCAATTGCAGCGCACAGACTGGGTACAGAACTCCAACAGCAGCCATTGGTCTACCAACCCCGATGAGTTCCTGACGGGTTTCTCGCCTCTGTTCGGCGCCGAGAATGCGCCGATTAACCCCCGCACCAGACTTGGCATCAGGATGCTTCAGAACCCGACTGACCCGGGGCTGGATTCAAACACCAATCCACCAGCAGGGCAGGACGGAAAATTCAGCGCAAAGGATCTGATCGACACCATCTGGAACAACCGCGCCTGGTATGCCGAACAGTTCCTGCCAGAGCTGCGTGCTCGTTGCGCTATTGTGGGAGCCAGCCCGGTCAATGTACCTCAGGCGCTGCTGCCAACAGAGCCAGCTGTAACATCGCCAGGCACGCAGGAAGTGGCTGCAGGCTGTCAGGCAATGCTCGGCTGGAACGGAACCTACGATCTGACCAGCACTGGCGCTCATCTGTTCAGGGCATTTATCGACATCTACAACCGTAGCTTCCCGGACGACCTGACCACGCCGTTTAACCCGGCGGATCCGGTTAATACACCGGCAGACCCGTCAACCAATAATCGGGGGACGAATGACGACCCTATGCTCCAGTCCCTGGCTGCTGCCATGGTGCTGCTGAACGATGCCGGCATTGCACTTAATAGCCCGCTGGGCGAGGTTCAGTACTATCAGCCCACTGGAGGGGTCCCCCCGGGTGGTGATCCGGCAAATGCCCAGGCGCTCTCTGCCAGAATTCCATGGCACGGTGGTGACGGTAATGTAGAAGGTGCATTCAATGCGATCGGTGTGGTGGATAATAATTTTGCTGAAGATACCCGCATTCCGCGAGTGAATACGGCTGATTACGAAGATGGTGAGGGAGCCCGCTTTGCCGGGGGTGTTTCCCCGGATGATGGCGAAGGCTGGCTGATTGCTCGTGGAACAAGCTGGCATTTCGGGTTGGAATTCACGGAGGAGGGGCCACAGGCCTATGGCCTGACGAGCTATTCCCAGTCCACCGATGCGGAGTCGGATTTCTTCGTGGACCAGAGCATGCGTTACTCACAGAAAGATGCGAGGAAGCTCTTCTTTACGGATGCGGAGATTGAGCAGAATCTTTTGCCTGGAGGGGAGGCCACTATAAGCAACTGATGGTTTTCGGAAGAACCGGAAAGTGGGCGCGGCTCGTTTTCCCTGAAGGCCCCGGTGCTCCGGTATCGGGGTTTTCTTGTGCCTCAAGTTATTGGGCGAAACCGAATAAAAAAGCCCTCGCGGCTGCGAGGGCTTTTTTGCATGTCGGGGAGGGGCCGGGCCCCTGTGCCCTTTCGGGGTAGGAGGTTTAGTTCTCTACGACAGACGCATCGACCACGGTCGTAGCGGTGCCGGAGTTACCGATCATCAGCGCGGCCTGCGTCACCATTTCCGCGAATACAGCTGAGTTATCCGCGGATACTGGAGTGCCATGAGTTCCCTCAATGTACCGGGTGATCGCAGGCAGAGTGCCATCTTCACCGGTTTTGGAGGCGCCCAGCGTCGCGGCCACAGGCTCAGTCCCGGCCAGCGGTGCGGCGAAGGCGTTGCCAAGGGTATTACCAGCTTCCGCACTGTTCGGGATAACAGTGTCTCCAATCACTTCAGACAGCAGAATACCCGCTGGAGCGCCACCATTCAGGTGATTATCAGAGAAATTGATGGGGTCGACTGTATCGAGTGCCGCCTGGAAGACGTTGAAGTACGTTTCAAGATTGGCATCACCTTGCTCAAGACCAGCTGCCGCTGCCAGGCCGCCAAGAATTTCGGGTGCAAAGGCAGGAGAGTTCTCGAGCAGGCGAACAATGCCGCCACCCGGGGTCAGCAGGTTGGCAGCGACAACGTCATCACTTGTTTTTGGCGAACCGGGAACCCCAAGAGCAATCTGGTTCTGATTGGACGCAGCGATGAACGGTGAGCCATTAATGGTTCCGAGGGAGTGTCCTACAAAATAGACGTTTGTGGTGTCCAGGGTTCCTCCCGGTGCAGGACCGTTAAAGTCGATGGCACCCAGGCTGGCGCGCAGATTCATCATGTCCACCGATCCCTGACGGAGGTTGTCACGACCATTCAGGAAATTGGTCAAGTTGATGAACAGACTACCTGACTCATCCTCGCCGGCCGCAACGGCGGGATCAAACTCCATCTGCACCGGTTGGTTAGCTTCGTTGGCAAAGAAGTTGAAATGGCGCTCATTTTCGGTGGCGGCGATGCCGGGAACGGTGCTTCCGGGGCTGGCAACGGTGTTTTCAGCGGAGCCGAGGAATCCAATCGCGGCATCAAGTTCAGCGCCGAAACCACTCGAACCACCGCTCAGCACGGTGTTGATGGTTGCCTGGGCATCGGTGGCATCCTGGCTCGTCGCAGTCCTCACAAAATCCAGGTTCAATTGCCCTGCAATCAGCGCTGCAACTGTAGTTGGGGTTGGCGCCAGGCTGGCTGGCAGTTCATTGTCCTGACCGGCTTCAAGCAATGACGTCGCCAGGGCTTCCAGGGATTCCTGCGAAGTTGGAGTTACACCATGCAGAGGTTGGTCAATGGCTACGATAGCGACATTGGCCGCGTCAGCCAGGGCACTGCCGAACGTCAGTGCAGCGCTGCGGTCAGTGGTGATGCCGTGTTGATAGATCACTGTTCCACCACTTACGTCACCATCCGACGGGTAAAGTACCAAAAGAGGTACGTTAACCATCTCGTTGACTTCCGGGAACGGGAAAACGTAGTTCACAACATCGCTGACAGTTTCGTCTTGTTGAGGTATTTCCAGACCGAGGGCTGAGAAGGCGTTATTCAGAACGGCCGCAAGGTCATTGTCCGCGTTCCAGGACTCGGTTTGCAGAGGTGAGCCGTTCGGACCGCTGGGGACTCCCAGGTAATACGGCAGTTCAATTGACCCTTGCACGATGTTTACTGAACCAGGAGCTACAATTTGTCCAAGTGGAGTTGATGCCAGGGTTACATCGTTCGTGCCTGCCAGATCAAGGGAAACAGCTCTGGTCTCCGGTGTTGGCAGAAGGTCAGCGAAACCGCCACCGGCAGCGGGCGTGTTGGCTAATGCAAAACCGACACAATCGATGGCGATCTGGCCGGTAAGGGTGCCACAGCCGGCCGGCGGCGGAGCGGAAAAGATCGGAGACAAGGCAGCCTCAATATCCGCCTCCGGGAATCCCGCCACTGCGCCATTGGCTGCAACTTGGACGTCGCTGAAGTCAACTTCGCCGTCAGAGTTGAGGTCTAGCTCATTCTCTACAACAGCTTCTGCTGCGGAAATACGGATAAACGATGTCAGCTGGTCGGAAAACCATGCCGCAGGCTCGGTGATGTACTGCAGAACCCGCTCGTCGTTCGAGGTCGTAAAGCTATAGGACATGGCGACATTGTTGGCGGTAAGAGCGTCGGCCCCCGCTGCCAGACGGGCGCTGTTCGTCACCTGGAAATAGTTCGTAGCGATGTTTTCCCAGAAGGAGTTGACCAGAGTGCGAACCGGTTGGAGGGAACTGGTGCCCAGGGGTTGTGTCTCGTCAGTGAGGTTGGCGTAGCTGGGAGATTGGGTAATAGGGTCGCCGTTGATATCCAAAACCTCGTTGGTAACAACCACGACGTAACGCTTTTGCGGGTCAAGAGGAGTCAACGGATTGATGCGAATGGCAGATTGGCCATCCAGCTGAACAATGTCGGCTTCGTAGGCAGGGGATGCTGCCAGACCGGCCAGTTCCGCGCCTGCACCTGCGTCGCCGCCAGCAGCAAGAGCAGCAGTCACTGCAACCGGAATAGTGGGTGGCTCCCCAATGCCGAGCCCCCGTACCGGGTCCCCACTGGCATAATCAAGCCCGATCAAAAACACGTTTTGACCGGGGTTCGGGATTACGCTGGTCGGATCAGTCGGGTCAGTAAAAATGAAGGCACGGGAATCAACACTGGTTTCATCTATCTGGCCATTAAACTGAACAACGGCCGGCGCCACGGTAGATGCACCACTGAGAGAGTTCAGTGCTGTGGTAACAGGTGGAGTAGTGTCAGCGACACGGAAGGTTCCATCGCCGGCAACGGAGTCAAAAATCAAATCGTTGGGGATTGGCAGTTGGCTGGTCACCGGATTAAAAACAGGCCAGGTCTTGCCATCAATCTCCGGGTTATTTATCTGAGGGTTCGGGTTGGCATTACGCGCTCCGGAATCCTCGTCATCCAGGCAGCCGCTGAGCCCTAAGGAAGAAGCCACAGCCAGAGTTAGTAGTGTTTTCTTGTACATGGATAGAACCTTTTCCTGTTGTTGTGTCGTTATATTCAGCTTCTGACAGGGCCGGGCAAGCGCGGTAAACCTTGTGTCAGTCGCTTTTTCTGCTTGTTGTGGTTGTCTGAATTCCGGGCCATCAGATTAAGCCAGTTCCCATAGCTCTGACTATAGCGGCAGTAAAGCAACAGTTGATCGCTCTAAAGTGTGATTCTGATCATCAGGGCCGGACCATTCAGTCAGTGCAAGACGTCCCTAAAAAATAGTTTGCGCCTGAAGGTTTGTCGAGAGCTTCATATTAGCAGACCCGGCAGCCGCCGCGTGCCTGGCCGTCAGATTTTCTGGTAAACTGAGGGCACAATAATGCCTCCGGAATAACCAACACTGATGAGATGCCTATGACCACTTTAATTCGTCAGGATGATCTGATTGAGAGCGTAGCGGATGCGCTGCAATTCATCTCCTACTATCACCCGAAAGATTTCATTCAGGGCGTTCATGAAGCCTATTTAAAGGAAGAGTCGCAGGCGGCAAAAGATGCCATGGCGCAGATTCTGATCAACTCCCGCATGTGCGCCCAGGGCAAGCGGCCACTGTGCCAGGATACCGGCATCGTGACGGTGTTCGTCACTGTCGGTATGGATGTGCAGTGGGATGCAGACATGGCGCTGGACGATATCATCAATGAGGGCGTCCGCCGGGCCTACCTGCACCCGGACAATGTCCTGCGTGCCTCTATCCTGGCGGACCCGGACGGCAAGCGCACCAATACCAAAGACAATACGCCTGCGATTATCCATTACCGGATTGTGCCGGGTAATACCGTGGACGTGCATGTCGCGGCGAAAGGCGGCGGCTCGGAAGCCAAGTCCAAGTTTGCGATGTTGAACCCGTCGGATTCGGTGGTGGACTGGGTGCTGAAAATGGTGCCGCAGATGGGCGCCGGCTGGTGTCCGCCGGGAATGCTGGGTATTGGTATCGGCGGCACCGCCGAAAAGGCGATGGAACTGGCAAAGGAATCCCTGCTGGATCCGATTGATATTCACGACCTGCAGGCCCGGGGTGCTGCCAATCGCGCTGAAGAGCTGCGTCTTGAGCTGTTCGAGAAGGTCAACGAACTGGGCATCGGCGCCCAGGGGCTGGGTGGGTTGACCACGGTGCTGGATGTGAAGGTCAAGGACTACCCCACCCACGCCGCCAACAAGCCGGTGGCGATCATTCCCAACTGCGCCGCTACCCGCCATGCGCATTTTGTGCTGGATGGTTCCGGTCCGTCCCTGCAGACGCCGCCAAGTCTGGATGACTGGCCGGAAATTACCTGGGAAGTGGGCGAGAGCGTGCGCCGGGTAGATCTGGATACGGTGACCCCGGAAGATGTGAAGGACTGGAATCCGGGTGAAACCGTGCTGCTGTCCGGCAAGATGCTGACCGGCCGCGACGCTGCCCACAAAAAGATGGTGGATATGATCGAGCGCGGCGAGGAACTGCCAGTCAATATGAAAGGCCGCTTTATCTATTACGTCGGTCCGGTGGACCCGGTGCGCGAGGAAGTGGTCGGCCCCGCCGGCCCCACCACCGCCACGCGGATGGACAAGTTCACCCATACCATGCTGGAAAAAACCGGGCTGACCGGAATGATCGGCAAGGCCGAGCGTGGCCAGGTGGCGATTGACGCGATTCGCGAATTCGGTGCCGTCTATCTGATGGCGGTTGGCGGATCGGCCTATCTGGTGTCCAAAGCCATCAAAAAAGCCGAGGTGGTGGCGTTTGAAGAACTGGGTATGGAAGCTATCTATGAGTTTGAAGTGGAGGACATGCCGGTGACTGTGGCCGTGGATTCCAAAGGCTCGTCGGTTCACCAGACAGGTCCTGTCGAGTGGCATGACAAGATTATTGCCGCCAAGGCCGTCTGATTTGTTAGCCACGGAAGACACGGAAGGACACGGAAAACGAAAGAAGCAAAAATTTTGGTCTTTCATCCTTTTGTCCGTGTTTTCTGTGTCTTCCGTGGCTAAAAAGCCCTTTAATCCCTTCCGCTCTGCGCTTGCTGCAGCCGCTGCTGATAACGCTCCCGCCAGCCATAAGCCTCGCTGCGATTCACCAACAGGCTTTCCGTCTCGCCGATTTCAAGGCGCAGCGACAAATCATGAATCAGCGATCTATACTGCATTGGTACAGGACCTGCAGACCTGGCCCATAGATTGACAACCAGGCCTGCTTTCAGACTGAAATCCGGAACCAGGGAACATAACGGTGCCAGCGCCCGATCTCACGAGCATTACCCGCAAGCTGATTGCCCAGGAAGCTCTACCTGATACCTACGCGGATACGGTCAGCAGGGTCATCCTGCCTCTGGCGGAGCACATCAGGCGTCTTCGCGAGGAGCGCCAGCGGCCGCTGGTGGTCGGTATCAACGGTGCCCAGGGCACCGGTAAATCCACGCTGACGTTATTCCTGAAGGAACTGTTATCCGACCTCTACCAGGTGCCAACCGCCAGCTTTTCTATCGATGATCTGTATCTCACCCGGGCCGGGCGGGAACGGTTGGCGGCGGAATGGCATCCGTTGATGCGCACCCGGGGCGTTCCGGGTACCCACGATCTGACCCTGGGCCGAGAGGTGATCGAACGTCTGACGAGCGCCGGCGAAGGCACCAGAACAGCGATTCCCGCGTTTGACAAATCCCGCGATGATCGCGCCCCCGAAGCCGACTGGCCGGTTTACCAGGGCCGGGCAGAGGTGGTCTTGCTGGAGGGCTGGTGTGTCGGTGCCGTGCCCGAGGACAGCGATTCGCTGGCGAAGCCCATTAATACCCTCGAGCTATGTGAAGATATAGACGGGGCCTGGCGGAGCTTTGTTAACCAGTGCCTGAGCAAAGAATACACGCAGTTTTTCGAACAGATTGACTGCCTGATCATGCTGAAGGCGCCTTCAATGGACGCCATCCTGAAATGGCGCACCCTTCAGGAGCACAAGCTCGGTGCAAAAATCCGGAGTGCACCAAGACAGGGCGGTACCAGGCAGGCCCCGTCGCGCCTGATGACCGAAGAGCAGATCTTCCGGTTCATCATGCACTACGAACGGATCACCCGCGCCTGTCTGGCCGAAATGCCGGCCCGAGCCGATGCACTAATCCAGGTAGACGACAACCATAACTTCAGTGAACCGCTGATCCGTCAGCGCCTGTAAAGGAAACGGCCATGCCCAAACCCCGCCTGATCGTTTTTTCCGACCTGGATGGCACCCTGCTGGATCATGAAAGCTATGACTGGTCACCTGCCAGGCCCGCCATTGAACGCCTTGCCGCCTCTGATATTCCGGTGGTGCTGAATTCCAGCAAGACCATCGGCGAGATCCGCGAGGTCCGCGAACGCATGGGCAATGAGGCCCCGTTTATTGTCGAGAACGGGGCAGCGGTGGTGATTCCGCCGAACTGTTTTGAATCGCCCGGGGAGCAGGTGATACGTTTTGGCGCACCACGCCGCGAGGTGTTGGCACTGCTGGCAGAGCTTCGCAACGAAGGCTTCGAGTTTTCCGGTTTTGCCGATATGACAGCCGCTGAAATAACCCGGCATTCCCGGCTGTCCGAGGCCCAGGCCGAGCTTGCCAGGGACCGTATCGCAACCGAGCCGCTGCTGTGGCTCGGGGACGAGGACTCGCTGGCGGTTTTTCGCCAGAAACTTGAAGCCGCCAATTGTCGTCTGGTGCAGGGCGGCAGATTTCTTCACGCCATGGGCGAGTTTGATAAAGCCGATGGGGTCCGATTTTTGCTGAAGAAATACCGGGAGCAGAACCCGGTGTGCCGGCTGGTGGCAATTGCACTGGGCGACAGCCCCAACGACCAGCATATGCTGGAGCAGGCCGATGTGGCTGTGATCGTGCGGGGAGTGCACTCGGAAAACGTTGTACTGCCGTCCCAGAGTCGCGCCATACGCTCGCTCAAGGCAGGCCCGGGCGGATGGAATGACTGTATTCTGAATCTGCTGATTGAATACGGCTACTGATCAGCGGTTAAAACAATAGGAAAGCGCCATGGGCGATTTTTATCAGAACGGAATAATCACAACGCTCCATAACCTGGTCCGCCGGCCGGTGGAAGATCTGGAAAAGGAGCTGATGAGCTTTCGCAGGGAGCGGCCGATGTCGCTGGTGTTGCCGTCGCTCTATTCAGAGCTTGAAGGGCCGGCGCTGAAGAATATTGTCAATGAACTGGTCCGGGTGCCCTACCTTGAACAGATCGTGATCGGACTGGACAGGGCCGACGAAGCCCAGTATCGGCACGCTCTGGAATACTTCGCGAAACTGCCCCAGCACGTGCGGGTGCTCTGGAACGACGGGCCACGGCTGCGGGCTCTGGACATGAAATTACAGGAGAAAGGGCTGGCGCCGACGGAAATGGGGAAGGGGCGTAATGTATGGTACTGCTTTGGGTATACCCTGGCCTGCGGTCGCAGCAAGGCGGTGGCCCTGCACGATTGCGATATTCTGACCTATTCCCGGGACCTGGTCGCCAGGTTGATTTATCCGGTCGCCAACCCCGGTTTCAATTACATGTTCTGCAAGGGTTATTATTCCCGGGTGGCGGACGGTAACATGAACGGTCGGGTCAGCCGGTTGCTGGTGACGCCACTGATCCGTGCGCTCAAGAAAGTCGCTGGCCCCAATGATTACCTGGATTATCTGGACAGCTTCCGCTATCCGCTGGCCGGTGAGTTTTCCTTCCGCACGGATGTGATCAACGATCTGCGAATTCCCAGTGACTGGGGGCTGGAGGTGGGCGTGCTGTCGGAAATGAAGCGCAACTACGCCACTAACCGCCTGTGCCAGGTGGACATTGCCGACACTTACGATCACAAGCATCAGGACCTGTCGCCGGAAGACGCCAGCCGGGGCCTGTCGAAGATGAGCACCGATATCAGCAAGGCCCTGTTCCGGAAACTGGCCACCAATGGCGAGATTTTTTCCAATGAGAAATTCCGCACTATCAAGGCCACGTATTACCGGATTGCCCTGGATTTTATTGAAACCTACCAGAGCGATGCGGTGATCAACGGCCTGAGTTTTGATCGGCACAAGGAAGAAAAAGCGGTGGAACTGTTTGCCCAGAACGTTATGCGGGCTGGGGCCTATTTTCTCGATAACCCCATGGATACGCCCTTCATTCCAAGCTGGAACCGGGTGGCCAGTGCCATCCCGGATATCAAGGAGCAGTTGATGGAAGCGGTGGAGCTGGACAATGAGGAGTATTCCCGCCTGTGAGTAACAGTCTCCATCACAAGCTGACGGCCATGCTGGGTGTGGTTTATCCGGCCCTGGACACTCCGGCTCTGGCGACCCGATTGCTGGCAACCATGGGGCTGGCGGATGACGCCCCGGCGCCACCGGCGCACCAGAACAACTGGGACGAGTCGGTGGTGATGCTGATTACCTACGCTGACACCATACAGGCCGCGGGTGAGAAGCCCCTGAAAACCCTGCACCGGTTCCTGGATGACTGCCTCAGTGAGACGGTTTCTGTGGTTCATCTGCTGCCGTTCTTCCCCTTCAGCTCCGATGACGGTTTCTCGGTGATGGACTATCTGGCGGTCAACGAATCCCATGGGGAATGGACAGATGTCGAGGCGATTGCCGGCAGCTATCAGGTGATGTCAGACCTGGTCATCAACCACATGTCGGCCCGAAGCCGCTGGTTCGAGAATTTCCGAAAGCGGATAGATCCGGGCAAGGACTATTTTTTCGAGGCCCGGCCCGGTGACGATCTGAGCGCGGTAGTGCGGCCCAGAACCTCGCCGCTGCTGACCGCCGTGCAGACAGACGATGGCGAGCGCCACGTATGGTGTACCTTCAGTGAAGACCAGGTGGACCTGAATTTCGCCAACCCGCAGGTGCTGAACGAGTTTGTCGGAATTATCCGCTATTACCTTGAGCGGGGTGTCACCTATTTCCGGATGGACGCAGTGGCATTTCTCTGGAAGGAAGTGGGCACGTCCTCGATTCACCTGCAGCAGACCCATGAACTGATCAAGATCCTGCGGCTGCTGATGGAACACCATACGCCGGAAAGCGTGGTGGTTACCGAAACCAATGTTCCCAACCGCGAGAACCTGACTTACTTCGGTAACGCCAACGAAGCCCACGTCATCTATAATTTTTCATTACCACCGCTGCTTATCAATACCATGGTCACCGGTAACTGCCGCCACCTTAAAACCTGGCTGATGAGCATGCCGCCGGCACAGATGGGGACCACCTATCTCAACTTCATTGCCTCCCATGACGGGATAGGGCTGCGGCCGACGGATGGCCTGCTGGATGATAGCGAGAAGCAGCGACTGATCAATACCATGGAATCCTTCGGCGCCCGGGTGTCCTATCGCCGCACGCCGGATGGCAAGGATCAGCCCTATGAAATGAACATCGCTCTGTTCGATGCATTAAAAGGCACAGCGGAAAGGGGCGCGGATCACTGGCAACTGCAACGTTTTATCTGCGCCCATACCGTGATGCTGGCGCTGGAAGGTATTCCCGCTTTCTACATTCACAGCCTGTTCGGTAGCGAAAATGACTATGCCCGGATGGAAAACACCGGTCGGTTCCGCTCCATCAACCGCTCCCAGTGGCAGATAGACCATTTGGAGAGCCAGCTGGCGGACCCGCAGACTCATCACCACCAGGTGTTCAAGGAACTCAAGCGGCTGATTGCCATCAGGCGCCGACAGTCGGCGTTTCATCCCAACGCTACCCAGTTCACGCTGCACCTGGGACTGCAGCTGTTCGGTTTCTGGCGCCAGAGCATGCGTCGTGACCAGTCCATTTTCTGCATTCACAATATCTCCGATGCGGTGCAGGAAGTCTCGCTGGCGGAAATCAACCTGATCGGTACCGATCACTGGCAGGATCTGATCTCCGGCATGGCGATTGATGACCTTTCCGGCAGCATAACGCTGAAACCTTACCAAAGTGTGTGGTTGTCGAACCGGGATTAATGGCAGAATGCGGCCATGTCTACCTTACCCAAGCCCCGCATTCTGCTGCTGTCCGCCTACGACGCGGGCAGCCACAGGCGTTGGCGGGAGCAGCTGGCCGCCAGCCAGCCGCAATTCCAGTGGGACATGCTGGCACTGCCGCCCCGGTTTTTCCGCTGGCGGATTCGCGGCAATGCGTTGAGCTGGCTGAATGAACCGGCGCTGCACAAATCCTGTGACCTGCTGATTGCCACTTCCATGGTGGACCTGGCCGCGATTCGCGGATTTCACCCGCACCTCGCCGGTACGCCCTGCCTGCTTTATATGCATGAAAACCAGTTTGCCTATCCGGATTCCGGCCAGCAGCATTCCAGTGCCGAGCCGCGGATGGTGAATCTGTCCAGTGCGATTGCCGCTGACCGGGTGCTGTTTAACAGTGCCTGGAATCGCGGCAGTTTTCTGAACGGCGCCCGGGATTTTCTGGACCGGATGCCCGATGCGCTGCCGGATGGTCTGGTTGCGGGGCTTGGTGATAAATCCCGGGTTTTGCCGGTGCCCATCGAAGACCATCTGTTCCGGCCGGCTTGCCGACGATTGCAGACCGACTGCCCGCATCTGCTGTGGAACCATCGCTGGGAATACGATAAAGCACCGGACCGGCTGTTATTGTTGCTGGACGCGCTCGCGGATATGGGGCAGGATTTCCGGCTGAGCGTGGTTGGTGAGCAGTTCCGCAAATCACCCGGCGCCTTTGACCAGATCAGGCGGCGCTATGGCGCCCGGATCCTTGCCTGGGGTTTTCTGCCGGAACGGGCAGAGTACGACCAGCTGCTGGCGCAGGCCGATGTGGTGGTGTCCACGGCTCTGCATGATTTTCAGGGCCTGTCGGTGCTGGAGGCGATGGCCTCAGGCTGCCTGGCTCTTGCCCCGGATCGCCTGGCGTACCCGGAGTATGTGCCGGCCAGTCAGCGTTACGCCAGCCACGAAAACGATTCCGGGGCGGAAGCGCTGGCCGCGGCGCGAACCCTGAAGGCGCTGCTTGAATTACCGGAACAGATTGAACGCCGGGCGCCGGAGCCCTGGCGTCTGAGTCATTTACAGCAACAGTACTACCAGGAAATCCGGACCTTGTTGAATCGCGATCAGGCCCTATCACAGGCGGGGGAAATGTAAAGATGACAAAAGCCATCAGGGTCACTGGTGAATCACTGAGCTGGGAAGAGTGCGAGCCGGTCGTTGACGTGCCGGAAG
>Ga0102937_1000739_pt1 | contig 14760 bp, 11 predicted proteins | sample SalPonR2_B_D1_MG_FD_78213 | JGI IMG/M metagenome (GOLD analysis project Ga0102937, IMG submission 78213) | Salt pond soil microbial communities from South San Francisco under conditions of wetland restoration - Salt Pond MetaG R2_B_D1_MG | ecosystem: Environmental > Aquatic > Marine > Intertidal... | reverse complement strand
GTGGATCGCAGGCGAGCGAACCACCGCCGGCCACACGCGACGTGAGCGGTGTCACCACCAGCCCGCCGCCGACGGCAGCGGCGGGTGAGGGAGCAGAGGGAGCGTCCGGCGCCTCCCCCGAGCCGCTCGACTACGAGATCGTCTGGCGGCAGCTCGACGAGCGTCGCGAGGAGGGCACGATCACGGTTCCTCTCGACTACGCCGATCCGCAGGGTGACACGATCGACCTCTACCTCGTTCGTCACCGGGCCGATCCCGACCGCAGCATCGGCCCGTTGCTCGCCAACCGCGGTGGCCCCGGTGCCGACGGGGCGACGCTGGCGCTGGACGCCGACAGCTGGTTCCGGTCGGAGATCATCGACAACTTCGACATCATCGGCTGGGACCCGCGCGGCACCGGACAGAGTGAGGGTGCCGTCGACTGCATCGACGACGACCAGTACGACCGCTTCTACGCCGGTCTCGACGTCACCCCCGACGACGAGGCCGAACGTCAGGCCCTGATCGACGCCGCCGAGGAGTTCGCCGAGGGCTGCATCGAGCGCACGCCGGGGCTCGAACACCTGGGCACCAACAACTCGGCGCGCGACATGGATGCCATCCGTCAGGCGCTCGGCGTCGAACAGGTGTCGTACTTCGGCTGGAGCTACGGCAGCGAGCTCGGCGGCGTGTGGGCCACGCTGTTCCCCACCACGGTGCGCGCCGCGGTGTTCGACGGAGCCGCCGACCCCGACGCCGACCCGCTCGATCGCGCCCGCCAGCAGATGGCCGGTTTCGAGGCGGCGCTCACCACCTTCCTCGCCGCCTGCAGTGACGACAGCTCGTGTGCGTTCCACAACGACGGGGACGCCGAAGGGGCGTTCGACGCACTGATGTCGTCGCTCGACGAGTCACCGGCTCCGAGTGTCGAGGGCCGCGCCGACCTGGGCCTCGGTGCGGCGATCACCGGCGTGGTGCAGGCCATGTACTCCGATCGCTACTGGCCGGCCCTCGAGCGGGCGCTGGAAGACGCCGCCGCCGGGGACGGCGCCGGCCTGCTGCAGCTCCAGGACGCCTACTTCCGGCGCAACGCCGACGGCAGCTACGGCAACCTGATCGAGGCGTTCCAGGTGATCGACTGCGCCGACGAGGCCGACCGGCGCACGGTGGAGGAATCCGACGCCGACGCCGCGACGATCGCGGAGGCCGCCCCGCGGATGTTCCCGTACACCACCGGGTCGTACTCGTGCACGTTCTTCCCCGAGGCGGCCGACCCCCGCATCGCCATCACCGGCGACGGAGCCGGCCCGATCGTGGTGATCGGCACCACGGGCGACTCGGCCACACCGCTCGAGGGAACCCGGGCGATGGCCGACACGCTCGAGGACGGCCGCCTGGTGATCGTGGAGGCCAACCAGCACACCGGCTACCGCGACAACGACTGCGTCGACGACATCGTCCACGAGTACCTGATCCAGCTCGTCGCTCCCGACACCGGCGTCACCTGCAGTTGAGACGCTGGGGTCTGACCCCAGCGTCGCTTCTTCGTAGGCGGGGTGGCCGTTGGCCGCTAGCCTCGCACCCGGAAGGCTGCCAGAGCGGACGAATGGGACGGCCTCGAAAGCCGTTGAAGTCTTCGGGCTTCCGTGGGTTCGAATCCCACGCCTTCCGCCACGACGTCCACGGGCGTCCATGGAGATCCACCAGGCCCCCGCCCCTGAAAAGTGGGAGCGGGACACGGTTCCATGGGCGTCCGTCGGCTCGGGCCCGGGAGTCACCACCCCAATTGCTCAAGGTGGCATCCTTGCGGACCGATAGAGGTTCGTATGCAAAAGGTCAAGACGATCTCCGACGGCTCGCTTGCGTTGCAGATCGCCGACGTGCCGCCGCGTCCGATCATGTCCGTCGTGCCGCCCCCACCGCCTTCCGGTGACGCACCGTTCGCCACGCCCGGTGGCGCGCCGCTGGCGGCCCCGGCTCCGTCGACGGCGGCGACACCTCCGGCGCAGTCGTACACCTCGCCGCCGGCACCTCTCGCGCCACAGCCGGTCGTGGATCCGGCGCACGACTCCTCGAGTGATCCGTCCGGGGGAGCAGCCGGCCTGCTCGACGACCTCGTCGCCCGCTTCGCCGACGCCCACGGTGCCATCCTGGCCTCGGTCGACGGTTTCTCGATCGCCCGCAGCACGTCGATGGCCGACGAGGCATCGCATCCGGCGATGCTCGCCGCCGCCGTCGGCCTCGCACACCAGCTCGTCACGTTGGGCGGTGGCGATCAACTCCGCCAGCTCGTGGTCGACCACGACCGGGGCCTGCTGCTCGTCTGGCCCGTCGGCGACCAGCGCGTGCTCGCCGTGCTCGCCGACCGCACGGTCGACCAGCGTGAGCTGCGCTCGTTCGTCCAGGCCGGTGCCGCCGTACTGGTCGGGAGCGACACGTGAGCGGTCAGACCTTCAAGATCCTCGTCACCGGGCCGTTCGCGGCCGGCAAGACCTCGATGATCCAGGCGGTGTCGCAGACACAGGTGATCAGCACCGACGTGACCACGAGTGGCGACGAGCGCGACGTGAAGTCGTTCACCACGGTGGCGATGGACTTCGGCACCTACCGGGTGGAGGGCGACGACACACGCATGCTGCTGTTCGGGACGCCCGGACAGGCCCGGTTCCGGTTCATGACCAACATTCTCAAAGGTGACGTCGACGTGGTGGCCTTCGTGGTCGACGCCGAGGCCACCGACACGCACGCCGTCGCCGGTGTGGAACTGCGGGCGCTGTTGCGCGACCTGCGGGTGCCGGCCGTGATCGCCGTCAACCGGTGCGACGACGTCGACGCAGCGCGCCGCCTGGCGCGCTCGCTCGGTGCGCTCGACAGCGAGGCTGTCGTGCCGTGCCAACTGATCGATCCCGATTCCGGCCGCAAGGTCGTGGTCGAAATCCTCCTGACGCTGCTGGCGTCGATGGAGACAACCAAGACAGAGGTGGCCTGATGCACAACCCAGGAATGTCGTCGACGGAGAGCCGTGCGCTGGAGATCAGCGGACCGCAGCCCGTGTGGATGACCCTCAACGAGGCCCGCCAGCGCGCGTTCACGGGTGAGATCGTGTTCGAACTCGACCCGGAGGTGTACGCCTACCTCGACAACGGAGTGGTCTACTACGCCGAGCGTGCGGGCGAGGCGGCGCTGGGACAGCGACTGCTCGCCGCCGGCGTCGTCGACGAGACACAGCTCGAGCGCGGCGTGGTACGAGTGGGTGATGTCGAGCATCTCGGCCGTCTGTTCGACCGTGACCCGTCGGTCGATCGCGACGCCGTGCTCGTGCTGGCCGAGTTGCTGACCCAGGACCTGATCACCGACCTCGCCAACCGTGAGATCGCTGCCGTGCGCATCACCGCCTACCGGCACCACCCGTCGGGGGTGCACCGCTGGTTCGTGGAGCCCGCCGACGCGGCAGGCGCCGTGCTCGCCGACATGGCCCAGATCGGTCACACCGGGCGGCTGAGCGCCATCCCGGTGGCATCCGACGAGGCGCTGTCGGACGAACTGCGCATCGAGTGGGACGAGCCGCTCGGCGTCTTCGACGACGGCTCCCGGTCGGTGTTCGCCGACTTCGACGTCGCTCGTCTGGAGGCGGTGGTCGACACCGAGCTCGTGGACTCGGCGGAACTCCGCAGCCTGTTCCAGGGCGACGAGCCCGCCGAGACGGAGGCCGGTTCACAAGGCGGCGATTCCGTGTTCGTCGGTTCCGCGGACGTCGATGTCCAGCGCCTCGACGACCTCGACGTCGAGTTCCTGCCCGACGGCCCCGACGTCGACGAACCGACCGACATGGTCCCGGCCGGCGACATGACCGACACGACGACCGACAGCGTCGCCGACGCCGACACCGAGTTCGTCGCCGACACCGACATGGCGGCCGAGACCGAGTTCGCCGCCGATACCGACTCGGTCGTCGACGCCGAGACCGACGAGGTACCGCCTCCCGACGGCGAGTTCCAGGTCGTGTGGCCCGACGGTTCGGCCACCGACGTGAGCGAGACCGCCGTGGAGGAGATGGAGACGGCCGGTGTCGACGAGACGTTGGCCCTGGTGCACGAGGACGACGGCGGATTCCGCTTCGAGATGCCGCCGCTCACGTCCGGCACGTCGTTCGACGACACATTCGGTGACGAGGCCGATGACGGCGACGTGCCCGATGACGTCGCCGACGCCGTCCGCCGGGCGCTCGCCGCGATCGAGACCGCCACGGCCGAGAGTGCCTCGATCGCACCGATGGACGATCCCATCGCCGTCGAGTACGACGACGTCGGCGCAGGTGACGAGCCCGTCGACGACAGTGGCCGGGACAGCAGCGACCACGACAGCGACGACGGTGGTGACGATGCGGTCCGCTGGGATCGCACCGATGACGTCGACGACCTGTGGGGCGACCAGCCGGCCACCGACTCGTGGGCGGACGTGCCTGCGGCGAAGCCGTCCGGGGCCTCGCTGTCGGCCTTCGCCCCGCCGACGCCCGACATGGCGGCCGAAGCCATCTACAGCCGCGAAGCAGCCGAGGCCATGAGTGCGATGGAGGCGTCCGGCGGTGTGGCGTCGACGGACGTCGCCGAGGGCATCGACGACGGCCACGGTGGCGACGACGGCGAGCGCACGTCGGCGCTCAAGCGCCTCATCGGCAGCCTCCGCCGCAAGGACCGCTGACCGGGGGCGCCGTCGGGCCGACCGGGTCCGTACCGCCGGCCGCCCGCTCAGGGTCGAGGGGTGCGGCGCGACCGGAAGAAGGCGCGCAGCAACTCCGCCGACTCGGCGGCGCACACGCCGCTCGTCACCGCCACGCGATGGTTCAGCAATCGCCCGTCGAGCAGCGTGAAGCAGCTGTCGACCGCACCGGCTTTCGGGTCGTCGGCGCCGTACACGAGGTGACCCAGCCGGGCGTTGACCGCCGCACCGGCGCACATCGCGCACGGCTCGAGGGTGACGTACATCGTGCACTCGTCGAGCCGCCAGCTGCCGAGGTGGGTGGCGGCGTCGCGCAACGCCAGGATCTCGGCGTGGCCCACCGGGTCCTGGCGCAGCTCCCGCTCGTTGTGGCGGGCGGCGATCACCTCGCCCCCGTGGATCACGACGGCCCCGACGGGGACATCGTGATGGTCGAGTGCCGCACGTGCCTGCTCGAGCGCCAGCTCCATGCCGGTCTCGAGCGCAGGCTCCGTCTCGGGCGGGTCACCCATGGCGGAGGGAGTGGGATTCGAACCCACGGAAGCTCTCACTTCACACGCTTTCCAAGCGTGCCGATTCGGCCGCTCTCGCATCCCTCCTGGAACGCTCCACCGCCGAGGCGGCGAACGGTCGACCGGTGAGGCTAGCGCCGTCGACGGCCGGCCCGGCGAGGACGATCGGATCACTCCGCTGCAGCGGGTACACTCTGTGGTCTCACCGCCGAGTGAGGTGACGACCGGGTCCTGTGCAATGGGCGCCCGTGAATCAGGTCAGGACCGGGAGGTAGCAGCCTTCATCGGCATCGTCCGTGTGCCGCAGACCACCTGGTCGTCACCTCAGTCGGCGGTGTTGCGCGTCCGGCCAACTCCCGTGCGACCCTCTCCCGGCCGTCCGACAGGTGCGAGCCCGGGCGCCGTCACGTGGGGCTCAGGCGCGTGGCCTGGGCGAGGAGGTCGGGGGCGCCGAGCTCCTCGGCGACCGCAGCCAGGTCGGCGGTCGGGCCCCGCCACCTCCAGTCGTCGACCGTGCCGACGTCCAGGTCGGTGTCGACCGTGGCGATCCGGCGGAACAGCAGGGCGTCGTCGAGCTGGGCCTGGAGCGTGGCCGAGAGTTTGGCGGCCCCGCGCAGACCCGGCACGTCCCACTGGCCGGCGGCCGCCGGGATGTCCTCGATGTGGCCGTACCGGGCCAGCACCAGCGCCGTGCTCTTCGCCCCCCAACCGGGCAGGCCCGGGAACCCGTCCGCCGTGTCGCCCACCAGGCCCAGGTAGTCGGGGATCGACTCGGGCGGCACGCCGAACTTCTCCCGCACGCCGTCGGCGTCCACGATCTCGCGCTTGCGCCGGTCGAACTGCACCACCCGCGTGCCGCGCACGCACTGCCCGAGATCCTTGTCGGCCGTCACGATCAGCACCTGCTCGACACGCTCGTCACGGTCGGCGATCTGCGCCGCCGCCGCGAGAGCGTCGTCGGCCTCGTGGTCCACCATCGACCACACGGTGAACCCGGCCGCCCGCAGCGCCCGCTCCATCACCGGGATCTGCTCGAGGATCTCGGGGTCCATGCCCTCGCTGGTCTTGTAACCGGGCCAGAGGTCGTTGCGGAAGCTCTCGATGGTGGTGTCCGACGCGACGCCCACGTGGGTGGCCCCGTCGGCGATCAGCGCCAGGGTGGATGCCACGACGCCGGCCGCGGCGGCGTGCGGCCCGCGATCGCCGTGACGGGACGCCGATCCGAAGTGCTGACGGAACAGCTCGTAGGTGCCGTCGACGAGGTGCACGCGCATGGCCGAACCCTATGCCGCCGAGCCCGTCGGCCATGTGGTGACGTCGCGCACGACGATTTCCTGTGTCCGCATCATGGACGATTTCCCCTGTGGGCGGGGCGAACGGCAAGAGCGTGCACGGATTCCGTCAACTCCCGATCAGTGATCTCTCAAGAACTGATCACGGGCCGTCGATACATCGTCTGCGGGTGCCTCCCGCGGTGAACACAGACTCGACACCAGCTCGATACCAGCTTCGGACGACCGCTTCGAAGACCATGCCGACCAGGAAGGACGCCAGATGACGGATCAGCTCGATGCGCTCAAGACCAGCATCGTCGCCGCCGTTCAGCAGGAGCTGACCCGGTTCAGCCAGCAGGTGGCCACCGAGGTGCAGCGTCTCCGCGACGAGATCGCCTCCGAGCGCACGGCCCGCACGAAGAACGAAGAACAGATTCGCGCGCTGCTCCCGGCGATCGAGCGGTCGCAGGAAGCCAACGTGGCGTCGCGCGCCGAGATGCAGCGCACGTTCGAGGCTCGCCTGACCGAGGTGTCCACCACCAGCAAGCGCCGATTCGACGAGATCGACGTCCGCCTCGGGCGCGTCGTCGACGAGGCGAATGCCGGACTCGCCGCGGCCGTCGAATCGGCCGCGCGGCCCGTGATCCGCCAGGTCGAGCACCGCCAGGACGCCGTGGAGGCGCAGGTCGGCAAGCTCGACACCACCATCCGACGGTTCGACGTCCAGGCGTCACAGCTCGTGCAGCACGTCAACGCCGTCACCGAAGCGACCGAGGCCCGCCTCGAGGAGGTGTCGGGGCAGCTCGGCGCCGACGTCGACGCCCGACTCTCCACGCTGGCCGGCCGTCTCGACGACGTGTCGGCGCAGGCCGCCCGCCAGCAGGCCGAGGTCTCCAACATCGTCGGCGCCCGCGTCGACCAGTCGGAGGACCGGATCAACGAGCGCATCCTGGCCACCGAGGCCCGGGTGAACGAGCAGCTCGGACAGCGCATCGCCGACATCGACGCCCACGTGGGCCGGGTGGGGACGAGCGTGGACGACGCCGTCACCATGCTCAGCGACCGGATCTCGGGCACCGACGGCCGGTTCGCCGAGATCAACGGCGCCCTCGCGGAGATGGAACGCAAGGTCGACCTGCTCGACGTGGATGCCATCGACGAGATGAAGGACCGCATGGGCGGCATCGCCGGTGAAGTCGAGCTGGTCCGGATCGAGATGGACCGCTTCAAGGAGACGATCGGCGAGAAGGTCGACACGACCACCGGTCGGATCACCGAGATCGAGACGCAACTGCAGGAACAGCACATGGAGGTGGAGACCGCCGTCCAGCTCGAGCGGCTGGAAGAGGTGGAGCGGGCGATCATCGCCCTCGACCCCGCCCAGTTCGTGCGCCGCGACGAGGTGGGCGACGGTGCCGACCCGACGTCGTCCAACGGCTCGTCGGATGGTGCCGATCACTCGCCGGGCGAGGCGTCCCTCACCACCCCGGCATTCGACCCCGCCGTGGACGTGACGTCGTGACGATGACGCCACGTCGATGCCCGCACACGGGCACGCACCACCTCGGAACCTTCGTCCCCGCACATCACCCCCCGAACGTCACCCCCTGAACGTCACGCCCTGATCGTCACCCCCTGATCGTCACCCTCCGGACGCACCGAGCGAAAAGAAGCACCGATGGCACTCCGCAAACCCAAGCCCGACGACCTGGCACCTCCGGGAAGCGACGCGGGCGGCAACGGTGGCACCGCCACCGCCCTCGCCGAACCTCCCGCCGCACCCCTGGGTGAGTCGGCCGACGAGTGCAACGCCGTCGGCCAGGCCCTTCTGCAGGCGGGACACCTCACCCAGGAGACGCTCGACCCCGCTCTCGAGGCCGCCAACGGCGACCTGCTCGTCTTCGGCACCCACCTCGTCAACCGTGGTGGCATCGGACGCAATGACCTCGCCGCCGCCGTGGCTGCGGCGTGTCAGGTGCCGGTGGGCAACTCGGCGAACACGCAACTCGACGAGGAGATCGTCGCCCGCTTCCCGGAAGACGTCGCCCGCAAGCACAAGGTGATCCCGGTCGGCGACGACGGCGGCACGCTGGTGCTGTTTGCCGCCGACCCGTCGTCGTGGCGCCGCCAGCAGGTGGAGTCCGCCACGGGCCAGCGCTTCGTGTGGCAGGCCTCCGACGAGAAGACCGTCACGTCGTTCATCGAGCAGATGTACCGCTCGTCGTCCGACGTCGGCGCCCTCGTGGCGTCGTTCGCCCACGAGGACGACCAGCGCCAGGCCGCCGAGACCATCGCCGAGGTCAGCCTCGACGACCAGGCGCCGGTGGTGCAGCTCGTGGCCCGCATCGTCGGCCAGGCGTTGCGTGACCGCAGTTCCGACATCCACATCGAACCGCTCGACGACCGCCTGCGCATCCGGTTCCGCGTCGACGGCCACCTGCTCGAGGCGTTCTCCCTGCCGCTGTCGGCGCACAACGCCCTCATCAGCCGACTGAAGATCATGTCGGAGATGAACATCGTGGAGAAGCGGGCCCCGCAGGACGGCCAGTTCTCCACGAAGGTCGACGGCCGCGAGATCGACGTCCGCGTCGCATCGGTGTCGACCGTGTTCGGCGAGAAGATCGTGATGCGCATCCTCGACAAGTCGAAGTCGATGGTCGGCCTGTCGGAGCTCGGCATGCCCAAGGAGACGTACAACACCTACTCCAAGCTGGTCCATGCCCCGTTCGGCATGGTGATCTGCGCCGGGCCCACCGGTGCCGGCAAGACCACCACGCTGTACGCCACGCTGCTCGAGATCAACTCCACCGGCAAGAACGTCACCACCGTGGAAGACCCGGTGGAGTACGTGTTCCCCGGCATCAACCAGGTGCAGACCAACGCCAAGGCGGGCCTCACGTTCGCCACCGGCCTCAAGGCCCTCCTGCGGCAGGACCCCGACACGATCCTCGTGGGCGAGATCCGCGACGCCGACACGGCCCGCATCGCCATCCAGTCGGCCCTCACCGGCCACTTCGTGCTGTCGTCGCTGCACGGCACCGACGCCGTCGCCGCGCTGCACCGCCTGCTCGACATGGGCATCGAGGCGTTCCTCGTGGCGTCGGCCATCGTGGGTGTCGTGTCGCAGCGCCTGTTGCGCAAGACGTGCGAGAACTGCAAGGAGCCCTACGAACCCGGCGCCGAGGAGATGGCGGTGTTCCGCCAGCACTCGGGCGGCAGCGACAAGACCGTCTTCTACCGCGGCAAGGGCTGCAGCTACTGCTCGGGCACCGGCTACCGCGACCGCATCGGCGTGTACGAGCTGCTGCGCATCACCCCCGAGATCCGCCGCCTCATCGTCGGCTGGGCCACCACCGAGGAGCTCCGCCGTCTGGCGGTGGCGCAGGGCATGCGCACGATGCTGCGCGAAGCCATGCAGATGGTGGAGGACGACGTGACCACGATCCCCGAGGTCGTCCGGACCCTCTTCGCCCACTGATGGCGAGTTCGCGCAGCGCTGACGAATTCGGAACGATTCCTTCACTTCCGCTCGTCGCGCGCCGATGAACCGAACGAGCTGAAGATCAACGAGACACGGAGCCACCGATGCCCAAGTTCGCTTATGCCGCCATCGATCCGAACGGCGCCACCACCGAAGGTGTGACCAAGGCCGACACGATCGGTGCCGCGCGGGCCATCCTCGTGGAGCAGAACCTGTTCCCGACGATGATCGAGGAACGCCGGGGGCTGCTCGACTTCGAGCTCACCAAGGAGAAGGTGAAGAAGAAGGAGCTGATGCACTTCACCCGCCAGATGGCGGTGTTCGTGAAGGCCGGCATCCCGATCACCGACGCCCTGATCACCATCGGCGACGAGACCGAGGACGTCGCACTGCGGCGGGCGCTCGGCAACCTGGTCGACGACCTCCGCAACGGCGGCCTCTTCTCGGCGGCCGCCGCCGACCATCCCGAGGTGTTCCCCGACTACTACGTGGGCATCCTCCAGTCTGCCGAGCTGACGGGCCAGCTCGACGACGCCCTCGAGAGCCTCGCCGGCTACCTCGAACGCGAGATCGACACCCGGGCCAAGGTGGTGTCGGCGCTGTCGTACCCGATGGTGGTCATGGTGCTGGCGTTCATCACCGTGCTGATCCTGGCCGGCTACGTGCTGCCCCAGTTCAAGCCGCTGTTCGAGGAGCTCGACGCCGAGCTGCCGCTGCCCACCCGGATGATGCTGTTCATCTCCCGGTTCTTCACCGACCTGTGGTTCGTCACGGCGATCTTCTTCCTGATCGTGGGCGGGTGCTTCGCGTTCCTGTTCAAGCATCCCACCGGCCGGATCTGGAAGGACAAGCTGGTGTTGAAGATCCCGGTCATCTCGGGCATCGTCGACTACGCCATCCTCGAACGGTTCTGCCGCATCCTCGCCGCGATGATCAAGGCCGGCGTGCCGCTGCCCGAGGGCCTGAAGACCACCACCGACGCCACCAGCAACGTGGTGTACAAGGAGCGACTCGAGATCGCCCGGGCACAGATGCTGGAGGGCCGGGGCTTCTCCGGCCCGCTGATCGAGACCGAGCTGTTCCCCGGCGCCGCCAAGCAGATGTTCAAGGTGGGCGAGGAGACCGGCACGCTCGACGAGCAGCTGGAGGTGGCGTCGATCTACTTCGACCGCGAGCTCGAGAGTCGGATCAAGAAGTTCACCACCATGTTCGAGCCGCTGATGATCGTGTTCGTGGGCCTCATCGTGGGCTTCGTGGCGGTGGCGCTCGTGTCGGCCATGTACGGCGTGCTCAACGGCACCAAGGCCGAGATCTAGGCCCGAGCCGGGAACGACGAGAGGGACCGATCAGCGTTGCAGGACTGCGTCGACGAAGGGCTGGCCCAGGAACACGGCGACCACCGTGCCCAGGGCCAGGAACGGACCGAACGGCACCGCCGTGCGGCGTCCGGCCCTGCTCGTCGCCATGAGTGCGACGCTCACCACGGCGCCGGCGATGAAGCCGAAGAACAGCCCGGGCGCCACGATGCCGGGGTTGATCCAGCCGAGGTACATGCCGAGCAGCGGCGACAGGCGCACGTCGCCGTCGCCCATGCCGCCCTGGCTGAAGGTGTAGATCAGCCACATGATCGCCAGTGCGATCACGGCGCCGAGCGCCGCCATCCAGATCCGTTCGGGTTCGTCGAGCACCACGGCGGCCACGGCGAGGGCGATGCCGCCCAGCGCCATCGCGGTGTAGGTGATCTCGCGCGGCAGGCGCTGCGTCTGCAGGTCGATCCAGGTGAGCGCGACGAGGGCGGCGGCGAGGATGCAGAACGCTGGGATCACGGCCCGTTGGTCGCGGAACTCCCAGGCGAACAGCGCGAACAGCGCCGCCGTGGCGGGTTCGATCACCATCGGCGCGTAGCCGATCGGAGCGTCGCACTGGCGGCAGCGGCCCCGCAGGGCCAGCCAGCTCACCACCGGCACCAGATCGAGCGGGCCCAACCGGAGCCCGCACGAACCGCAGCGGCTCGGCGGTGCCATCACCGACCCGCCAGCCGGTACGCGATCGACCACCACGGTCAGGAACGAGCCGATCAACAGGCCCGCCACCACCACGACCACCATCAACAACGAGAAGCTCATCAGTACCTGTGGCCGCCTGCGGCCCGAGCGGAGGTTAGCCAACCATGTCCGATGTAGATCCGATGCTCGAGTCGCTGCTGGCAGCGACCGTCAACTCCGGGGCCTCCGACCTCCACCTCACGGTGGGTCGCCCGGCCACGGCGCGCCGCGACGGCGTGCTGGTGTCGTTCGAGAACGTGCCCGTGCTCACGGGCGACGAGATCGACCGCATGATCTTCTCGCTGCTCGACGAGCGCAAGGTGGAAGAGCTGCGGCGTGACCGGCAGGTCGACTTCTCGTTCGGCGTGAACGGCCTCGGCCGCTTCCGCGCCAACGCCTTCCGCCAGCGCGGCAACCTCTCGCTCGCCCTGCGTGTGGTGCCCTTCCGGGTGCGCACCCTGGAAGAACTCGGGGCTCCGGCGGCCTGCACGACGCTGCTCAACAAGCCCTACGGCATCGTGCTGGTGGTGGGTCCGACGGGGTCGGGCAAGTCCACCACGCTGGCGGCGATGGTCGACCGGATCAACGAGACCAAGCCGGTGCACATCCTCACCATCGAGGACCCGGTGGAGTACCTCCACCACCACAAGATGGCGATGGTCAACCAGCGCGAGGTGGGCACCGACGTGGACTCGTTCCCCGACGGCCTGAAGAGCGCCCTGCGTGAGGACCCCGACGTGGTGCTGCTGGGCGAGATGCGCGACCTCGACTCGATCTCGATCGCACTGTCGCTCGCCGAGACCGGCCACCTGGTGTTCGCCACGCTGCACACCAACGACGCCGCCCAGGCGCTCGACCGCATCATCGACGTGTTCCCCTCCGAGCGGCGCGACCAGATCCAGATCATGCTGGCCGGTGCCCTGCAGGGCGTCGTCTCGCAGCGGCTGCTGCCGTCCATCGGTGGCGGCCGCGTGGCCGGCTACGAGGTGATGGTGGCCAACGAGGCGATCCGCAACCTGGTGCGTGAGGGCAAGTCGCGCCAGATGCGCAACATGATCTCCACCGGCGCCGCCGAGGGCATGCAGACCATCGAGATGGACCTCGCCCGGCTGGTGGCGTCGAACCTCGTGTCGATGGAGGTGGCGATGGCGTCGAGCGCCTATCCCAAGGAGGTGCAGGCGCAGCTCGCCACCGCCCGTGCGCAGTTGCAGGCGCACTCCACGATGTCGACGGGCCAGGCCGGGTCGTCGGGTTCGGGCACCTACGGCGGCCAGCCGGTGGCCAGCGGTGCACCCAACGGCTCCACCCCGCCGCCCCCGCCTCCACCAGGCTGATCCCGATCGTCGCACCGTGCGCGGCACCAGCTGACGCACGACCCGACACTGGAGCACGAATCCCCCCATGGCCGTCAAGAAGTCACCGTTCAAGAACATCGCCGGCGTCACGCCGTGCCCCGGAGGCTGGCTGGTGCTGCCGGCGCGTCTGGCGGGCATCACCGTGGCCGCCGAGGACGCCTTCGTGCTCCGCAAGCTGGTCGACGTGCTCGACTTCCGGCCCACCTTCGAGGCGGCGGCGATCAACGCCCCGATGGGTCTGGCCGACGAGCCGTCGGGCCAGTACCGGCCGTGCGACCGTGAGGCCCGCGAGTACGTGGGCTGGCCGCGCGTCGCAGGCATCGCCGGCACGCCGTCGCGGGCGGCGCTGCGCGAGACGTCGCGCCGGGCGATCGGCGAGATGGAACCGTGGATGACCAAGCACGACTTCCGTCGCCTGCGCTGGCTGCGCGAGGCCGAGCGCGAGTTGCAGCCGTACCACTCGCGCAGCTTCTTCTCGGCCAACCCCGATGTGTCGTTCACCGTGATGAACGGCGACGTACCGCTCACCACCTCGCCGTACCACGAGGACGGCCGCCTCGAGCGGCTGGAGCTGATCCGTCAGCGTCTACCGGGTGTGGACGACGTGGTCACCCGCACGCCGCCGGACGGTGCCGCCCCGGTGCACATGATGCGGGCCGCAGCGCTGCTGTTCACCGCCCGCCGCGGCTCGGGCCGGGCGATCAGCCGCATGCCCCTCGACCCCGTCTGGGACGACACCGGCATGCGCATGGAAATCGTCCGCTGAGGTCGGAAAAGGGGTCGCGAGGGGTCCGACACCCAAGGGGTCTGAACCCAGGTGTTACGCCGCAGGCGTGACAGGTGGGGTCTGACCCCTGGCCCAGCCCAAGTCTCCACGACCGGGAGCGCACCAAGCACCCACGACGTCGAAGCGTCAGCCAACACCCAAGGGGTCCGACACCCAAGGGGGTCCGACACCCAAGGGGTCCGACACCCAAGGGGTCCGAACCCAGGTGTTACGCCGCAGGCGTGACAGGTGGGGTCTGACCCCTGGCCCAGCCCAAGTCTCCACGACAGGAGCGCACCAAGCGCCCACGACGTCGACGTGTCAGCGCCCAACGTCAGGGCAGCGCCCAACACCCTCAGAGATCGAGCGAGAGATCCGCGATCGGCCCGGCCAACGGCGCCGAGGAAACCGACCGAACCGACCGGTCGGAAGCCGCCGACGGCGTCGAAGGAGCCGGCAGTGACGCCGACGGCTCCGGCAACGGCGGGATCGACAACGCCACCGACCCATCGTCATCCCGGTCATCGTCATCTGCATCGGCCGCAGCCACCACCGGCGGTGCCAGCGGCTCGCCCTCCACGACGGCCGGCGGCGGCAGCGTCTCGCCGCCCCCCGACACATCACGATCG
>Ga0102937_1000733_pt1 | contig 14836 bp, 13 predicted proteins | sample SalPonR2_B_D1_MG_FD_78213 | JGI IMG/M metagenome (GOLD analysis project Ga0102937, IMG submission 78213) | Salt pond soil microbial communities from South San Francisco under conditions of wetland restoration - Salt Pond MetaG R2_B_D1_MG | ecosystem: Environmental > Aquatic > Marine > Intertidal... | reverse complement strand
GGAAGCGGAATGCTAACTCAGGCTATGAAAAATCTGATAGAAGCCCATGGAGGTGAAATCATAACAGACAGTCCGGTAAAGTCTGTCCATATTGAAGATGGAGCAGCCAAAGGTGCTGTTACTGATAATGGTGAGAACTATTCCGCCAATATCGTAATTTCGAATGCGCATGTACAAACTACCATGATGAAGATGGTGGGGCGAGAGCATCTGGATGATTCACTGTTTACGAAAGTTAAGAATATAGAAGTAGGAAATGGTTTTGGAATGGTGGTTCGCTGTGCAGTATCTGAACTTCCTGATTATACTGCGGCACCGGGTGATCCGGACATTCATAACGGTATGCAACTCCTGGCGCCATCAGTATCTTATATGAACCGGGCCATTGGCGATTATAAGAAAGGAGTAGCCCCCGAAGAGCCAGCTGTTTTAGCAATGACGTTTTCAAAAATTGATCCTGAAGTTGCCAAAGATGGTAATCATACACTTTTTACCTGGGCACAATGGCATCCTTATGAACTTTCAAACGGAGAACATTGGGATAACATCCGGGAGAGAGAAGCAGATAAAATTTACTCCGTTGTTGAGCGATACGCACCGAATATGAAAGGTAAACTGATTGACCGTTATATTCAGTCGCCTCTCGATATTGAGCGTAAACACGGGCTGTTGCGTGGAAACGTGATGCATGTTGAGATGAATTTTGACCAAATGTTTATGTTTCGTCCCATACCGGAAATGAGCCGGTATGAAACTCCCATTGAAAACTTATTTTTATCGAGTGCATCGTGCCATCCGGGAGGTGGTGTTTTTGGTGCTGCAGGGTATAATGCAGCCCAGGTAATCCTAAGAAAAAAGAAAAATATATTTGGAGTAACCATTGAAGAATAACTTTCCCAATTCGTATGCAACGATTTCCAAAGAACTTTTACGTCAAAACCTTACTGTACTGAAGCATAAAGCCGGAGTGGCTAAAGCTCTGGCCGTTGTTAAATGTGATGCATACCGGCATGGGGCCAGACAGGTCTCCCGCGCTGTAAAAGAAGTGGCAGACTGGTTCGCCGTAGCAAGCGTCGACGAAGCTATTGATTTGAGAATGGGTGGGATAACCAAGCCAATTTTGGTTTTTGGCGTTCCAACCTATGAGAACGCAGCAGCTTATCAAACTCATGGCTTAACAGCGACGATTAGCCATAAAACCCATTTTTCGATTTTGATGGATGGCACTGAATATCACCTTAATTTTGATACAGGGATGGGGCGACTTGGGTTTAAACCCCGGCAGGCAGAAGAAGTTCGCGAACAGGCAGTTTTAAATCAGCGATTGATTTGCAGTGGTATCTATTCTCATCATTCGTCATCGGATGAGCCGGATTCTGATTTTGTCCGGATTCAACATGAGCGGTTTAAGGATGTACTATCCCGGTTCAGTGAAGTGCCGATTAAGCATATGAGCTGTACCGGAACAGTTGGCAATTATCCTGATCTGGATCACTTCGACATGATACGTTCGGGGATTGGTATGGTTGGCTACAGTTCAAGTTCAATTCGGTTCAACTGGCTTGAGCCGGCACTTGAATGGAGATCTGGAATTGCTCAAATTCGCCCGATCAGCAAAGGAGAGGTGGTTAGCTACTCATCGACCTGGATGTGCCCTGAGGACGGCTATCTGGCCACTCTGCCTGTAGGCTATGGTGATGGTATACCCCGTTCACTCAGTAACAGGCTGAACGTTTTTATCAATCAAAAAGCATATCAGCAGGTGGGCAATATAACCATGGATTATACGATGGTTTATCTTGGAAATGATAAAGTGAATCCCGGTTCGGAAGCGGTGCTTATCGGAAACTCCTACAACGCTCAGAACTGGGCTGAAGCCGCCGGTACTAATACTCACGAAATATTGACAAATATTACAGATCGAGTGGAAAAACGATATACAGAGTAGAAATCCGTATGTAAGTGCCTTATCCCGGATTTATTTCCGAAACCAAAACATCATAAACAAGAGTGTCTTCACGAAAAGCTGTATTGGCATTGTTATCAGACACATTTCCAAAACCCTGTTCCGGATCTACAACAATAGTTCGCTGCTCACCATCTGCCATACCAAGAAGGCCTTTTTTGAGGCCAGGTGAGTAGGCCAAAAGAACAGAGTATTGAAATACACTCTGTACTGAACCGGCATTTACCATTCCAATGGGTACAGGAAAGGTTCCTCCATTTGCAAATGAGCTGTAAATTATTTCACCGCCCTGGGTTCTGAGAGTAACATAAGCAAGCACTTCGTCTCTGGCGGTCACAAAAAAGTTCTGAGCGCCCTCTTCATGTACGTAAATGGTAACACCTTCATCTATTACCTCAGGTTCAATATTTGATATATCGTATGCTTCAGGTACAGTTGAAAAATCGGGTGGTGGAATAGAAAACGGATCTTCCGTGTCGCAGGCTGATACGAACATCAGCATTATAGAAAAAAGTAAAATTGAAACTGTTGACTTGTTTGTCATTCGACTGATTATGGTTCGATGATTATAAATTATCTGGTATTCGATTTATGATTCCTGATCAGAAAACGCCTTTTCCATCTCTTTCTTGCGTTGCCGGGTTGCTATTTTGCTTAAAAAGATAGCAAACTGGTAAAGTATAATCAGGGGGAATGCAATCATTAACTGGGAAACGGGATCAGGAGGAGTTAAAAAAGCAGATACAATCATCGCTCCGACTATGGCATGTCGCCGATACTTACGCATGGCATCCGGATTTAACAAACCTACTTTTGAGAGAAACCAGCTAACCACGGGAACCTGAAAAATCACACCACATGCAAGTGTCCATAACGCCACTGATGTAAAATAGGCGTTAATATCAAATTCGTTGCTGATGACATCATCAATAATAAACTGAGTGAAAAACTGTACTGCAAAAGGGACAAGAATCAAATATCCAAAAGCAAGGCCCAGAAGAAAGAAAAAATTGATAAACATTGCATTCAGGAAAGTTTTAACCTTTTCACCACTCTCAAGTGCAGGTTCAATAAAAGCCCAAAGCTGATATATAAAGAATGGAGAACCAAGAATTCCCCCGATAATCAGCAGTGTTCCCCAATAGGTAAAAAACTGACCCGGCAGCCTTCTGGAAATAAGAGAAAGATCCACAGCCTCAATCGGCATTATACGGTACATGAAAAAGTCTGCTCTGGCGGGACCGAGTATAAATTCCTGGATTAGAAAATCTGAAAAGAAAAAGGCAATAATAATTCCGCCAACCACACCGGCAAGGCCTTTTAAAATTCTCCACCGAAGTTCTTCCAGATGATCCAAAAAAGACATGCCTTCGGTTGGATCAACTTTGGGTTTTTGGGCCTTGGGAACAATGGCTCCCATTATGCTTCGTTTTGGCCTGTCTGAAGATTCACTCATTTACAGCTCGTCCGAACTCAATCGGTATCTAAAATTAGTTAAACGTATATAACAAAAAATATTTTAAGCCTTAAAGATACACTACACAGTTACAAAATCATAGAGTGGATATTCTCTGCAGAGCTCCTGTACCTGCTCTTTTACAGAAATAAGTGTGCTTTCATCCTCAGGATTCTGTAATACCGTATCAATAAGGGTTACAACCTGCGAAAACTCCTCTTCCCTGAAACCCCGGGTAGTTAATGCGGGCGCGCCAATTCGAATGCCGGAAGTAACAAACGGACTTTCAGTGTCAAAAGGGACCATATTTTTATTAACCGTGATTCCGGCTTTATCGAGGGCTTCTTCCGCGATTTTTCCATTCAGTCCTTTGCTCCTGAGATCCACAAGTATCAGGTGGTTGTCTGTTCCCTTACTCACCAGGTTATAATCTTTGTTCATAAACTCTTCTGCCATTTTCGCTGCATTGGCAATTACCTGTTTTTGATACACTTTGAAATCTGGTTTGAGAGCTTCGCCAAATGCAACAGCTTTTGCGGCAATTACATGCATTAACGGGCCGCCCTGTGATCCGGGGAAAACGGCTGAATCGAGTACTTCGCCTGTGTTTTTGATACGTCCCGATTTTCTCGCTGCAATGCCCAGCTTGTTTTCACCATCTTTACCAACAAGTATCATGCCGCCGCGAGGACCGCGAAGAGTTTTATGAGTTGTGGTGGTAACCACATCCGTATAGGGTAGAGGGTCGTTCAGCAAGCCTGCAGCAATGAGACCTGCTGTGTGCGCCATATCCATCCAAAGCAGAGCTCCTACTTCGTCTGCAATCTCCCGAAATGCAGCGTAGTCAAAATCCCGGGGATAGGCACTGGCGCCAATTGAAATCATTTTGGGTTGCACTGCTTTTGCCTTTTTTCGCACCTCACTCATATTGATACGCCCGGTGTCTTTCTCAACACCATAAAACTGAGCGTTGAATGTAATACCCGAAAAGTTGACCGGGGATCCATGTGTTAGATGACCACCGTGCGCAAGGTCAAGTCCAAGAAGAGTTTCTCCCGGGTTCATAAATGCCAGGTAAACGGCTGCATTGGCCGAAGCGCCGGAATGAGGTTGCACGTTCACCCAGTCGGCATTGTACAATTTTTTAGCACGTTCTCTGGCAAGATCCTCAACTTTATCAACATGCTCGCAACCTCCATAATATCTCTTTCCCGGATAGCCCTCTGCATATTTATTGGTTAAAACCGATCCCATGGCTTCAATTGTCGCCCTGGATGCAAAATTTTCTGAAGCAATCAATTCGAAATTTAAATTCTGCCTCTCCGTTTCGAGTTCCAGAAATTTATAGAGTTCGGGGTCCTGCGTTTTTAAATTGCTCATAGATCTATCTATCAGTTAGGGAGTGAATTTTGTTTACGCGCCGCTCATGCCGACCACCATCAAAATCTGTATCAAGCCAGCTTTTTATGATGTCCCGAAGCTGGTCTTCAGCAAGCTCTCTTCCCGGAAGGCACAATACATTTGCGTTGTTGTGCTGGCGAGTAAGCCTGGCTACGCTGGGTGAGTAGACAAGTGCAGCCCTTACATTTGGGTATTTATTGGCAGTCATACACATTCCCTGGCCACTGCCGCAGATTAAAATTCCGCAGTCGTGCTCTTTACTGTCAACTTTCTCTGAAACGAGTACGGCATATTCAGGATAATCGACTGAGTCGGCAGAATGTGTACCGTAGTCGACGGGCATGTGACCCAGTTCATCGAGTATTTTTTTTACTGTTTCTTTAGCATCAAAACCTGCGTGATCACTTGCAATGGGAATAATCATTGATAATCTATTAAAATTGAAGAGAGCTTAAATATCTAGAAAAAAACGTTCTCTGAAAAACATTTTAACTCGATTTGTATAATCATTAACAAACTAAAACATTATATACTCATTTTTAGTTTTGCGGATTGTTTATCCAAAAACTCAAGGGAGATACTGTTAAACTCATCGGGTTTCTCAACATTAACAACATGGCCGCTGTCTTCAACGATTTCGAGATATGAATGCTTAAATTCACCAATCATTTTCTTTACCGGCGGCAGAAACATGTGATCTTCTTCACCCATAATATATAGGGTAGGGGCTTCCATCTCTTTCTCTTTAAAATATCGGAGGAGAGGATTTATGTCATACGTAAGACGGAACCACTTTAGAAATTCGCGTCTTGCAAGGTTCTTTGCTTCGTTCACAAACATTGTTCGCGATTCTTCGTGATTCTTTTTGGGCATTATGATCCATGCAAAAAGACTATAAAGCCACATAAAGGGCACGATTTTTTTAAAGGTGTGTCCCAGCCAAACCAATATTCTTGATCGTGTATCGAGCCGCGTTATTGCACCGCACATTACCGCCGACAGAACTCGCTCGGGTTCCATGTCGGCTATCGTTCGAATGATAATTGTTCCAAGAGAAACACCTACAAAATGCGCTTTACCAATGTCGTTCTCATCCATTGCATGCAGAACATCCTTGCTAACAGTTTTAAAGGTATATCTTTCTTTATAGTACTCTTTCATTGTGCTCATCTCTCTAGACTTGCCGTGGCCTCTTAAGTCTACAAGCAGTACATTGAACTGTTCCTTATAAGCTTTGAGCTGGCGGAACCATATCGAAGATGAACCTCCGGCACCATGGATAAAAATCACCCAGTCTTTATCAGGAGAGTTATGAAATGCTTTACTGTATAACATATATTAAGGGAGACAAAACACTATTGGAATTTCATATATCAAAACAATTGAAAATAACAATAAGATTCCCAAATTATTAAAATCATCTTAAGTTATTACTTCATTTAATTGGTTGGGCGAAGAAATCGATATTTATTGAAAAAAAAGAGCATCCATATTCCTTTTTACAGAAAAATACTTTCTCCGATTAAGGTTCTTGCCTTTATATTAAGTACATTTTTTTGGTTTCTCATCTATTTGATTTTATTGCATCCCATGAAATTATTCGGGATTCGCTGGGAGGTATGGCGCAGCCGTTGCATGAGGTTTTGGGGCAGGGGAGTTCTTAAGATATTTTCGATGGATCTTTTCATAAAAGGGCCGCCTCCGAAACCTCCTTTCTTTATTGTAAGTAATCACTTAAGCTACCTTGATATTCCAATTTATGCAGCTGTAATCGATACAACATTTGTGTCTAAATCAGAAATACGGCACTGGCCTTTTGTTGGCTGGATGGCGCACATGCTTGGTATAATTTTTATCAACAGAAAATTGAAAAGTGATGTAAAACGTGTTAATAATGAGATTACTGAGGCTGTTGAAAATCAGGGAGTTCTTTTGTTCCCGGAAGCCACTACCTCACCGGGGAGTGAAATATTAAGATTTCGTTCTTCTCTCCTCGAACATGCCGCTGAAGATAACCTTGCTGTGTCGGTAGCAGCGATTCGTTACGAAACAGAAGAAAAAGATATTGCCGCATATAGATCCGTTTGCTGGTGGGGGGATACTCCTTTACATACCCATCTGCTAACTTTGGGCTGTACATCTAAAATTAAAGTAGAAATCACTTTCAGTGATGAGAAATTTTGTGATACTGACAGAAAAATTTTAGCGTTAAAACTCGAAAAAAAAATGAAAGAAATGTTTGTGCCGGTAGCTTACATCGATGTTGAAGATTATAAACCTGTTGAATTCTGAATGTGAACTTTACTAATTCAAAGGTATCTGCGTCGCTATGGCTGCTATTGGTATATCTGTTTTTATTAGGGTTATCCTGGTTTATTCAGCTAACGTTTACCGTACCCAACACTCCAAACAAATATCAGAATACAGAGCGTATTGAATTTAAAGGCGAACCTGTTGAAATACGCTATCTATTAATAGGCGAGGAGAATCCGCGGTCTGCTGCATTCTACTTTCCCGACATCTATTACAAAGCTGAGTTTCTGATACCGCTTGCAGAAGCTGATACCACTGAGAGATCAAGAATAATAATTGATTATCCCCTTAAAACATTGGACGGTAATGAAATAAGTCTTTCATTAAAAAGCCGTTCTGAAATCGCATCCATTTTAATAGATTCTCTTCGAATTGAAAGTGTATCAATTCGCGGCCACGGTTACGGGGGGCTTCCAGCCATTGAGATGCTTTCAAAGTCTGGAAATTTAAATAGCCGGGTTAAAAATCTGGTTCTGCTTTCTTCTCTTGGCGTGCAGGAACTACAGTTTCTTGGGAATTACTCTTTTAACAGAAGTATATATTTAATGCTTCACGGTGTGATGAAAATTTCCGAGTTTCTCGTGCCGCACATGGGATATTTTTATCAACAACCCCTTCAGGACTACTACACGAAGCCTCTCCTAGAAATGGACCAGAGAGATGTTCGGGAGCAGTTAAAAGCATTAAACCTACCTGTACTAATTATTCATCCCACACACGATAATTATTCTTCTGTAACTATTTCACAGGAAACTCATCGTTTAGTACCGCAAAGTTATTTTGTTTCACCGGAGGGCTCGCATAAAACCTATGAAATTGAACCTGAGAAAATTGTAAACCAACTCGAATGGTTTACAGAGATATCAGAAACCAATGATCTCGCATACAGAAGCAATGCTTCCGCTAAGCGTTTAGTGGAAGCTCAGAAAGAGTTTGACCCAGATAGTGTACAAGAGATGAGCAGGTCTACTCTTGCACTTCTGGGATTTATGATCGTGCTTATTGCGACCATGAGTGAGGACCTGGGGGCTATTAGCGCAGGATTACTCGTTGCCAGCGGTTTGCTTTCTTACTGGTTTGCCATATCGGTCACTATTCTTGGAATATTTATTGTTGATATGAGCATTTTTCTTTTGGGTAAATACATAGGCAGACCCGTAATCGAGAAGGTTCCTTTTCGCTGGTTCATTAAAGAGAAAGACGTGCAAAGTGCCGAAAACACATTTAATATGCGTGGGGTGGAAATTATTTTCCTGGCAAGATTTTTACCGGGTGCAAGACTTCCCGTATACCTTGTTGCAGGTATTCTAAAAGTAAATTTCACATTCTTCTTAACCTACTTTTTCCTTGCGATTAGTATTTGGGCCCCTCTCTTAATATGGTTATCTGCAATTGTGGGTGAACCTATTCTTGATTACATAAATACCTATCAGAACTACGCACTTTGGGTATTTCTTGGTCTTATGCTCATTATTTATCTCATTGTAAAACTGGTAGTGCCACTCACAACCTTGAAGGGCCGCCAACGAATGGTTATCAAATGGAGAAGATTTAGAGAGCGGTTTCATTAAATAACTATAGCCGACGCTCCTTAAAGAACTTTTTTAACAGCTCTGAACATTCCGTTTCCATGATCCCGTGAATAACTTCTGCACTGCTGTTCAGTTTTTTATTGGCCGCAATATTGAATAGCGTACCACATGATCCTGCATTCGGATCCATTGCCCCAAAGACAATTCTTTTAATTTTTGACCAAACAAGTGCACCCGCACACATAGGACAGGGTTCAAGTGTAACATAAAGAGTACAATCAGTAAGATATTTGCTATCGAGTGTTGAACATGCAGACGAAATAGCGATCATTTCGGCATGAGCTGTGGGATCATTTAGCATCTCGGTTTGATTGTAGCCTTTTCCAACAATTTGGTTATCCTTTACAATTAGAGCGCCAACCGGGACTTCATTGTCATCATATGCAGTTTTTGCAAGAATCAGGGCCTGTCTCATGTATTTATGATGTTGACTTTCTTTATGACCGTTTAATCCGTATTGCATGGCCGGTAAACTTTGATGATTTAAGATTTGTTGTTTTAATACGAGGGAAGATATCAATACTTTATAAGTATATGTTGCTCTAAGTACAAAGCCTCGAAACAATTATGCATTTATACACTTTAACTAACAGCAATAATAACTTTAGAATGATAATTATGAAACCAATGAAATTCTTAAAACTGCCAGCACTTTTGGCTTTTATGCTACTTTTGACCGGCTGTGGATCATCGCTGGTACTTGAGAACGTAGACTACTCCCAGCCGCTTGAAAGTGTACTGAGCCCTGACAGTGACGGTGTGGTGCATGATCAGCGTTACGCCATCCAGTTTAATATTACGCCATTACTTGAATATGAGGGGACAGATAGTGTGGAGGAAATAAGACTTATCCGAAATACACCTGGTTTTTATTTTGTAACTGCAGATGGGTTTAGCAACGTCTACATTTTTTCACCGGGAGAGGGAGAGCTTTCCCTTCATGAAGAAGTAGAACTGCCGGACGGGCCAATATCCGAGCCTGCATTTAATCAGCGTACTACTCATATTGAGTTGATTTATCAGTCTTCAGGGCAGACATATAATCTTGACCAAAACGGAATACGATAACCTAACATATTATGAACGCACCAATTAAAAAGATCTATATCACTACTACAATTCTTCTGCTGGCTTTTCTGCAGACTGCACTTGTTGCTCAACAGTCTGATTATCAGATACAACAGAATTTTTCTGCCGAACTGAGTGAGCTAACACAGCGTATTGATACTACACAATCGCCGGGTGAACTCGCCAAACTTGAAATTGAACTGGATGAGCTTAGAAGTCGGTACGCTGAACATGAGGAGCTGATTAACGCAGCTTTGTATCCTGAAACTTATCAAAAAAGGATGAATGAAACCGAGGAACAGTTATCCGTTGCATTGGATAACGCATCCGTTATTGATCAGCTAAACTCAAGGATAACATCACTCGTGGGTGAAATCGATGCTTACAGGTCTCAGATAACAGATCTTAACGAAAATACACAGGCACTGCGAGAGCAGCTTCAACGAGCAGAATCGAATGAAGAACGGCAAGCTGCGCTTCTTACTCAGTACCGACAAAGTCTAGAAGAACGTAACAGCTTTGTATCTGGTTTTCTGCAAAATCTTATGAGCCGCTATCAAAATGTGGATCTCGGTACGCAGCAGGAAATCGCCGAGGCAGCAGAACGTCTTGATGACAATCCAATTGAAATTCTCAAATCTATTATATTGGATTACATCAATATTGTAGATGAGAGTACGTCGCTGGAAACGCCGGATTATGTTGCCATGCGCGCTCAACATGAATATTTTTCTGAAGTTTGGAACAGTATTGGATCGAATCTTGTGAATACGTTTTCACCCGAAAACTCATCTGAGACAAAAACAGAAATTGATGAATTAATGGCTGCCTGGGTACTTTCTGTAGACAACCAGCTGTGGGAATCACTTAACGATACCTTTTCTCAAAATGGTATTGATTTAGAAGTGTTTACCACACCCGATGAATTTTATGACGCCATATATAACTATGTGGATAACGGTCATGTAACAAGTCTGGAGCGGAATAGTGAAGAAGACTTCGCAGTATATCAAAATTTCAGTACGTTCTGGAACGAGACCGTGAAAGCTGAATGGGGAGACATGTTAATCGAAGGAGAAATTCTCTCTCAGTCTCAGATATCTGAAATCGATATTAAACTAAACGACTGGGAAGAGGCCTCCAAGCCAACGTCGAACTTAATGTTTATTCTCTTAATTGTGAGTGTGGCCGTCATTGTTGGTTTGATTGTTCTCCTAATTACCAAGAAAAACTGATTTACAAATATACTTAACGCTATATCAGTCTAAGGCCGGCAGAAATGTAAATCTGTCGGCTTTTTTATGGAAGTGAGATATTCCGGCGTAAAACCCACTCTGCAGAAAGCAGAAGGAGAATGATAAAAAACCAGTACGAGTATCTGTAAACAGGTATCTGTGTTACATCTGTTTCAGTTAAATCGCGGGCCTGAATTTGCTCACGAAAGAAAGATTGTAGTCGTTTCATATCACCGTTCTCCAAAAACAGTCCGTTTGAAATATTTGCAAGCTGATTTAGAAGTGCATCATTTCTTTTTGTATTGAGAAATTCTAAAACAGAATTTCCAACAGTTACACTGGTTTGATCCGTCCCGATTTCACGACCATTCTTTGTAGCGTTTCCTTCTACTCTGTATACGCCAGACGGAAGCCTTCCCAGCTCAGAAGTATAGTTGCCCCGGCGATCATGATTCATCCTATAAGATATTATCTCCTCATCAGAGCTTATTTCAAATACAGATACCTCTATGGTTGCATCAGGTTCGGGCTCGCTAAGCTCATTTAATAAACGAGCCTGAATTGTTATAGACTCACTCTCTGTAAACGTCTCTTTAGAAGGTGTAAGTGTGAGATTATCGTTGTCTGGCGAAGAAGCTGTCCATGAAATAATATTACTGAAAAGCTGGGTGTAAAATTGCCTGTAATCGGGTTCAGGACTCTGTTCATATAAGTACCAGTTATACGCATTCATGATGGCAACGCGGCGATTTAACCCCTCATCAACAATAAGTAAGGGATAAGGAGAAACTTCACGCTGGTAAGTAGCCCTGAACAGAACGCTTGCTCCTGCATTAAGTGTGTGGGCAGACTGATTGGTTACCAAAAAAGGCATTCTTTGAAAATTTACGGATGGTACGTTCAATATCGGATGATCTGCATCACCCAGAAAATTTTCTATTTGAACATTGATCATTCTGCCGGTTCCTGTTGCACGATAAGGTTTGGAGCTTAAGAAGTTTTGAACTGATTTGCCATTCTGATATGTACCAGGAGTTGATAAATAGAGGATAGGAGACGTTGAATTATTAAGCCATTGACTATACTCAGATCCGGGGTCAGGAAGGCCATGGACGACAATTAAATCAGGCATACTGCTAATGTTAAGGGGATCTTCCCCCAACACTTGCCCGCCGGGAAGTATGGTAGCATCGGTAAGTTCATTCTGCATATCTGATGCTATCAGTCTTCGGACAGACCCAACATCGGGGTGAATATCAAAGGCCAGCGATAAAATCTCTGTTTTATTATCCTGAACCTCCAATGTGAAAGACCTGCTGTTATTTTGATCGGTAAACTCGTTGTCAAGCGATGGTACTATAATATCGTACGTATAAAAACCGGGCTCACTGAATTCTTCCTCGATCTCGAATGTGTGGCTGGATTGTTCAGTGGTGAACTGTTGTGAGTCCGTAACGATGCGTTCACCATTTCTTTCTACATAAACGGATACTTCTTCACCTTCAAAGCCGGATTGCTGAAGTTCAAAAGAGATCACCGATTTTGTAAACGTATAAATCGTTTCCGGAAAATCCGTTTCTGAAATAGCGACATCTCTAACGTCAGATGTATCACCGACCGGTACAAAGACCATCGGTTTTGAGATATTTTGTACGGTAAATACCGGATTCCGGCCCATCGTCGAAATACCATCGGATAACAAGACAGCTCCCGAATATCGGTTTTCATTTTCTTGAAAATGCTCGAAAACCTTTTGTAAATGAGTTGTAGATCCTGTTAGTGAAAGATCTGAACTGCTTAGAACCTCATCATCAAAAAGAAACCGTTCGGTTTCAAACAAATCATTCAGTGATTGCTCTGCAGACAGCAGAAGCTCTTCATAACTTTCCATTCCATTAAAATCGCCTCTTTGAATGGAGAGACTTTGAGTATTATCGGCATAAACAGCAATAAGAGGGAGTGAATTGTCACTGTCTTCCCTGGCAATGAAAGGATTTAATAGCAGGAACAGAAGAATAAGTAGTGACCCGGCTCTGAGGGCAATTAACAGGTACTTTTTAGTGGGGGTTACACTAGCAAGGTAGCCATAACTCCACCAGGCAACGGCAACAGAAAGAATAAACAGCAGTACTATGATAAGTGTGGGCAGAACCGGATTAACTCCCTGTATAAAAGCGTAGATCATAAGACCCGATTGCTATTGCTAAAGATTATTAACCAGCTCGTTTATGATATCAACGGTGGTAAGGCCCTCTGCTTCTGCTGCATAATTGGTTACGATACGGTGCCTGAGTACGGGCACAGCAAGCGCTTCAATATCTTCCATCTCCACGTTGAAGCGTCCCTGAGAGAGTGCCCTTGTTTTTGCGCCCAGTGCAAGATACTGAGAGGCTCTGGGGCCGGCACCCCAACTCAGATATTTATCTACGATGTCCGGGCTATGTGCTGTTTTAGGGCGTGTTTGGGTAACCAGCTTTACAGTTTTATGAAGTACATGTTCTGGCAGAGGAACTTCCCGTACAAGAGACTGTATTTGCAATATTTGCTCTTTTTCAAGAACCGAGTTTACAGTAACGTTTCTGAGTGATGTGGTTTGATTCACAATCTGTTTTTCATCTTCCAGATCGGGATAGTCGAGCCAGATATTGAACATAAACCGGTCGAGCTGCGCTTCGGGCAGGGGATAGGTGCCTTCCTGTTCTATCGGATTTTGAGTAGCCAGAACAAAGAAGGGTGCATCAAGCCTAAACGTTTGACCTGATGCTGTTACACTCGATTCCTGCATACCTTCAAGCAGAGCGGCCTGTGTTTTCGGAGGTGTACGATTAATCTCGTCAGCAAGTATGATATTGGCAAATATCGGCCCCTTGATAAACTTGAACTGCTTTCTTCCGGTTTCTTTGTCATCCTCAATAACTTCAGTGCCCGTAATATCTCCGGGCATAAGATCAGGGGTAAACTGAACACGGCTAAACGTAAGATTAAGCGTTTTGGCGAGTGTTTGAATAAGTAGAGTTTTAGCAAGACCGGGTACACCCACTAAAACACAGTGTCCCCTGGAAAAAAGGGAGATCAGTAGTTGATCAATAACTTCTTTCTGGCCAACAACAGTTTTTGCGATTTCATCTTTAATCTGCTGAAATGATGCACTGAAAAATTCAGCAGCCTCTTTTGGATCGTCGGGATTTAATTTATTCATATGATCAAAAAAAACCGTTAAATTAAATCGCCACTTACTTCATCAGGTATTGGAATCTTGAACTCTACATATACTTCTTCACGTAATTCTTCGATCCACTCACTCATAATTCGCGCCCGTTTCTGCTGAAGTGCAAGCTGTTCAATGCGGTCATAATCCTGTTCAAGGCTTGCGGTGTGTTCTGGTATGTGCCTGTCGAGGCGAACTATACGAAATGCGCGCGATACATCTTGCTGTGAAGGGTTATAAGGCCGCGGCTCAGATATTTCTCCTTCATCTTCCAGAAGAAGAACAATACGGTAAAGTGAGGGCTCAAGCTGATTTATAGCAATTAATCGCCTGCCGGTTTGATTATCAACGACTCTGCCTCCAAAGCTCTTTGTTGCTTCATCTTCGCTATATTCTCGCGCCATGTCCGCGAAGTTTTTATCGTGGTTTAATACACTGTCTCTGATCGCTGTTAACCGGTCGATTGCGTACTGCTCATCGACCTGACCTTCATCCATTTTAATTAGAATGTGATTGGTTTCGATATTGTCGCCAACTCGCTGGTTTAATCTGATAACATGAAATCCAAACTGTGTTTCAACAACTTCAGAAATTCCT
>Ga0102937_1000726_pt1 | contig 14950 bp, 8 predicted proteins | sample SalPonR2_B_D1_MG_FD_78213 | JGI IMG/M metagenome (GOLD analysis project Ga0102937, IMG submission 78213) | Salt pond soil microbial communities from South San Francisco under conditions of wetland restoration - Salt Pond MetaG R2_B_D1_MG | ecosystem: Environmental > Aquatic > Marine > Intertidal... | reverse complement strand
CCTATATTCATCCGCGTTCTGGTGCGCCTGAGGCGCATGGGTATTTCATCTGTTTTCATTTACAAATATCCGGGAATACATCCCTTAAAGGCATATCAATTCCCCCTTAAAGGCTATCAATTTGGTAATTTCCTCTGTAGACAGAAGGACTAACCCCTTCCATTTTCTTAAAAAACCGGGTTAGATTATTGGGCTCACTGAAATTCAAAGTATAAGCGATCTCAGCTATCGTTTTATCAGAATAACGAAGTTCCGTTTTTATCTCTTGTAGCAATCGATTGTTGATCATTTCCCTGGTAGTCAATCCCGTATGCGCTTTTACCACCGAATTCAATTGATGCCGGCTGGTCTGTAATAGCACACAATATTCTTTTACAGCGTGCAGGCTGCGTATATGCTGTTCAAGCATCTCCTTAAACTTGTAAATCATAGACTCGGAAGGTGTACCGGGTGGAATCCCGTAATACTTCGAATACAGTCGGTTGAGCTTTGACAAAGTAAAATATAAAAGGGACCGTATGATATGAGGGCTATCACTTTGATAGGCCTTTATCTCCACAATGATCTCATTCAAAGCAAAGCCTACACTATCATAGTCCTCCTTTTTTAATGCCAAATACTGGGGATGCTGATAGTTATAAAAGTACTGTAACCGGTAGGCAAACAATTTGTCATCAAAAAAATCGGCTAAAAAATCATTTTGAAACACCAGATGAAAACCCTTTACACCGTCGGTCCTTACCCGGCAACTTTTCTTTTGGAAGGGACAGATAAAAAAGAAACTATGAGGAACGACTTCAAAAGTGCGACCGTTTAATTCAATAATTCCACTTGCCTTTTCGAAGGTCATCATTTCAAAAAAATCAGTGGTATGCGGAGCCGAATCAAAAAAGATGTTTGGATTATTTTCGAATCGGTGTAGATCCATCAATAATTCGAATCCGTACTTCCTTTTTTCAAAAGTAAATGTTCGCAAACCACTCCTTTATTTTGTTATTCATCAACTTGTTTAAAACACCTAAAAGATCAGGTTTTCACCAATTGTACCTCCAATTCCTCCAGGGATTTCCCTTTCGTCTCGGGTAATACCAATAAGACAAAAACCAAACCGGCGAGGGCAAACAAGCCATAGATCAGGAAAGTCCAGGCACTACCAATGGTCGACAATTCCCAGGGGAAAACAAATTGCACCAGGGCCGAGACGGCCGAATTCACAAAACCGACAAAAGAAATCGCAATACCCCGAATCCGGAGTGGAAACAGTTCGGAGAACAAGACCCACATCACCGGCCCCAGAGAAATGGCGAAGCAGGCGACAAAGCCAATAATACCCATCAGGATCAGGGAGGGGTTCATGGTGATGGCGGCCGTGATCAACTCCGACTCGTACTGTTTTGCTCTTTCGTTACCCAGTACCGACTTGAGTTCATTTTTATACTGTACATCGTTCAGGAAGGACTGCCCCGCCAGGGCAGAAATCTCTATTTTTAATTGATCATCCGAGAGTTTTTCTATCTTTTCTTCGGTAAGGGTGTAAGAAGCGGAATTGAAACCATAGGCCAGTAAGAACATAAATACCGCAATACCGGCAACCCCGAAGGCCAACAGTGGTTTTCGACCCAGCCGATCAATCAGGGCCATGGCAATAATGGTGAAAACGAGATTCGTTAATCCCACCAGAATGGCCTGAATAAAAGAAGCATCAGTACCAATCCCCGACTGCTCAAAGATCATGGGGGCATAAAAGAAAACGGAATTAATACCGGTAATCTGCTGCAAAATGCCAATCACCAGACCAATGGTGATGACCAGACGCAAAGCGGGCTTAAACAGCTCTGCAATGGAGGCCTTTTCTTTTTGCTGATCATTTTTGAGCGCCTCCTGAACGGCTTGCAAATCCTTTTCTGCCTGTTTTGCTGAACTAAATCTTCGCAGTACCCGTTTTGCCTCGTCTAATTGCCCCTTCATAATGAGCCAGCGCGGACTACGGGGAACAATAATCAAACCCAACAGGTACAATACCGCCGGGAGGGCTTCCACGCCCAGCATCCAGCGCCAATTATGCTCGCCAATCCCCAGCGATTGCACCCAGCTGGCGTCTGAATCACCCAACGACAAAATAAAATAGTTGCTAAAGAAGGCAATCGAGATACCCAGAACAATATTTAACTGGTTGAAAGAGACCAATCTTCCCCGCTGCTTGGGCGGGGCAATCTCTGCGATGTACATCGGCGCCAAAATCAGAGAAGCGCCTACGCCAATTCCTCCAAACATTCTAAAAATCAGAAATAGTATAAAATTGGGCGCTAAGGCAGAACCCAGCGCAGAAACCATAAAGACGATAGCACAAGCCTTGAGCAAAACTTTACGACCAAAGCGATCACTCAGCGGCCCGGATACCATCATGGCCAGGGCAGCAACGATCGTCAACGAACTGACCGAAAAGCCAAGTTCTAAATCCGTCAGATTAAAGTCGATCTGAATAAATTTATTTACCCCTGAAATAACGGAGGCATCAAAGCCCATCAGGAAACCGCCCAGGGCAACAATCAGAGCAATACGGGTCGTGAAAAGGGTCTCTTTATTCATGCCATTCAATTAGGTGAAGTGAATTTTGCTTTAATATAGGACTTAATCGCGTTTTTCCACCTGCCAACTCCCAGAAAAAGGATAGTTACCCCGATGAACTACCTGCACAAGAAGGCCGCCCCTTACCGGCGTTTTTGCCAGATTTCCTGCGATTTTTTCAGCGAAAGCCGCATCCTCCGCCTCGGTTTCCAGCCAAAGCAGGCATTGGATCTTTCCTTGCTCCAGTAAGCTGGTCGCCCGCTGCCAAAAAAGCTGCTCAATATCCGTTTTGCGAAAGCGATCCAGCCAGCGCCAGGAACGGGCCTGCTTGCGTTCGTAATAAATGCGAATAGCCCGCAGGCCCGCCAGGGTATCTTCCATTTTTTGTTGAACCGCCGCGGCAATCAACTCCGGCCCTCGCAGCGACTGACGCACATCCTTTTCCCGAAAGGGGGTATACCGCCAGGTGTAATTCTTCACTTCCAACAGCACTAATATATCCTCCTGGTAGATACCGATAAAGTCGACCCCCTTCAGGCCCACCCCACTAAATCCCTGGAAGTAGGCGTGATCGTCGTACTTACGAACCTGCCAGTAGGCCGGATCGAAGTGGAAGGTGAGTTGACCTTCGGCAAAAGCAAGGTATTCCATGGCGCTAATTTACAATTTAGAAGGATCGAAAGTCCAAACCTGACGAGGAGATTCGCCAGCCAGCCCTTCAACAATAAAATACGCCAAGTCATTTATCGTAAATAGATATTCAATTATTCGGCGGCTGGATAGATTAAGGCTCTTTACATCTTCCTCACCCGTGGTGGTATCCAAAACAGCGATATTCGGTGTGCCCTCCTCAAAGCCCCAATAAATTTCCCTACCAATAGGCACCTTCTCTCCTCCTAAACCAATGGCTCTCTTACCTAGTGGGGTCCACTGCCCTTCGTCATATCGATAGATTTCAAAAGAGGAACTCAAATAACCGGTCTCATTCAGGGAGAAGGCCGCTCCAAAGGGAGGCAGGTCCTGATCCAACTGCTGCCAGCTCTCCTGTTCTGGAAGATATTGCCAGATTTCATCTCGAAAATTAAGGGTGCTCCCGGTTTCGTTTCTCCCACCAAGCAGGAAATATCGTCCCTGATCCTGCATTGTCTGTGCATCGTAACGAGTTTCGCCCGGAAAATCCGCTTGTCGGGTCCAACTGGCCTCAAGGGGATCGAAAAGATAAAAATCACCTCGGGTCTGTAGCACATCATCAGTTTCACCGAGTCCTAAACCCAGCAAAACCTGATTTTCTAACACAATCGCAGTTGCGTGCGCCCGGGGAACACCCTCAAAATCAGGTAAACGCGTCCAGCGGTCAGCAACCGGATCATAGGTATAGAATATATTGGTATACCGACCCGCAATCTCACCAATTCCATAATAACCTTTTCCCGCCAGGGGAAAATGGGTACTTCCCCCCAGCACCGCAATCGGAAAATCGGCTCGACGACGCCAAAGAGAGCGATTCTCTAGTTGAACAGAAAAGCGCCCTACCTCTGCACCGTGATTCAAAAAAACCAACTCTCCCAAACCGTTAAATCCAGCATTCGTAAAAAACTGAAAGAAACTACGGCTCAGTTTGAATTGTACTCCTCTACTACTTATTTCAAGAATATTTTCATCCGGCAAGCGGACAAAATCACCTTGGGCATTCAATGCAATCTCGAAATAATCCTTATCTGAATTTAGGTATTCTCCGCTTGCGTTTATTACCTGATCGACCTCATTAAGTATACGAGTAGACAGGGTATTCACAGTGGGGGTATTCAGTCGAATAAAACCCATGTTAATACTGAACGGTCCGCTTATGAAACGCAATAAAATCGAAGGGTCAGGAATAACCTTCCCGGGTATGGCAAAAAAGATACTATCAGTAGTCCATCGGCAAGGGGAAAGGCTCCATTCCTCATTGCCATCAATCAAACGCAACTGATTATTTGCTATATCCGGATGAATGTTCTGGTGCTGAATCCGAATAGTGTCTCCGTAAGCATAGCTGCCTGGGTCAAACCTTAGAAGGTCCGGGGCCGCCAACTCAAGAACAATCCTAGAGGCGAATCCAGCAGATTGAAGTTCTAATTCCGGAAAGACCATATTAAGGGTCATCGGTACTACCAGGCTTAGGCTACTTTCCGTTTGTGCGATCCCTTCGACCGGTTCACCACCCAGCGTCAGAGAATAATAATCAGGATTCAAATTCGCCAGCGTTAAGGTCACCGTATCTCCAAAGGTAAGCACCTGGGGAGCATAGGCTAATATCTCTACCTGATCATAGTTAAAAACGGCAGGTTCAGCCGTTGCTATGCCATTGACCTCCAAACGAAAAGCTGCTTCAGGATCATTTGCTACCGGGGGTATCCTAAAAGTTAATCGGGATGCTGAGGCAGTTATCGGAGACAATTTGACGTCATTCAAAAAAGCCTGATTCCTGGAAGAATCCGTGGAAAAAAACTTCCCCAGCACCGTAATCGTATCCCCCCAAGAGCCCCGCTGTGGTTCAATAGAAGTCAAGACCGGCACACTACTACCCAGACTTAAAAAAGAGATCTCATTACCGTACACTACCCGCTGAGACGTTTCCACAAAAGCTCGTACATAATAAGGTTTATTAACCTGTAAGCTACTGCGGATGCTAATAGCAAAATGATTATCGGCCGGTGCACCCACTACACTTTCGGTTAAATCCTCACCCAGAACAGGATTCGCTAGTAGAGACCAAACAAAACCATGACGGATAATCTCCTCCTCCCCTGACTCAAAAACACGAGCATTAAACACAGCACCTTCATCCGTAATATCACTCACCGCCAGGGTTTCCAGGCGTGGAAAAGGACGGGGACCGATTTCCTCTTTCTCGCAAGCTATTATTAACAACGTGCAAAGGCCGTATAATAAATAAAGGTAATTGTACTTCATCACAGATAAATTATCGCGTTTAAACTCCATCTACTGCCCCGGAAATTTAACTCGGGCTCCTTACTCAGGCGTGGCCATCCCGTATACCGTAGCCCCAGCCCCAGGCGTTGACCGGCAATTGATTTAGCCGCCCCTATCCCCAACAGATAACCATAATAGGTGGACTCTAAATTAATTGGAGCCTCATCTATAAAAGTATTTACCCGATCCGAAAACACCCTTTCCCGTATAACTTTTCCATCCGCCTGCAAATAAAAATCAAATTGCAAGCCGAACTGGAAGATCAAATCAATACTTCTCAAATCATATTCATACTGGATCGTAATCGGAGCGGATAACATCTGATAATTTAGGTTAAACTCCCTAAACTCAGTCCCAACATCTAAAACGGCTTCGAAGTCGGAATAGAAATGCTGATAGGTATATAAAAGCTCGGTATGTAGGAACCAGTTTTGCAATACTCTCGGCATAGACAGATCCATAAATACACCTGCCTGAATACCATAGTGTTGGTATCGATCCAGGACAAAGTCAAAGGGTTGGGTTAGCGCTTCTGCATGGAGTTGACTATTCACCAGGCCTGCGGTAAGACCATAAGATATACTTGTCCAGGGTAGGCGCAGGCCATATTCGGTATAAGGTAGGCCTCTGCACTCGTGGTAAGATTTTAATGCCTTAAGTAGATCTTTTTCCGAAAGGGAAAATTGCCGAACAAAATCAGCCGGCTGATCTATACAATCGTAGATCGACTGAATCAGAATACCCTTCCAAAATTGTCGGGTCCGCATCTTGAATTGCCCCTCTACTTCTACCCTTTCCCTCCCTTCATAAAGCTTAAGGATAGAGGTGATGCCCTTCTTGAGATAATAAAATTCTGGATCCCGATAAAGATCAATAGCGCCTTCCAGCAACACCTCCAGCAATTCGTTTTCACGGATTTGAGTGGAAAAATATCGCCCATCTCGCAATTGTAATCCCTCGATCTCTCGCAGGGTATAGCTCGTCAGATGACCTGCCTCCTCGAACTGGACTTGTTGCAACGTACTTTTGAATGAGAAGCCAACTATTTCTCCACTAAGGGTATCGCCTTTCGGCAAAAAGAGCAGATCGGCATTAGATTGCGCGGAAAGGTATATCGGTAAGCATAGCAAAAGCCAGAGGATACATCTACGAGTCATATAACTGAAGGCATTTTAGAAGAAGATAAAAAAAAAAAGGGAGCTCCAAACCGGAGACTCCCTTTTTTAAAAATTTGAGTATAAACCTTATGAGTTGGACTAGTCGTTTTCGAGGGCGGCGGCACCACTGACGATCTCGAGGATCTGATTGGTAATCGCCTCCTGACGAGCTTTGTTGTAATCCAACTTTAAATCTTTCAATAATTCCTGTGCGTTCTCCGTCGCTTGATCCATGGCCGTCATTCGCGCACCGTGTTCGGCGGCGTTGGTATCCAGATTAAACTTGTAGAAGGTATTCTTTAGGATACTGGGCACCAGGTATTCGAGCAGTTCTTTTTGATTCGGCTCGAAAATATAATCGGCACGCAGGAAGTTATCCTCCCCTTCGGCCTCTAATTTGACGACTGGCAAAAACTGTACCGCCTGGGCGTATTGCATGGCCGCATTCTTAAAGCGACTGTAAGCCACTACTACCTTATCGTAGGTACCGTAATCGAAGGCGTCCATTACGTATTGTGCTACTTCCTCGGTCCGCTCGAATGTTAGATCGTCAAAGAGATCCAGCCAGCCCCAGGAGCGGGCCTGTTTCCGCTGATAATAGATGCCAATGGCCCGCAGGCCCGCCAGGGTATCTTCCATTTTTTGTTGAACCGCCGCGGCAATCTGCTCCGGCCCTCGCAGCGACTGACGCACATCCTTTTCCCGAAAGGGGGTATCCCGCCAGGTGTAATTCTTCACTTCCAACAGCACTAATATATCCTCCTGGTAGATACCGATAAAGTCAACTCCCTTCAGGCCCACCCCACTAAATCCCTGGAAGTAGGCGTGATCGTCGTATTTCCGTCCCTGCCAGTAGGCTGGATCGAAGTGGAAGGTGAGTTGACCTTCGGCAAAAGCAAGGTATTCCATGGCGCTAATTTACAATTTAGAAGGATCGAAGCACCAAATCTGATGGGGATTCTCTCCGGAGCCCTTGCAGGGGGAAGTAAGCCAACCCGGCAATGGTAATAAATTACTCGTCAGATTTAAAACCTGGCGTTCAAAAGGAGTCCAAAGTCCATCGTTATAGCTATAAAGCGTCGAAGAGGAAGTTAACCATTTTAGAAATAGACAGAATTTCGAAAATAAATGCAAGTAAAACACCAGAATAAGAAACAAAGTATTAGTTTTAGATTAAGTGTATTCCTCTTGTTTTAAGTGCTTTGCAACCCCCGTTCACAGAAAGACTTAATTGCTCGAGCCCAGGTAGCTTGAGTCTCTCGTATAAAAAACCTAAATATAAAACACCTTGAACCTAACGACGACGCCAGCTTTATATGACTACGCAGGGGCGGATTTACCATATCTCAGGCCACTTCTTCATAAGACCTACGTTTTGATTTCAACACTGGGGATCACTCTTTTTTTAGCTGCTTCTCCTGCACAGGCTCAAAACAGACAAATATTCGTCTCTCAACTATCGGAGAAGGATGGTCTGACTCCCGGTGGCGTTATGAACTTTTTTGAGGATGACAAGGGCTATCTTTGGCTGGCTACCATAGCCGGCCTAAATCGCTTTGATGGTCACGAAATGATTACCTATACTTCTGAGCCGGGCGACCTCAACTCTCTTAGCACCACCTCTATACATGATATCACTCAGGATCACTCGGGTAAGCTCTGGATCGCTACGCGGGGTGGAGGCCTTAATTCATTCGATCCTGATACGGAAGAATTTACTCATTACCGTCACGCTACCCAAGACGCTACCTCCGGTGCTAGTGATGATCTGACTTATATAGATCTCGACGATACCGGAAAAATATGGGTGGGGTCACAGACCGCCTTAACCCATTTTGATCCAGCTACCGGTCAGGCACAGCAATTTTATCCCGCTCCGGGGCAAAGTGGACAACTACAGGGGAATTGTAGGGGGGAGATCATCGCTGATACCCAACGAATTTACCTGGGAACCAGTGCGGGCTTCGAATATTACGATCGACAAACCGGTCTTTTCCGGTTTTTCCCACTGATTGATAGTCTCAGTAAAGATACGATTCGTTATCAGGTCTATGGTATGGCTCGCGATAGCGAGGGTAAAATATGGTTTGGTACACCCAATGAAGGATTGCGGGTTTATGATCCTGAAACCGATACTGTTAGCCCCTTTAATATCAAAAACTCCGATGGCCATCGCAACACCCGGCCAATGCGGATGCTGGAGGATAACAATGGGGCTTTGTGGATCGCCGGTTACTTTAAAGTATGGAAACTATCTCCAGATCGCTCAGAGCTTAAACAACTGGAAATCAAAACAATGAATAGCCATACGCCTTTTTCAAGCGGTATTTGGAGTATATACCAAGATCGATCTGGTCTGATCTGGTTTGGAAGCCCGGCGAATCAGGCCTTGTATTTTGATCCACGAGGAGTGGTTTTTGAATTTAATAGCCTGGCCCACAATGAAAATGATCGCATCCTATCCAGTGTAGAATGCCTTACAGAAGATTCGCAAGGGAGAGTGTGGCTCGGTATGGAAAACAATCTTTATGCCTACGATCGAGAAACAGGAAAATATCAGGTGTACCCACAAAATAGCTATATATATAATCTCACCATTGGGCCACGCGGCTGGCTTTGGCTGGCAACAGAGACAGGTGTCTTTCGCTTTAATACCACTTCGGGTAAATCAACGCCCTTATTAACTCCTGCTACAACTGGATTACCCGTTTATTCAACCGTGTACGCTGCTTTTGACCAGGAAGGTGATTTATGGATTACTAGCTCAGGGACGGGATTATTTTTTGTCAAACAGGAAAATCTATACCGTATAGATATAACCAGCCCTTTGAAATTTAAACATTGGAAGAGTCATCCCGATCAAGCTAACAAACTGCCTACGGACAGGCTTCGAAAGGTAATGGCCGATAGTAAAGGAAATATTTGGATTTGTGGAAATCAAGGTGGGATTTCAAGAATAAATAAAAGAACCGGGCAATTAAAGACTTTCAACTATGTGCAAGGTAAGCCAGGCACCATCTCCAACGACTACACCTTTAGCGTAGTTGAAGGACCAGATGGTAATATCTGGGTGTCATCAAGAGGAGGGCTAAATCGTTTTTCACCTGAAACAGAGCAGTTCACCCACTATCTGATCAAAGATGGTCTACCTTCCAATACGATATTTGACCTCGTATTTGATGCGGACGGTTTCTTATGGATGAACACAACCAAAGGTATTTCCTACTTTGATATACAAGAAGAACGATTTACAAACTTCTACCGCCAGGATGGCTTACAGTGCTGGCTGACGGATCTGTATTATAACTGGCAATCAAATACGATCTACACAGCCGGAAATAAAGGGTTCAATCGCTTCTCCCCTTCAGAGTTACGTGATCTTTCCAAACAGAAATCTATTATTCAAATAGTGGGTGTTTCCCACTTTGACCCGAAAGAAAAAACAATGGTAACCCTGAGACCAGATGCCTCGTCCGACCACAACTTAGACCTCTCTCACTCAGAATCTTCGCTGCGCATACAATTCGCTATAATGGATTTTCGATCTCCTAACCGACATCGGTATCGTTATGCGCTTGGAAATGAAGAAGGTGAGTTTGATTGGATTGAACTAGGAGCGCGTAATCAAGTAGATTTTGCCCAGCTCGACCCCGGTGACTACCAGTTCCGATTAGCCGGGCAAAATAGTGATGGACTGTGGAGCGAATTAGCCGCCCCCCTTGAGATAAATATTCGCCCCCCCTTTTGGCAAACGGGATGGGCTTATTTGTTATACACCCTTCTATTTGCAGGCGCTTTCTATTTTATTTATCACTTTAACCTGAAACGAAAACTGGCTATCCAGGAAGCTCAACAGTCAGAAGCAATTAGTGAATTGAAGTCGAAACTATATACCAACATCGCCCATGAATTTCGCACACCGCTGACCGTAATCCTTGGAATGACGGAGAAGCAAAGTGATACAGCAAAGGCCATGAGCCTTATACGCCGAAATGGACAAAAACTACTCCACCTGGTTAATCAGTTACTGGATCTGACAAAAATAAACATCGGAGAACTCCCTGTACATTACCAACAGATCGAAATTGTTTCTTTCACGAATTACCTGGAGGAGTCTTTTCAATCGCTGGCCCAAAAAAAACGTATTCGCCTAATTGTTTATAGCGAAATGGACGAACTTTGGCTGGATATGGATGAGGAAAAATACCGTCAAATCATCAGTAATCTACTCGGTAATGCCATCAAATTTACACCCGAGAATGGAAAGGTAGTTTTACATTTGGCCAGAAGGGAAGATCAGCTGATGCTAAAAATAAAAGATAATGGTATGGGTATTGCTGAAGCAAAATTACCCTATATCTTTGATCGGTTCTATCAGGTAGATCATTCGGCAAGCCTGGAGGATAAAGGAACCGGTATTGGTCTGGCGCTGGTCAAAGAGCTGACGGAACTTATGGATGGAACCATTGAGGTAAGTAGCAAAACAGGTAAGGGAACTACCTTTACCATCAAATTCCCCATCCGTAACGACAGTGTCCGGCACCAGTTTAATTTGAGATCGCTCGACATCGCTCCAACCAATTCGAAACAAGTTCTGCCATCGGATGCCGATGAAAACGAGGAAGGCCCCTTCTTATTAATCATCGAAGACAACCTAGACGTACTATCCTATCTACAGTCCTTATTGAATAAAAAATATAACCTGCTTTTTGCAAAGGACGGAAAAGAAGGTATACACAAAGCTATTCAGAAAATACCGGACATTATTATCAGCGATGTGATGATGCCGGAGAGCGGTGGCTTTGAGGTCTTAAACACCTTGAAAAACGACGAGCGAACGAGTCATATCCCCATTATTTTACTTACCGCCAAGAGCGCTCAAAAAGACAAGATCGAAGGGCTGCAACGGGGGGCAGATGCCTATATAGAAAAACCATTTGATCAGAACGAACTACTGATACGCCTAGACGGGTTAATACAACTACGGAAAAAACTGCAGCAGAAATATACAGAAAGTTCAGCGGTGGACACAGCCGCCATCAGTCCTGACGAACGCTTCCTCCAAAAACTATACCACCTGGTGAAAGAGCATCTGGGGGAGGCTGATTTTACAGTAGAGCAACTTGCCCAGGCGGCGGATATGAGTCATACCCAGCTTTACCGAAAACTGAAAGCGCTCACCAACCAAACGCCTTCCGAATATATACGCCACATTCGCCTCACCGCAGCAAAACATTTACTGCTGAACTCCCAACTGAATATATCCGAAATTGCCTACGAAGTGGGCTTTAACAGTCCGAATTACTTTGCACGTGTATTTTCCAAATCCTTTGGAAAGTCTCCCAACCAATTTCGCAATCAACTGTAAATCAAAGAATAACAAGGTGAAAAATTTATTAATGCAATATATATGCTATTGTTTTTTATGGTTGTGCTAGGATCCGCAATATAAATGCAACCCCTATAAGCGTAACGAAATAATATTTACATCATGTACTTAACAGATGTGAAGTCAGGGAAGAAACGATAGGACTAAGTCACCTAATTATAAGTTTTTCTATTGTAGCTAAAAGCGCCCCCGTCTTACATCTTATGTATTACCATATTCACTATCAAACACCTTGTATTATGAAATCCAAGTATTCAGGTCTTTGGCCTGACAGGCATTTTGTTGCCTCCTCACCCTATCTGACTATTCTTTTTATACTGCTTATTCAATTCCCTGTGCTAGCCCAGCAATCCAGTCTAAATGGAAAGGTGTTGGATGTAACAGAAGAAGCACTACCCTTTGCTAATGTTTTATTGAAGTACCCAAGCGACTCCAGCCTTGCCAAAGTAGCCGTCACCGATGAGCAAGGTACTTTCGAAATAGTAGGCGTTGAGGCTGGCAATTACCTGCTACAGATATCCTACGTAGGCTTACCTTCTCTCTTACAGGCTATTTCAATTAATAGAAACGAACAAAAAGACCTGGGGAGCCTGCTTATGCAAACCTCGGAAGGAGAGACACTGGGCGAAGTAACCGTGGAAGCCACCCGCCCCCTCATCGAATTGAAAGGGGACAAAATGGTCTTTAATATTGAAAACAGCATTAATGCCGGAGGTAGCAACGGACTGGAATTACTCCGCAAAGCGCCGGGTGTCCTCCTGGATAATAATAATAATATTACGATGCTGGGCAGAACCGGCGTCCGGATTTTTATCAATGGCCGACCTTCTCCCCTTCGGGGTGAAGATTTAGCCAGCTATCTGGAAGGTTTACAAAGTACAGATATTGATGCCATTGAGATCATCACCAACCCGGGCTCTAAATACGAGGCGGAGGGAAATGCTGGGATTATCAATATAAAACTCCGTAAGGATTCTAATCTTGGTGCCAATGGCACCCTGAACCTGAGTTACGGTATTGGTATTCGCCCCCGGTACAGTGGTGGTTTAAGTGGTAATTACCGGAACAAGTTTATGAATCTCTACGGAAGTTATTCTTATACCCAAAGCAACCCTATTTCTAACCTTAATTTTGATCGTCGTCAATTTGGCTTTGTACTGTCCCAACGCAACCTGATTACTGCTCAAAATACACCGCAAAACTTTAAAGCAGGGGCAGACTTTTTCCTAAGTGATAAAAGCACACTAGGTATTCTGGTAGAAGGGGGTAGTGCTTTAAATCAAAATAATGCCCGGGGAAGAACTACCCTGGGTACCGTAGATCAAATGGAGCCGGATAGTATTCTAATTGTAAATAGTCCATTCGAAAGCAAGCGGTTCAATTTAAATTATAACCTCAACTACGAATGGAAAATCAGTAAATCTTCCTCCCTGAGTATCGACGCGAACTACGGGACTTTTGACCGGACCCAAGGTACATTCCTGTCTAATCGTTATTACACCCCGGATGAAACTACCCTACTCAGTGTACGAGACAATCAAATTGACACGGATACAGATATCAGACTCAGTGCCCTTAAAGTGGATTACGAACGGGAGCTCTGGTCCGGGAAATTGGGCGTAGGCGGGAAAATCACCCAAATCAATACGGATAATGATTTTGATTTTTTCAATTTCGTGGGGGCCAACCCCGTATTAAATACCGATCGTAGTAATCGCTTTCAATATAATGAAAACGTAAATGCACTTTATTTTAACTACAGCAAGAGGATTTCTGATAAGATCAATTATCAGATAGGGCTCCGAATGGAGCAAACTAACTCGGAAGGCAACCTGATTGCCCAAAAAGAAGGGAACAATCAGAACATCAAGCGAAGTTACCTGGATTGGTTCCCTTCAGCTAGCCTAAATATAAAAATGAATCCCGACAATCAGCTTCAGCTCTCCTACAGTCGTCGCATCAATCGACCTTCGTACGGTGCGCTGAATCCTTTTGAATATCAGTTAGACGAATTAACCTTCCACAAGGGAAATCCCTTCTTACAACCCGAATATTCCAACATCTACCAGATTCGACACGCCTATAAGTTTAAAATCAACACCACCTTGAGCTATAGCCGTACCGCCGACATGATGGCGCTCCAGCCCCAGGCGGGGGAAGGGAAAGTTTCCTTTCGTACCTGGCTAAACTTACAAAAACAGGATAATTACAGCATTAATATTGCTGCTCCTACACCTATCAACGATTGGTGGAGTAGCCTGGTCAGTGTAACGGCTTATTACCGAAGAAACCGAAGTGCACCAAATGCGGAAACAGTCGTTGACCTGCAAGCAACTGCTTATAATCTATACAGCCAACAGTCTTTTAAAATAAGTAAAAAATTCAGCATGGAGCTATCTGGTTTTTACAACTCGGCAACCATCAACCAGGGGGCGACCAGAGCACGTCCGATGTACAGAGCAGATTTAGGGGCTAAATTAAAGATATTACAGGGAAGCGGAAACCTTTCTGTCACCTTCAATGACTTTCTTAATACCATGCGCTGGCAGGGTGACGTGGTATTTGGGGAACTGGATATGACGATTGTCTCCGATTGGGATAGCCGACGACTAAGAGTAAATTTCTCTTACCTTTTCGGCAACAAAAAAGTGAAGTCCCGTAAAAGAAAAACGGCACTGGAGGAAGAAAAAAGCCGCGCTAATGGAAACTAGACGGAATACGCAGGTGATAAGTATATAGTAAAAAAGGGAGCTCCAAACCGGAGACTCCCTTTTTTAAAAATTTGAGTATAAACCTTATGAGTTGGACTAGTCGTTTTCGAGGGCGGCGGCACCACTGACGATCTCGAGGATCTGATTGG
>Ga0102937_1000711_pt1 | contig 15062 bp, 11 predicted proteins | sample SalPonR2_B_D1_MG_FD_78213 | JGI IMG/M metagenome (GOLD analysis project Ga0102937, IMG submission 78213) | Salt pond soil microbial communities from South San Francisco under conditions of wetland restoration - Salt Pond MetaG R2_B_D1_MG | ecosystem: Environmental > Aquatic > Marine > Intertidal... | reverse complement strand
TGAGCGCATCGGGGCGCGCCGGCGCCGGCCTCGGTCGGTCATTCCAGGACGCCCGGCTGTTCCCCGAGCTCACGGTGGAGGAGACCCTGGCGATCGCGCTCGAGCGGTTCGTGGGCAGCCGGAGCCCGGTCTCCGCCGCCCTCCACCTGCCGATGGCCGTCGAGTCCGAGCAGCGCGTGGCGGCCCGGGTCGCCGAGCTGATCGAGCTGATGGGCCTCGGCGACTACCGCCGTTCGTTCGTCAGGGAGCTGTCCACCGGCACCCGACGCGTCGTCGATCTGGCGTGCCTCGTGGCGCACCGGCCGGCGCTGATCCTGCTGGACGAGCCCACGTCGGGTATCGCCCAGCGGGAGGTGGAGGCGTTGGCGCCGGTGATCCGGCGCCTGCGCGACGAGATGGGAGCGAGCCTGGTCGTCGTCGAGCACGACATCGCGTTCGTGTCGACGGTCGCCGATCGTCTGCTCGCACTCGACCAGGGCCGGGTCGTCACGACCGGGCCGCCAGCCGACGTCCTGGCCCATCCCGACGTCGTCGAGTCATACCTCGGCACCTCCGGTGCCGCGATCGCCCGATCAGGGGGAACGGAGTAGATCATGCAACCAGCACAGGCAGCAGACGACGGCGGTTCGTCGTCGTCACTGAAGAAGTGGGGGCCGATCGGAGCGATCGTGCTCGTCGTCGCCGCCGTGGTCGGACTCGTCGTCGTCTCGGGGGGAGACGACGACGGTGACGACGCAGCCCCGGCGACCACCGAGGACCCGACCGGATCGACGGAGGCGACCGAACCGGACGGCAGCGAACCGAGCGCCACGGACCCGGACGGAACGGAGCCGGACGGAACCGAACCGGGCGGCACCGACCCGGAAGGAACCGAGCCCGAGGGAGGCGGTGGCACCGAGATCACGTTCCCGCTGTCGTTCAGCGACGCCGAGGCGCAGGGCATCGAGGTGGACTGGGGCGAACGGTGCGACACCGAGCGGGGAACGGTGGCCGTGAGGGACTTCTTCGCGCCCGAGTGCTTCGCGCCGTTCGAGGGCGACAACGGCGGCGCCACCGACACCGGCGTCACGGCCGACACGATCAAGATCGTGCTCTACCAGGGCCCCGACGACGACCCGATCATCAACTACCTGTCCGACGCCGTGGCCGTCGACGACACCAACGCCGAGTCCGAGGAGACGGCCCGCCGGATGCTCGAGATGTACCAGGAGTACTACGAGTTCTACGGCCGCACCCTCGAGTTGGAGGCATACGTCTCGACCGGTCTCGCCAACGACGAGGTCACCGCCCGGGCCGACGCCGTGCGCATCGCCGAGGACTTCCAGCCGTTCGCCGTGCTCGGCGGGCCCGCACTCACGAACGCGTTCGCCGACGAGCTCGCCGCCCGCGACGTGCTGTGCATCGGCTGCACACCCGGCCAGCCGCCCGACTGGTACGCCGACCGCGACCCCAGCGTGTGGGGGCTCGCCATCGGCGCCCGCCAGAGCCGCGAGCACGGCCGTGAGTTCATCGCCAAGCAGCTGGTCGGCAAGAACGCCGAGCATGCCGGTGACCCGGCGTTCCAGGACCAGCCCCGACGGTTCGGGCACGTCTACATCGAGTCGAGCCCCGAGTCGACGGCCATCGCGGAGGACTTCGTGGCCGGGATCCGCGACGACGGCGCCGAGGTGGTGGAGGTGCTGCCGTACGTGCTCGACCCGGGCACGATCCAGTCCCAGGCGTCGCAGGTGATCGCCAAGCTGAAGGCATCGGGCGTCACGTCGGTGATCCTCACCAGCGACGGCATCGCCCCGCGTGACTTCACCAACGAGGCGACGGCGCAGGAGTACTTCCCCGAGTGGATCCTGGTGGGCCCGGCGCTGTCGGACCTCACGGCGTTCGCCCGTACCTACGACCAGCAGCAGTGGGCCAACGCGTTCGGCGTCACCCACGGCGCGGCACGGGTGACGCCCGAGGACAGCGGCTACTTCGCCCTGTACCGGTGGTACACGGGTGAGGACCCGCCCGCGGTCGACACGATCGGACTGCTGATGCCCAACTTCGCGTTGCTCACGGCGGTGCTGCAGGAGACCGGACCCGAGCTGACGGCGGAGAGCTGGCGTGATGCGCTGCTCGCCGGCGACGGCACCACGGCCGCCATCAGCCAGCCGTTCCTCACGTGGGGCGACACGGGCATCTGGGACGACCCGGACTACAGCGGCGTCGACGACGCCACCGTCATCTGGTGGGACGCCGACGCCACCGGCCCCGACGAGATCCGCAAGGACGGCACGGGCATGTACGCCTTCGTCGACGGGGGCACCCGCTTCCTTCCCGGCGAGTGGACCACGCAGGAGAGGCTCTTCGACCCCGACGGTGCCGTCACGCTCTACGAGACGGCACCCCCCGGCGAGGAGCCGCCCGACTATCCCAGCCCCGCCAGTTGAGAAGCGACAGCGGGGTCAGACCCCGCTGTCGCTTCTCAGCGGGATGCGGCGGTCTCGTTGAAGGTGAGCAGCACGGGGCGGGTGCCCCGGAACTCGATGCGGCACACCGAGGCCTGGTCGAGGTGCGAGCGGAACGAGATGCTCGCGTCGACGCCGAGCGCCCAGGCGACGGCCGACTTGATGGGCGACACGTGGCTCACCACCACGACGTTGCCCGTCGAGGCGCGCCCCACGAGATCCTCGCAGGCGGCGCGGGTACGTGCATCGAGAGCGGCGAACGACTCGCCGCCCTCGGGCGCCCAGTCGGGATCGAGACGCCAGCGGTCCCACACCTCTCCGCCGACGTCGGCGTGCTTGACGCCCTCGTACTCGCCGTAGGCGAGCTCCAGCCAGCGCTCGTCGGTCTCGACGGGCAGTCCGAACGCGGCCGCGGTCTGCTGGGCACGCTTGAGCGGGCTGGCGACGACGGCGTCGACCTGCGCCGACGAACCGATGAAGTCGGCGACGGCGGCGGCCTGCTCGCGGCCGAGATCGTCGAGATCCTGGTCGAGGCGGCCCTGCAGACGGCCCTCGGAGTTGGCGGTGGTACGGCCGTGGCGGACGAGGAACAGCACCGCACGAGTGTTCCACACCCTCCCGCCCCCAGCTGCGCTCCCCTCTTCCGTTTGCGTTGCAGAAATGTTGGCCCCTTCCAACATTTCCGTCACGCAAACGATGGTCGCGGGGGTTCCAGCGAGACCGTCAGGCGAAGCGGTCGGGGACGGCGTCGAGGTGGCCGTCGGCGAGGAACCGGCGGCGGCGGTCGGCCGACCCGAGGCCGTTGTGGCGCCACAGCCACACACACAGCCCCACCCCGATCGCCTCGAGCGGGACGCTCCACCATCCCCGGTCCGCCACCGGGATCGAGGCGTCGTCGAAGCCCCAGCCCGTGAACGGCCACCAGAACGTGTCGGTGTCGTTCCAGGCCGCATCGAACACCAGATGCAGGATCATCCCGATCGGCAGGCCGAGCAACAGCTTGCGGATCGGCCGGCGACCCGACGTGGCGATCATCACCACCGCCAGCAGTGCCACACTCACGGTCACGCTGTGCAGGGCGCCGACACCGCCGAACACGAGCCCGTCGAGGATCGCCAGGACGGACCCCACCACCACCAGCCGGTAGTCGAACCGCGGGTCGCGGAACACGAGCCCCACGGTGAGCACGGCGGTGCCGATGAACCAGAAGAACACGCCGCCGGGTCCCCGTGCGTCAGACCACGAGCAGACGGCCGCACTGCGGGCAGTCGGTGACACCGGTGGCGGCTGCCTCGTCCTTCACCGTGTCGACCTCGGCCGCCGACAGCTCGAGATGGCACCCCTGGCACTGCCGGCCCACGAGCTGTGCCGCCGCCACACCCAGGGCGGCGCGTTTGCGGTCGTAGGTGGAGAGCAACGACGCGGGCACCTCGGCGCGCAACGCCGTCCGCCGTTCGTCGAGCGCCGCCAGCTGCCGATCGATGTCGCCCACGGCCCCGACGACGGCCTCGTCGGCCCGTCGTACCGCCGTACGGATCGACTCCTCGCCGCGCAGGTGCTCGGCGAGCTCGTCGTCACGCTGCGCCTGCTCCTCCAACGCCTCCAGCTCGTGCGTGTCGAGTTCGTCACGTTGGCCGTCGATGGTGGCGATCTCGTGCATCAGCGCCTCGGCCTCGCGCGGCGCGATCACCGTCTTCATCTGCTGTTCCAGCCGAGCCTTGTGCGCCGACAGCTCGGCTCCGCGCTCCTCGGCCTGCTCGATCGCCGTGCCGAGTTCGTCGATGCGGTCACGCAGCGCGCTGCGCCGGCGCTCCCACTGCCTGAGCTGCTCCGACAGTGTGCCGAGCTGCTCGCGCAGCGGATGCCGCTCTCGCTGCAGGGCCAGCTGATCGGCCTCGGTGTCGACCGCCTGCAGCGCCAGGACCCGTTCGGGAAGCGACGTGGGCCCACTGTCGGTGTCGTTGTCGGCGGCGGGTTCGGCGTCGGTCATCGCCGACCAGTGTGGCAGGTGTGGCGGCCCGGACCGCCAGCCGTCACCAGCAGCGCAATCACTCGTCGACGGCGGGATCGGCGGGAGGCGGGAACTCGTCGACCGGGATCGCCCCGGCCGGCAACGAGTTCGAACCGCACGCCCCCACGTTCTCGCTCAGCGGCAACAGCGGGAGTGGCGCCTTCGGATCGAGGTTGTCGGGAGCGATCGTGGTGCCCACCTGCACCGACCGGAACACCGGCGTCGGCGGCAGCGTCTGCACCGGTGCGGGCTCGGCGTCCTCGGGAGGCGGTTCGGCTCCCTCGGGCAGCGTGGTGGGCGTGGTCTCGACCGGGGCGCCGGGGATGAATCCGGCAACCCGCTGTACGCACTCCACACCGGGCAGGAAGATCCTGGCGTTCGGCCGCTGGGGCGGCGGAGGCCGGTCCCAGTCGAGCACCGGCGCGAAGGCGTGAGCGGGCTCCATGAAGCGGTTCCAGATCACGGCCGGGTAGTGGCCACCCTGCACGTTGCTGCCGTACTCGGTGAGACCGGGAATGCGTTGCATCGGCGTGTAGCCGTCGGGGTCACCCACCCAGACCGCGGTGGAGAGCTGCCTCGTGCCGCCCACGAACCAGGCGTTGGTGTTGTCCTGCTGCGTGCCCGTCTTGCCGAACGCCGGGCGACGGTTGTCGAACGCGGCCCGGCGGCCGGTGCCACCGCCGTAGATCGGGCCCTCGAGGATGTCGACGGCGGCGAGGGCGGCCTCGCGTTCGAGCACCTGGGTGCCGGGGCCGACGTGGGTGTGGATGCGTTCACCGGCGGCGTTGTCGATGTACTCCACGTAGTACGGGTCGTGGTGCACGCCCTCGTTGGCGATCGTCTGTGCGCCGGCGGCCATGTCGAGCGGGCTCAGCTCGTTGGCGCCGGTGGCGAAGCTCACGAACGGCTCGATCGGTGCCCGCTCGTCGGCCGGCAGGTCGCGGGAGAGATACGGCGACTTCGACATCCGGTAGACGCTGTCGACCATGCGGTTGAGGCCCACGGCCTGGCTGAGCCGGGCGAAACCGCAGTTGATCGACTGCGTCGTCATCTGCTGCAGCGTGCCGACGAAGCCGCTCACCCCGCCCCGGATCACGAACGGGTCGGGCTCGCCGCCGGGGTTGGGGAACGAACAGCCGCGCACACCGTCGATCACGTCGCCCGGCTGGGCGCCTGCCTGGACGGCCGCAGCGACGATGAACATCTTGATGCTCGAGCCGGTCTGGCGCGGCGACAGCGCCATGTTCACCTCGCGCTCGTTGGGCACGAAGCCCTGGCCACCCACCATCACCCGGATCGCACCGCTGGTGGAGTCGAGGGACACGAGTGATGCGTCGAATCCCTGCAACGTGTTCGGCAGCTCGTTGCGTGCCTGCTCGGCCAACTGCTGCAGCGTGGCGTCGATCGTGGTGTGGATGCGCAGCCCGCCGCGGAACAGCTGGTTGTAGCGCTCCTGGTAGGTGTCGCCGAGGATGTCGGACCGGTTGAGGAGGTAGTCGCGCAGCGCTTCGGTGAAGTACGACCGTTCGTACGACCGGTCGGGCAGCGACCGCACGCGCGACGGCAGCACGAAGTCCTCGACGAGCTGCTCGCCCTCGGCCTCGGTGTAGAGGCCCTCGTCGACGAGCCGCTCGACGACCTGCAGCCAGCGCGCCCGGCTGCGCTCGGGCTCGTTGATGGGGTCGAAACCCGACGGCGACCGCACCAGCCCGGCCAGGAACGCCGCCTCCACGAAGGTGAGGTCGGTGGCCGATTTCGCGAAGTACGTCTCGGCGGCCGCCTGGATGCCGTAGGCGTTGTTGCCGAAGAACACCGTGTTGAGGTAGCGGGCGATGATCTCTTCCTTGGTGAGCTCCTTCTCGAGCATCCGGGCGTAGTGCATCTGCAGCAGCTTGTAGCGGCCGTCGCGCTCGAGCCCGGCGAGGAAGTCGTTCTTCACCACCTGCATCGTGATGGTGGACGCCCCCTGTTGCGGGGCGTCGGAGGCGAAGTTCGACAGGGTGGCGCGCACGAGGCTGCGGATGTTGATGCCGTCGTGGTTGAAGAACTCCTTGTCCTCCACCACCAAGAACGCGTCGATCACCTGCGGCGGGATGTCCTCGTAGTCGATGGGCTGGGAGTTCTCCAGCTCGTAGAGGGCGATCTCCTGCCCGTTGGCGTCGTAGACGTAGCTGCGCTGGGCCAACGACTCGAACTCGGGCAGCACCACGGGAAGTTCCTCGTGGGCGTTGGCCGTGTGCCAGATGCGGGGGGCGACGCCCACCACCATCGAGGTCACCAGCAGCGCGCCGGCGGCGATCACCAGCCCGAGGCGAGAGACGAATCCGAGGAGGCGCACAGCAGGGCCCACGGTAGTGGCGGTGCGGGTGTCGGCCACGTCAGGCTACGTTGCAGCGCATGCCGGCCGACTCAGCGACCTCTCCGTTCCCGATCCGCCCCTTCCGCTTCGGTGTGCAGCTCGAATCGCCGGTCGGTTCGATGAACTGGGCCGACACCGCGCGCCACATGGAGGACCTCGGGTACGCCGTGGCCACCATGCCCGACCACTTCGGCGGCCAGCTGGCGCCGATGCCCGCGCTGCAGGCCGTGCTCGACGCCACCACCACGCTGCGCGCCGGTGCCCTCGTGTTCGACAACGACTACCGGCATCCGGTGGTGCTCGCCAAGGAACTGGCCACGATGGACGTGCTGTCGGAGGGACGCGTGGAGATCGGTCTCGGAGCGGGCTGGATGATCTCCGACTACGAGCAGGCCGGCATCGGGTACGACCGTGCCGGCGTGCGGATCGACCGGTTCGAGGAAGGGCTCTCCGTGATCCGCGGCGCCATGGGTCCCGGGCCGTTCGACTTCACCGGCGAGCACTACACGATCTCCGGCTACGACGGCATGCCCAAGCCGGTGCAGGGCCCGTGCCCGCCGATCCTGATCGGCGGGGGCGGCAAGCGGGTGCTCACCATCGCCGCACAGCAGGCCGACATCGTCGGCGTCAACGGCACCATGCACGCCGGCGTGGTCGGCCCCGACGCCATCGCCAGCATGACCGCAGAGGCCGTGACCGACAAGGTGGCGATCGTGGCCGAGGCCGCCGGCGACCGCCTCGACCACATCGAGATGAACATCCGCACGTTCTTCGTCAGCGTCACCGACGACCGCGACGGTCAGCTCGACGCGGTCGCCGGGATGATCGGCGTGGACCGGTCGATGGTGGCTGAGTCACCGTTCGCCGTCATCGGCAGCCCCTCGAAGATCGTCGAGGACCTCCTCGATCGCCGTGAGCGGTACGGGTTCAGCTACATCATCGTCGGCGGCGGCGACATCGACGCGTTCGCCCCCGTGGTCGCGCAGCTGGCCGGCAGGTGAACGGGCGGACATGAGCCGTCGCCCCGAGGTGGTGCTCGTCGGCGCCGGGATGGTGGCCGGTGTGCACGCGGCCGCCTGCGACGCGCTCGGCTGGAAGGTCCGTGCCGTCGTGTCGCGCAGCCCGCAGCGGGCGGCCGAGTTGGCGTCGAAGGTGGGCGCCCGCGCCGTCACCGCCGAGCAACTGGCCGAGCAGGCCACGGCGGCACGGTTGGGCGATCTGGCCATCGTCGCCACGCCGCCGGGCCGCCACGTCGACGACGCCGTCGCCCTCCTCGACGCCGGCTACCAGGTGGTGGTGGAGGCTCCGATCGCCTGCACCCTGGCCGACGCCGACCGGCTGATCGCCGCCGAGCGGCGTGTCGGCCGCAGCGTGCTCTACTCCGAGCATCTCGCGTCGTCTCCGGTGGTCGACACGTTGCTGAACCGTGTGGGCGGGATCGGGGCGGTGACGCACCTGTCGGCCCGGGCGGTGCAGGGGCCGCCGTCGTGGCGTCACGCCCGACCCGACGACTGGGGAGGTGGCGCACTCTTCGATCTGGGCGTGCATCCGATCGGACTGGTGATCCGCACCGGGGTGGAGGCCGGCATCGGCGCCCCGACGTCGGTGAGCGCCGTGATCAACGACGCCGGCACCGACCACGAACGAGCGACCGTGAAGCTGCACTTCGAGGGCGGCACCCTCGCCACGGTCAACGTCGGGTGGCAACCCGGTGCCGCGCCGGACTGGGACCTCCAGGTCTCGAGTGCCCGCGCCGTGCTGCGCGCCGAGCTGTACCCCGCCCCGACCCTCGAGGCCAACGGGTCACCGGTTCCGGTCGGCGGGCCACCGACGTCATCGGTGGCCCCGGCAACGCCGTCGCTGGTGGAGGACTACGGATACGCGCCCCAGCTGCGCCGGTTCTGGACCAACATCCGCACGGGGAGGCCCGTGCCGGCGACGTCCACGTTCGGCCGCCAGGTGCTCGACGTGGTGTGCGCCGCCCACGTGTCGGCGGGCTCGGCCGCCACCGACGTGGAGCTCCCGTTCACCGGTCGCCGCGACCGGACACCGCACCAACTGGTCGCCGACGTGAGCGGCCCGTCGACGGACGGCTAGCGACCCCGGTCGCGCCCCAGGTCGCGGCCCTTCTCGATCACCACCACACCTTCGTCGCTGACGGTGAACAGCTCGCGATCGGCGTCGGGCTCGAGGCCGATCCGGATCCACTCGGGCACCACCACGTTCTTGTCGATGATGCACTTGTGCAGGCGGGCACCCGGCCCGATCCGCACGCCGGGGAAGATGATCGAGTCGGTGACGTGGGCGTCGTGGTCGACGAACGCTCCGGGCCCCACGATCGAGCGCTCGACGTGCGAGCCCGAGATGATCGACCCCTGACACAGCAGGCTGCCGTCGACGAACGACGGCTCGCCACCGCGACCGCGAGACACCTTGGCGGGCGGCAGCGCCTTGCGCGACGTGTACACCGGCCACCGGTCGTTGTAGAGGTTGAACACCGGCACGGGGGCGATCAGGTCCATGTTGGCGTGGAAGAACGAATCGAGCGTCCCGACGTCACGCCAGTACCCCTTCTCGCGATCGTCCTGCCCCGGCACGACGTTCTTCGAGAAGTCGTAGACGTGGGCCACACCGGCGTCGGTGAGTGCCGGGAGCACGTGGCTGCCGAGGTCGGTGTACTGGTTCTCGCGCGGCGTGACCACGTCGATCAGCGTGTCGGTGTCGAACACGTAGTTGCCCATGCTCGCCAGGCACATCGCGTCGTTGCCGGGCATCGTCGGCGGCGACGCGACCTTCTCGTGGAACGCGATGATCCTGCCGCTCTCGTCGACCTCGATCACACCGAACTCGGTCGCCTCGTGCTTGGGTACCGGGATGGCCGCGACCGTGACCCCGGCGCCGCTCTCGCGATGTTCCTCGACCATCTGGCGCGGATCCATGCGATAGATGTGGTCGGCTCCGAACACGCACACGATGTCGGGCTGCTCGTCCTGGATCAGGTTGAGGTTCTGGTAGATCGCATCGGCCGAGCCCTGGAACCAGTACGGCCCCCGGCGCATCTGGGCGGGAACCGGGGTGACGTAGTTGTCGAGCATCGCCGAGAACCGCCACGTCTGGGTGATGTGGCGGTCGAGGCTGTGGCTCTTGTACTGGGTGAGCACGACGATCTTGAGGTAGTTGGCGTTGGCGAAGTTCGACAGCGCGAAGTCGATGAGCCGGTAGGTGCCGGCGAACGGGACGGCCGGCTTGGCCCGGTCGTTGGTGAGCGGCTGGAGACGCTTGCCCTCCCCTCCGGCCAGCACGATCACGAGCACGTCGGGTTCGATCGCCATGCCCGTCACCGTACTTCGGTCGACCGGGTCGGACCGCGGCCCGGTTCGGGAAACCGGGTTTCGCCGGCCGGGCGGGCGCGGTTGACTGAGAGGATGTCGGATGCGGGACTCGGGCCGGTGGTGGACGGTGGCGGCTACGAGCCACTCAGCGACGACATCCGGTTGCTCGGCACCATGCTCGGCGACGCGATCCGCCACACCGAGGGCGAGGAGGCGTTCGAACTGGTCGAGACGGTGAGGCGGCTCGCCGTCGACGGCCGCGTCTCGGCGACACCACCCGTCGCCGACATCCGGGCCGCACTGGCCGACCAGCCGCTCGCACGACAGCTGGTGGTGCTGCGCGCCCTCGACTGGCTGTCACTGCTCGTCAACACGGCCGAGGACGTGCATCTCGAACGTCGCGGCCGCTTCCACCGCTCCGCCGGTCACCGCACCCGTCCGGGCACGTTCGACGCCGTGTTCCGGCAGCTCACCGCCGAGGGGGCCGACAGCGACGACCTGGTCCGCGCCGTCGAACGCCTGCGCGTGAGCCCCGTGATCACGGCCCACCCCACCGAGGTCCGCCGCAAGACGATCCTCGAGGTGCTGCATCGCATCTCCGACCTGCTCATCGAACGGACCCGCACCGCCCCCGACGATCCCGAACGTGCCACGATCGAGGACCGGCTCCGCGTGAGCGTTCTCACGCTGTGGCAGACGGCACTGCTCCGACTGTCGAAACTGCGCGTCCGCGACGAGATCAACGAGGCGCTGCGCTACTACGACGCGAGCCTGTTCGAGACCGTGCCCGCGCTGATGCACGAACTCGAACGACGCGCCGCCGAGTACGGCGCCGTCGTCGATGCCAGCCACTCGATCCGCATGGGTTCGTGGATCGGCGGCGACCGCGACGGCAACCCCTTCGTGACCGCCGACGTCCTCACGATGGCCACCCGGCGCCAGATCGCCACGGCGCTCGAGCGGCATCTCACCGACCTCCACCGCTTGTCGCGGTCGCTGTCGATGACCGAGCGGCTCGTCACCCCGACACCCGCACTCTCGGAGCTGGCGGACGCGTCGGGCGACGAGTCTCCCTTCCGCGCCGACGAGCCCTACCGCCGCGCGTTGCGCGGGATGCACGCCCGTCTCCACGCCCTCGCCGCGCAACTGCTCGACGCTGCGCCCGCCGACGTCCCGGGGCCGGCCCCCGCCGTCGTCCGACCCGCCTATCGCGACATCCGCGAGCTCGTGTCCGATCTCGACGTGGTCGCCGCTTCCCTGCGGACCCACGGGGCCGACGGCATCGCGGCGGCCGAGGTCGACCCGGTCCGCCGGTCGGTCTCGGTGTTCGGGGTGCACCTCTGCGGCCTCGACCTCCGTCAGAACTCGGCGGTGCACGAGCGCGTGGTGGCCGAGTTGCTGCAGCAGGCCGGAGTCACCGACCGCTACCTCGAGCTCGACGAGCACGACCGGGTCGAGCTGCTCACCCGGGAGCTGCAGGTGCCCCGGCCACTTCGCCATCACTCGGCGGTGTACGGCGAGGAGGTGGCCAAGGAGCTGGCGGTGCTCGACGCTGCAGCGCGGGCCGTCGCCCAGGTCGGCCGGGCCATCCTGCCGCACTACGTGATCTCGATGGCCCACGACGTCAGCGACGTACTGGAGGTGGCCGTGCTGCTCCAGGAGGTCGGACTGGCGACCAGCCCGTCCACCGGTGCCGCCGAGATGCAGCTCGACATCGTCCCGCTGTTCGAGACGATCAGCGATCTCGACGGCGCCGCCCGCACGCTCGCGGCCCTGCTCGACCATCCCGTGTACCGGGCACTGCTCGACTCCCGCGGCGGCCGCCAGGAGGTGATGATCGGCTACTCCGACTCGAACAAGGACGGCGGCTACCTCTCGTCGCAGTGGAACCTCTGGACGGCGCAGCGACGACTCGCCGAGGTCGCCCGGGGTGCCGGGGTGAGACTGCGGCTGTTCCACGGCCGCGGCGGCACGGTGGGCCGCGGGGGCGGCCCGGCCTTCCAAGCGGTGCTGGCCCTGCCGCCCGGCTCCGTCGACGGCTCGATCCGGGTCACCGAGCAGGGTGAGATGGTGGCGGCCAAGTACTCCAACCCGGCGCTCGCCCGACGCAACATCGAGACGCTGGTGGCCGCCACGCTGCAGCGGTCGGTGCCCGACGGCCACGGCGCCGCCGCCGACGATCCTGCGTTCCTCGATGCGATGCACACCCTGGCGGGCACCGCGTTCGGCGCCTACCGGGAGCTCGTGTACGGCGACGAGCGCTTCGTCACCTTCTTCAAGGCGATCACCCCCACCGACGAGATCGCCAAGCTCAACGTGGGAAGTCGCCCGGCGTCGCGGACCACGTCGGGCGCCATCGAGGACCTGCGGGCGATCCCCTGGGTGTTCGGCTGGACCCAGTGCCGTTTGATGATCCCCGCCTGGTACGGCACCGGGACGGCACTCGAACAGGCGCCGGACGTCGACCTGCTGCGCCGGATGTACGCCGACTGGCCGTTCTTCCGCACCGTGATCGACAACATGGGCATGGTGCTGGCCAAGAGCGACATCGGCATCGCCCGCCGCTATGCCGACGTGCTCGTGCCGGCGGACGCACGCGACATCTTCGACACGATCGCCGACGAACACGCCCGCACGCTGCACTGGCATCGGGAGGTGACGGGCCACGACGATCCCCTCGCCGACAACCCGCTGCTGGCGCGCAGCCTGCGCAACCGGTACCCGTATCTCGATCCGCTGCACGTGATGCAGGTCGACCTGTTGCGGCGGTTCCGCGACGGCGACCGGGACGAGATGGTCGAGCGCGGCATCCAGCTGTCGATCAACGCGATCGCCACGGGGCTGCGCAACTCCGGCTGAGACCGTTCGCGCCGGTGTCGGTACGGTGGGCCGGCATGACCACCAGCAGGCGTGCTCGACTGGCCCGCAGAGGGATCCGCCACACCGGGCTCGGCGCCGTGAAACCGCTCGAGGAGCAACGCGCCGACATGGACCGCCTCGATCGGCTGCCGCGTCCACGACACGTCGACTACGTCGACACCACGGTCGGCGGCGTGCCGGCGATCGTGGCGACACCGACGGCCGACCCACCCGATCGGCACATCCTGTACGTGCACGGTGGCGGATACGCGCTGGGCTCGCCGAAGAGCCACATCGCCATGGGTGCCCGGCTGGCCAGACGGGCGGCTGCCACGGTCTCGGTGATCGACTACCGGCTGGCGCCCGAACACACCTATCCGGCCGCCGTCGACGACTGCGTCGCGGCCTACCGGGCCATCGCCGCCGACGTCGACCCGGCGCTGATCACGATCGCCGGCGACTCGGCCGGTGGCGGGGCGACGCTCGCCACGTTGTGTGCACTGCGCGATGCCGGTGATCCGCTGCCCGGCTGTGCCTACCTGATGTCGCCGTGGACGGATCTCACCGCCTCGGGCGAGTCCGTCACCACCAAGGCCGACGTCGATCCGATGATCGATCCCGACGGCATCGTGAACATGGCGCGGCAGTACGCGGGCGACACCCCGCTCGACCATCCGGGCGTGTCACCGCTGTTCGCCGACCTCACGGGTCTGCCGCCGCTGCTGATCCAGACCGGCGTCGACGAGGTGCTGCTGTCGGACTCCACCCGGCTCGCCGAGCGCGCCCGGGAGGCGGGCGTGGAGGTGGTGCTCGACCTCGTCGACGGCATGTGGCACGTCTACCAGGCCCTGTCCCCGCTGGTTCCCGAGGCCACCGAGGCGCTCGTGCGAGCGGCGGTGTTCATCCGCTCGCGCACCCCGGCCGTTCCGACGGCGGCACCGATGACGCCATGAGCGCGATGGGCGAGGGCGCGACGCCACGGTTCCCGGAGCTCGGCTTCTACACGTTGGCCGGTGGCGCCCAGAACCCGCGCGATCTGGTCGACGAGTGCCGGCGCGCCGAGGAACTGGGCCTCGGGTCGGTGTTCATCTCCGAACGGTTCAACGTGAAGGAGGCGGTGACCCTGTCGGGGGCCGCCGCGGTGGCGTCGACGAACCTGCGGATCATCACCGGGGCGACCAACCACAACACCCGCCATCCCATCGTCACCGCCTCGTACGCCACCACGATGCACCGCCTCACCGGCGGCCGCTTCGTGCTCGGCATCGGCCGGGGGGTCGCACCACTGTTCGACGCATTCGGCATCCCGCGCATCACGACCGCGCAGATGGAGGACGTCGCCGGCCTGATGCGCCGCCTGTGGCACGGCGAGACCGTCATCGGACATGCCGGCCCGGCGGGGACGTTTCCCGTGCTGCGCCTCGACCCGACGTTCGACGAGGACATCCCGCTCGGCCTGGTGGCGTTCGGGCCGAACTCGCTCGCACTCGGCGGAAGGGCGTTCGACCACGTGATCCTGCACACCTTCTTCACCGACGAGACCCTGCAGCGCTGCGTCCGCACCGTGAAGGACGCCGCCGAGGCGGCAGGGCGTGATCCCGATTCGGTCACGGTGTGGTCGTGCTACGCCACGGTCGGTGACCACCTGCCCGAACCGGTCCGCCTGAAGAAGACCGTCGGACGACTCGCCACCTATCTCCAGGGGTACGGCGACCTGATGGTGACCACCAACCGGTGGAATCCCGAGGTGCTCGCCCGGTTCCGGGCCGACGAGGTGGTCGCCGGCTTCCGGACGGCGATCGACGTCGACGCCACCACCGAGCAGCTCGAGCACATCGCCACGTTGATCCCCGACGAGTGGCTGGCACCGGCTGCCACCGGCGACGCCGACGCCTGCGCCGGGGCCGTGGCCCGTCAACTCGATCTCGGCGCCGACGCCGTGATCATGCACGGAGCCGGGCCCGACGAGCTCGCCCCCGTGGTCGAGGCGTACGGCGCCCGCCGCAACCGCTGACGGCGACAGCCCGAACGACCGGACGGGCCGGGAGCGTCAGCTG
>Ga0102937_1000703_pt1 | contig 15111 bp, 10 predicted proteins | sample SalPonR2_B_D1_MG_FD_78213 | JGI IMG/M metagenome (GOLD analysis project Ga0102937, IMG submission 78213) | Salt pond soil microbial communities from South San Francisco under conditions of wetland restoration - Salt Pond MetaG R2_B_D1_MG | ecosystem: Environmental > Aquatic > Marine > Intertidal... | reverse complement strand
GGTACGAAAGTACCTTTCCTACCTGCCTTGGCGCATCGGGGAGCAGATGATGAGACGCATATCAACCAGTAAGACCATGGGGTGCAGGGGAGCTGACCAGGCTGGCCGCGCGAGAGCGCTTGTGAGGAGCCTTGTCCTTACCCCATGCCTGGCGACTCTGTTCGTCACGGGTAACGCATGGGCACAGACCGAGGAGGATCCGGCACCGGTTATCGAAGAAATCGTGGTTACTGGCTCGCTCATCCAGCGTGACGATTACGTGGCAAGCAGCCCGATCGTGACAATCGATCCCGAATCTTTCGAGGCGTTCGGGGTCACGACGCCGGATCAGCTGCTGGATACGCTGCCCCAGAACATCGCGTCATTCGGTGCACGCTCGAACAACCCCGCGAACGCCGGTATCGCCACCGTTAATCTGCGAGGTCTTGGGCCGAACCGTACGCTGGTACTCATCGACGGCACCCGTGCAATGCCGTCGGACGGAGCGAACATCGTTGATATGAGCCTCATTCCTTCCGAACTCATCCGTTCGGTGGAAGTCATCACCGGTGGCGCTTCTGCCACCTACGGCTCGGATGCCCTGGCAGGCGTCGTCAATTTCTCACTCGACAGGAAGTACGAAGGATTCAACATTGGCGTTCAATACGGCGCCACGATGGAGTCCGATGGCCAGGAGGCCGGTCTAGAGCTCGTTTACGGTCGTCGGTCGAGTGACGACAGTAAGGGTTTCGTCGCCTTCGCGAGCTATGTGGATCGAGAGGAGGTCAGTGCCCTGGACAGGGATCCGACCCTCTGGCCAATCAACCGATTCCGGGACAGCTCAGGCGCGATCGTTGATGAGTACATCACGGGATTCCTCTCAGAGGGACGGCCCCAGATGCTGTCGAACCCGCCCAGTCAGGATGCTGTCGACGCGGTGTTCGGAAGTTACGGCGTCGCTCCCGGCCTGAATATCTGCTCTGGCGTGAACTGTAGTGTCGGCGTGAATCAGGATGGCACTCTGTTCAGCCTCTCGCCGCTCGAGAACTTCCGGGATACTCCGCCTGCTATCATCACCGACCCCTACGGCGGCAATTTCGACGATCCGGGCTTTTTGCAGCTTCCGCTGCAGCGCTGGGCTGTGGGTTTCCTCGGCGACCTCGAACTCAATGATCGTGTGGAGCTTTACACGCGCTTTATCTACTCGCACCGTGAGGTAGAGCGCGTTATTGGGCCTGCCACCTTGTTGGGTCGTAGCTCGATCCCGGTGGATCCGAACAACGCCTTTATCCCGATCCCTGCGGACCTGCAGACGCTCCTCGCGTCGCGGCCAGATCCCGATGGGCCGTTCTTCATCGAGCGCGTATTCAGGGAACTCGGCGGCCGTGGGGCGACCTTCGAAGATGACCACTACCAGCTGCTCGGAGGACTCCGGGCGGACCTGACAGAAGACTGGGTGTTGAACGCGCATGCCTCCTACGGCGAACTGGATCGTGAGGAGCGCCAGCCGGGAACTCTGAACGTACAAGCCTTGACTCAGCTTTTGACGGGCCAGGCCGACTGCGGCGGATTTGCCCTTCTGGGCAGGAACAGTATCACGCCGGAGTGTGCACGGTTCATCGAGTACGTGCCACAGACCGAAATCAAGTTCGATCAAACGGTTCTGGAGGCGGTGGCTTCAGGGCCTGTCTTTGAGCTGCCGGCAGGGGAGGTCTTGCTCGCTGTCGGTGCCAGCTACCGCGAGAACGGACAGGAATTCAAAGGTGACCCGTTCGTTCTGGCAGGGAATACCCGTGGTTTCCGCGCGACCGACTTCGAGGACGGCTCTATCGATGTCTCGGAACTGTTCGCCGAGGTGGTCATACCGATTCTCGCGGACGCCCCTGGTGCCGAGCTCCTGGAAGCCTCGTTCGGCTATCGTTATTCAGACTGGTCCACGGCGGGTAACGTCGAATCATACAAAGCGGAGCTGAACTACATGCCGGTGGACAAGCTGAGGTTCCGAGCATCCTTCCAGCAGGCCATCCGGGCTCCCAACCTCACCGAGGTGTTCCTCGGCATCTCGGATACGAACGAGAATCTGCCAGAGGATCCGTGCAGCGTTGACTCCACGTTTCGTCAGGGCGCCGTCCCCGGAGTCGATCCGGCGGATGTCAGGGCGCTCTGTCTGGAGCAGGGAGTACCGCAGGCAGCCATCGACACCTTCGCCGGCCTGACCAGTGTGTCCGGTCAGACCCAGGGTAATGAAGATCTCTCGGAGGAGAGCGCTGATACGATTACATTAGGTGTCGTCTGGACGCCGCTCGACGCGCTCTCGGTTTCGCTGGACTACTACGAGATCGAAGCGGATGACTTCATTAATTTCTCCAGCGTAAATCCGCTGCTGCAGCGCTGTTACAATGCGTTCGACGCGAATCCATCGTTTTCCACCGGCAGCAACTTCTGCCAGGTTTTCGATCGTGATCCGACGACCGGAAACATCGTGGACATTGAGAGGACGTTCAGTAATCTGGCTTTCGTCCGCCGTGAGGGAGTCGATCTGCAGCTGGATTACGCTGTCGATCTGCCTGACGGCGCGGGTCAACTCGGCGTCAATCTCCTGCTGTCCAATCTGATGGAGGCCAACGAGCGGTCCTTCGTGGGCGAGCCTCTCGTCGACTACTCGGGTTCCATTGGCCGCCGGATCGGCCAGACCTTGCCCGAGTGGAAGACGGTCACCACCGTGTCCTGGGCGCGCGACGATCTGAGCCTGAATCTGCGCTGGCGCCATATCGACGAGATGGAGAACCGGCTGGTTGTCGATAATCCTCAGAATACCAGTGCAGTAGGTGTGGACAGCGTCAACTACTTCGATCTGACGGGGTCCTGGGACGTAAACGAGAACATGCGCGTCACTCTCGGCCTTCTGAATGCAACGGACGAGGAGCCGCCAATCTACACCAGCCCGCTGGACTACAACACGGATCCGAACACCTATGATGTGCTGGGTCGTCGCTACTTCGCGCGACTGAGCTACGGGTTCGAATAGTCTCCCCTGGCGGCAGCGAGCCTCTGCGGCTCGCTGCCCTCTTCAAACCGATGCCCGCAGCGCGCTGCGGGCATTTTCTTTGGGATATCCAGGGTGGATGGCGAGATCAGTGGTCGTAGAAGGGGATGGGGCGATTCGCCGATCGGCTAGCGAGGAAATCGAAATCGCAGCCTTCCGGAGCCTGCGTCACGTGCTCCTGGAAGATCTGCCCGTAGCCGCGCCCGTAGACAGGCTCCGGAGGCGCCCAGGACTCACGGCGGTGCGCGAGTTCTTCATCCGGAACCTGTAGAGTCAGTCTTCGTGCCGGCACGTCGAGTTCGATCCAGTCTCCGTCACGCACCAGAGCCAGAGGTCCACCGATATGTGCCTCCGGGGCTATGTGGAGGACGCAGGTGCCGTAACTGGTCCCGCTCATGCGGGCATCGCTGATACGAACCATGTCATTGACTCCCTCGGCCGCGAGCCGGGCGGGGATGGGGATCATGCCGCATTCCGGCATACCCGGTCCCCCCTTCGGGCCGCAGTTACGCAGCACCAGGACCGATGCCGCGGTAATGTTCCTGTTCGGTGAGTCAATGTTTGCCACGAGGTCTTCGTAGCCGTCGAACAAGACGGCACGGCCGCGATGCTGCATCAGGCGCGCGCTGGCAGCGCTTGGTTTGATGACTGCACCGTCCGGGCAGAGATTCCCGCGCAGGATAGCGAGGGCTTCCGTGGCGACGGGATCTGCGAGCGGGCGGATGACACTGTCGTCATGAACTGTGGCACGTTGTATGTTCTCTCGGAGGGTGCGCCCGCTGACCGTGAGTGCTTCCTTGTGCAGAAGATCCTCCAGGCGATGTAGCAACGCCCGGCTGCCACCGGCGCGATCATAGTCTTCCATGAGCAGTTTGCCCGCCGGCTGTACATCGAGAAGGACCGGTATCTGCCTAGCGAGTCGATCGAAGTCATCGAGAGAGAGTTCCACGCCGGCGCGGCGAGCCATGGCTATCAGGTGGATGACCGCATTCGTCGAACCGCCAAGGGCCAGGCATACGGTCACCGCGTTCAGAAAGGACTCGCGTGTGACTATGGCCGAGGGGCGGCTGTCGGACCAGGCCATTTCGACAATCCGGCGTCCCGCTTCGGCGGCCAGGCGCTCGGCGCGGGCCTCCACCGCCGCGAGGGAGGAGGCGCCCGGGAGGCTGAGGCCGAGTGCCTCTGCGATAGCGGTCATCGTCGACGCCGTGCCCATCGCGTTGCATGTGCCAACGCTGCGCGCGTTCGCCTGCTCGAGTTCCATTGCATCGGGTAGTGTGAACCGCCCCGCGCGTAACTCCTGCCCGAAACGCCAGAGATCACTGACACCGACCGGATTACCCCGAAAATGTCCCGCGAGCATGAATCCGGCCGGCACGTAGATTAAAGGCAGGTCCATACTGAAGGCCCCCATCAGCAGCGCCGGAGTGGTCTTGTCGCAGCCACCCATCAGGACAACAGCGTCAATCGGGTAACAGCGGAGTAGTTCCTCTGTCTCCATCGCAAGGAAGTTCCGGTAGAGCATCGAGCTGGGCTGCATCATGATTTCGCCTACCGCCATCGCCGGAAGCTCCACCGGGAAGCCACCAGCCTGATATACGCCTCGCTTTATGTCCGCTGCCCTGTCCCGCAGGTGTCGGTGGCAGGTGTTCATATCGCTCCACGTGTTGACGATACCTATCACCGGCCGGCCAATGAACTCGTCTAGCGCATAGCCGTTCTGGAGAGTTCGCGAGCGTTCAGGGAAAGAAGAGGGGCCTCGCCCGTACCACTGATGACTGCGGAGCTTTGCGGGATTCTTCGGGTCAGTGAAGCTCATGGATTCTCCTCATCGATGATCGGCGGGACCGTGGGGTACAACCGGAGATGGCTTGGAGCGCAGGCGCACCGGCTCCCATTGTGTTCGCTTCCGCCTGCCGATAGGTGTCCTGCCCGACATTTCTGCAATGCGATAGGGGTGCCCATGCCACGATTCCCTAGAGTAAGCGGATCGAATCCTCTTGGGGCATGCACCAATGTGTTTCGGTGTCAGCGGCGAGTTGCTCTTTCTGGTGGCGGCAAGTGGAGGACTAAGCTCGGCCGTGATGAGTCGGCGCCTGATCCCGGGGTGGCGAACGAATGCCGCGGGAGAGTTTGAGTCTGAGTTATCCTTGCAATCGATTCGGGTATAGGGTCTTCAAATCACTGGCCCCTGTCGTATTGGGGCGCCAGCAAGTGCGGACCAGAGATACCAGCGTGTCTTGCTTGGATTCCGTCGATGTCTGTCGATTCCACGGCAATTGGCATCTGAGTTCCCGTCGCGGGTTGGAGAGGTTGGAAAACAAAAGTGCGTCATTGCCGGTGCGTCACGGTGCGTCATTGGCTATTTTCGGCCCGGAATAGGCCAGATCAAGAATTGGGCGGGAGACCTCTGGCTACGCATCCCCATGACATTCCTGCCAAAATAACCATATGAATAATTGCCCACATCGCCGAGAAATACAGGTTGCGCCGATGATGGATTGGACGAAAGGAATCTGAATAACGATTCCGGATCAGCTGGTTACGGATCGAGGGTATCGCGACGTCGCCCCGATGTCGCACCCTGATATCTTCGGGGCTCGGCCAGATATTGGACTTGCTGCGTGCACAATTCATATCGCACCGGCGAACGCGGTGTCAGTCTACTGTCAGACTCTAGGCGGTTGCCCTGACCCGGTCGCGGGAGCGGGGGATGGGGGATTCCGCTTGACAGATTCCGAATGCCCGACGGCCGGTGGTATATAGTTCATGTGCCCGTCGCGTGGACCTGGTAGTTTGATTGTCAGCCATGAGCACAATCCGCCGCGATGACCTGATACCCCTCATGCGAGTTCGGGATCTGCTCGCGGTGCTGCTTCCTGACAGGGAAACGCCCGAGATTCTGAACGAAACCGTGACGCTCGCCGACGTTCCTGCGAGCGCCCTGTCGGATCCCCGCGGCTTTCTGGCGGTCGATGCGGTCTGGCGTCTTTTCTCTGCCCGCGTTTCCGTCCTCGATGACGAGCTTCTCGGTCAAAGTACGCGCCGGGTCCCGGTCGGCACGCTCGAACTGGTCGCAGCGCGCACCGCCCACAGCCGTACGGTCGGAGAGGCGATCGAGGTCTTCGCGCAGGCCGTCAATCTGGTGGTCCCGGACCTGCGCGTGAGGCACTGGCGACGCCTTGGAGATATCCATCTCTCAGCGGATTTTCCCTCGGGCATGTCTGCCGCACGGCAGATCTATCTCGAGATCGCCTGCCTGCCATGGCACTGCACGTTCTGCTGGATGAGCGGCGGCCTGCTGCCGGTGCGCCGCTTCCGAACCGGGCGTGGCAGGAGCCGTGTCGCCCCCCAGCTCGTGGCGACATTCGGCAGCCAGGTAGAGTTCCGCGGTGCCGGAATAGAAATCGTCTATCCGGCAGAGGTGGCCGGGTTTCCGCTGGACGTGCCAGCGCTCGATGAGTGGCGGCAGGGGATGTACGACGCGCTGCTGGCTCAGCTCCGCGGGCGGCACGAGGATCTGGCATCCGGCGATCTGGTCCGCTATGTGGACCACGCGCTGCGTCACGGGGTTACGAGCCAGGAAGCCATCGCCACATCCGCCGGGATGAGCGTTGCCACATTACGCCGCAAGCTCGCGCGCCGGAATATCCGCTTCCGTGAGCTGCGGGACGAGATATTGGGTACGGATGCCCTCATGCTGATACAGGCCGGGCACGATGTGGAGACCGTAGCCGAGAGGCTCGGCTACTCGGATGCACGCAGCTTTCGGCGGGCGTTTCAACGCCGCTTCGGCGAGAGCCCCAGCGATTACCGGAGGCGTCTCGGCGGATCCATCCCGGATCATTGAGCGAAAATGTCCCCTACAGTTCGAACGTAATTGTCCTTCCGACAGGGTCTTCCTGGAGTGATAGTGGCATCCGGTCACACGTTTCGGGGGAGAAACCATGGCTCGGCAATACACTCGCCTGCGCACCGCCTTCCTTTTTGTCCTGGGCTCTGCGGCCGTTGCTGGTCCCGCACTGTCTCAAGACCGGCAGGTCATCGAAGAGGTAGTCGTCACCGCACAGAAGACGGAACAATCCGCTCAGGACATCGGAATAGCGATCAACGCCCTATCCGGCCAGGAACTGGAGGCGCGACGTATCGAGACGCCGCTCGACATCCAGGCCGTGGCGCCCAACATCAACGTCAAGGAGATCTCGCCGGGGTTGTTTCCCGTGTTCACGATCCGCGGGGTCGGACTGAATGACTTCAGCGCCAACAACAACCCGACAGTGGGCGTATATCTGGACGAGATCTTCCTGACCTCGACTACGCAGCTCACTTTCCAGCTCTACGACATCGAGCGCGTTGAGGTGCTAAAAGGCCCCCAGGGGACCCTGTACGGTCGTAATACGACGGGTGGGGCGATCAGTTTTATCACCGCGAAACCCGCCATGGAGAACGACTGGAGTGTCGATCTCGGCGCGGGTGACTACGAGCTCGCGGAGGGCGGCTTCATGCTCAATCGTGCGCTGAGCGATACGCTCGCGGTTCGCTTCGCGGGTCGCGCCGTCAATCAGGGCGAGGGCTTTTACGAGAGCCGCACCCTGGGCGGCGAGGACATCGGCGCCCGGGAGGAGTACGCGGGGCGCTTCCAGGTCGCCTGGCTGCCGACTGACGCCATCGACGTGAACCTGAAGATCGAGGCATCTTCGGCCGATTCCGAGGCAGGCCAATTCGAGCACTTCGGGACGCTGCAACCGGGAGTTTTCCCACCGGCGCCGTGCCAGCCGGCTCTACAGGGACGCGTCGATCCTGTTAACTGCGTCGACGCGCTCGGCTACAGCGATCCTGACGGTGACCCTTTCACGGGCGACTGGAACAACGACGCCCGGTACACGAATGACAGTTTCGGCACGACGCTGACCGTGGACGCCGCCATTGGGGCGGGCACCTTCACCTCGGTGACCGGTTGGCTGTCTTTCGAGCGCGAGGCTTACTCAGACACGGACGCAGGACCGTTCGTGCAGGCGGAATTCGATGTGCAGGACGAGATCGACCAGATCACGCAGGAGCTCCGTTACGCTTGGTCGGCGACCGATAATCTGGATCTTATTGTTGGCGGCTTCTTCTCCCGGGACGAGGTCGATATCCGCGTACCGGGTGATCTGTCGGATCTGCTGCTGACCCGGGTACTTATCCAGTCGGAGCAGACCACCACGTCGGCGGCGGCCTTTGTCCACTGGGACTGGTTTCTCACCGAAGCCTGGTCGCTGACCGGCGGCCTGCGCATCACGACGGAGGAGAAGGAGTACACCGGTGGTATGGCCGACCAGAACCCCTTCGGCACGTCGTGCCTGCTGAGCCCGGTGTGCAACCCGGGTTTCGTCGGGCCCTTTCAGCTCGCGTTCAACGACGACGAGATCGATGACACCGAGCCTTCCTGGCGGCTCGGGCTGAACTACCACGCGAGTGACGATGTGCTCGCGTATGCCAGCGTTGCCCGCGGCTTCAAGTCCGGCGGGTTCTTCGGTGGTGGCTTCGTAACGTCCGATGCTGCGCTCGAGCCATTCGACAGCGAGACGTTGACGGCCTGGGAGGTAGGGTTCAAATCCCAGATGCTCGGCGACACGTTGAGGCTTAACGGCGCGGCCTTCTATTATGACTACGAGGATGTACAGACGTTCACACAGGTGCCTGCCGGCGGCCTGACCGTGCTGAAGCTCTCTAACGTCGACGAAGCGGAGATTCTGGGCGCGGAGTTCGATCTGCTGTGGCGACCGATTGACGGTTTGGATCTGCAACTTGCCGCCGGCTGGCTGGATACGGAGCTCGGCAGTTTCGCGGCACCAGGCGGTGGTCAGCTGCCGGCCGGTAACGAATTGCCCAACGCGCCGGAGCTGAGCGTCAACGCGTTCGCGCGCTACGAATGGCCGATCGGGGATCTCGGATTCCTGTCGGTTCAGGCGGACTACAGCTATACCGACGAGACCTTCAAGGAGGCCGTAAATCGTCCGCTACTGGCCGCAGACGACTTTTCGGTCTGGGGCGCGCGGATCGCGCTGCGGGATGTCGACGATCGCTGGGAAGTTGCATTCTGGGGCAAGAACCTCGGCGATAAGGAATATCTCCTGCATGCCTTCGATAACGGCATCGGCAACGGCGGCCGGACCTACGGGGCGCCCCGGACCTGGGGCGTGACGTTTAATCTGCGGGCCCTGCGCTAGTACGTCCGTATGGCAATCGAGGGTATTGTAAGCCGGGGATTCGAACCGGTTCGCGAGGTCTTCGCCGCCAATTTCCAGCGAGCTGATGACTACCGGGAGTCCGGCGCCGGTTTCGTCGTCTATCACCGTGGCGAGCAGGTCGTGGCGCTGTCCGGTGGTCACCGGGTACCGCAGAGCGCATCTCCCTGGACACCCGATACCCTGGTAAATGTCTGGTCGACGACGAAAGGGGCGACGGCCATCGTACTCGCCTGGCTTGTCGATCGCGGTGAGCTCGACTACGAGGCGCCTGTTGCGACTTACTGGCCGGAGTTCGGTGCGAATGGCAAGGCGCAGATCACCGTGGGTCAGGCCCTTTCCCATCAGGCCGGATTATCCGGATTCCTGGAGCCCGTGCAGTTGGAGGACCTCTACGATCGTGAGTGTATGGTCTCGTTGCTCGCGGGCCAGATGCCGTTGCATACGCCGGGCGAACAGACCGTCTATCATGCAATGACGTTCGGATTCATCGGGGATGAAATCGCACGCCGAATCACCGGTTCAGGAATTCGTGCGCTGCTCGCGACGGAGCTGAAGGCTGCGGATACATTCGATTTTCGGATCGGTGTGGGTGAGACCGAAGAGGACCGTGTGGCGCCGGTTATTCCGCCGCCTATGGAGAATAGAGAAATTCCCGCCGACATGCCTCGAGCTGCGCTCCTCGCACTCACCAATCCTCTGTTGGATGCCGGCGTCGCGAACTGCGGGGAATGGAAACGCGCGGAACTGCCGGCGGCCAATGGCCATGCGACTGCTGACGGGATCGCCAGGCTTTACCACGTCATCAATGACGGTGCGACACCGGATGGCAGAAGAATCCTCGGGGCACAGGCACTCGCGGCGCTGAAAACGGTGCGCTCGTCCCGTGTCGACGGTCTCCTGGGCCTGCCGCTCCAGTGGTGCTCGGGCATCGTCCGGAACAACGTCGGTCTCTATGGACCCAATCCCGATGCGTTTGGCCACAGCGGCTGGGGGGGTTCTTTTGGTTGTGCCGACGCCGCCAATGAACTCTCCATGGGATACATCTGCAGCCGGATGGGCGGTGAGCTGGTTGGCGATCCGCGCAGCACGGCACTCTGCGCGGCCGTCTACCGGTGCCTGGAGGGGGCGAAGAGGGCGGCTCGCTGATGAGACCGCCGGGGCCGGATTCACATTGGGACTGCGCTCAGTGGAACAGCATCCACGGCGACAGCCGCAACTCCGATGCCGTACGCGCTGCGACGAACACCGACTACGAACCGCGATGGAGCGCCCTGGAGGGTGCCGCGGTGCTGTTCGGTCCCTCCGTTGCCGAGGACGGCACCCTCTATATATGCAGTGGGCGCGGACACGGAACGAGTCACCTCCATGCTTATGACGCAGACGGTGCGCTGCGCTGGGAAAGCAGGCCCTGGGATGGCCGCCAGGGCCTCGGTCCGCGAGCGGTGCCCTACGCGCCGTTGATCGACGGTGAAGGCAACATTTTTGTTGGGGATCAGGAGCACTTCTGGTGTTTCACGGGGGAGGGGACGGTCCGCTGGAAGACGCCATTCGCGAAGCTCGGCGCAGCCGAGAGCTTTGCCTCATCCATCTTCTCGATGGACGGTTACGTCGGCGGCGTAACGCTCGATGGCCGGTTGATACTTCTCGACCGCGACGACGGTTCCCTCGCAGTGCACGTTTTGACTCTTCCAACTGGGGTCAGCCCGCGAGGCCCGTCTCCGCCGCCTGGGTTATGGCAGCGGGGACTGATGGATGCAGGCACGGCCAGAGCGATCTATCCGGGTTTCTTCGGTTTCGACTACCCGGTCACGAATTCGCCCTCGGTCAATCCATCCGACGGTTCGATCTACATTACCGGCGCCGGTCGCGATGCCGGACAATCTATCCTTTACGCATTGCGCGCCACTCGCGGCGGAGCCGAGATCACTCTCGCCATACCGTTCAAGGGCCGTTGTGCGACGACGACCAGTGTCTCGCCCGATGGCGCGCAGGTCTATACCGGCAACTCCGCCGGCCGCCTGGCGGCCTACGCTACCGAGAATGGTCGCTGTCTCTGGACCTACGACGAGGCCGGACCCGCCGCGTCACCCACCGTCGGGCCGGACGGGATCGTCTACACGGGGACTAACACGCTGCCCAATCGCCCTTCGACGGTCAGCGCACTCGACCCTGTAAGCGGCCGCGCAATCTGGCAACGGGACCACGATGAACTCGCCGCCTCCCTGCTTCCCTGTCGCGACAAGTTAGCGCCATTCTTCCCGGAGGAGCAGCCGCGCGCCGTCGTCAACAGCGTGCCGACAATTACGTCCGATACTCTCTGGGTGGTGCTCCTGTTGGGTTACCGTTTCCACGATCCCGCCTCCGGTGTCTTTCTGACTCAGCCACACCGGGTAGTGTTGACTGGGCTGGACCCGGCTGACGGGTCACTACGCACCTGGACGGAACTGCCGGATAGCAGCGAGGCTTCGGTCGTTGTTGCCCGCGACGGCACCATATACACCTGCCATGCGGCAATGATGAGTTCCATCTTCTGGTACGGCATCAATCCAGTACTGCCAGAGAGTCATCGAACCCCGTTACGGTCGGTTGGGGGATTCACTGCACTCGGGCATGCCGAGCGCTAGTGCAGTTGGAAAACAAAAGTGCGTCATTGCCGGTGCGACATTGGTCATTTTCGGTCCGGAATAGCACCGCACGAATTCTGGAGCCGGGTCTGCGGGCTACGCATCCCTATGACATTCCTGCCAAAATAGCGACATGAATAATTCCACGCATTGCCGAGAAATACAGGTTGCGCCGATGATGGATTGGACCGATAGAATCGTAATAGCGGTCTAGGATCAACCGCTTACGCGTTCAGTGTATCGGGAAGTCGCACCGATGTCGCACTCTATTTTTTGGGCAATTCGCCTAGAATCGTGACTTGCATAGGACATTTCGTAGTCGGAGATTTTCGGTAATCGCCTTGCGGCTGTAGCAATATAGGCTACGCGCGACTCGATCCGGCCAGTTGCTCAAGAACCGACCTGAGCCTATTCCAGTTCGCTGTCGGCCAGAGGTCATTCTTGAACTCCACAACGAGGACCGACCCCATGGCATCCCGAATCTCAGCTACCGTGCTGGTCGTCGGCCGGTCACTCTTCGTCGGCGGGTCGCTCTTCCTCTGCTTCGCCCTCTTTCTCGGACACGGTGGCTCTGTAGTGGATGAAGAGATCCCGACGGTTGAAGGAGATCTCGAGAGCTTGGTTCGCGTTGTCACGTTCTTCGAACAGACGTACGGACGCTGTCCTGCAAGTCTCGACGAGGTGGTCGCGAAGAGACTGCTTGATCGAAGCCCAGTGGATTTCTGGGGCGGGCCCTTCCGGTACGTTACATTACCTGCATCCGGCATCGCCGAAGCCTGTGACTTCTATGTTTGGACTTTGGGCCGGGACGGCGCGTGGGGGGGGTAACGGACCGGACGCGGATCGCATTGCCTGGCCAGAAGGAGTTTCGGGTTCTGGGCTAAAGTAAGCATGCCCGGTCGATCCAGGTAAAGGAGGATAAAGAGGAAGCGTACGCATGCGGTGTTCGAAGCGCTTTTGCAGTGGATGGTTGATCCTCGTGGCCGCGATTCCGGTTATGGCGGCGGAGATGCGTGTCCTGAGTTCAAAGGAGGAAGACCGGCTCCGCGATTTTTCCATCGCGTGGATTAGCCAATTCAGAATCATGCGGTCGGACCGATTCGCAGTCGACGTCTGGCGGCTTGAGTCGTCTGTCTTCGAGAAGGATGGATTGAAGAGAGCGCATACAAATGTGGTATTCACGCCCGCCACGACTAGTGAGCACTGCCTTGCGCCGTCCGTGAAGTTTGTCGGTACGTCTTACTCCGAGGCGGAATGGGATTGGGAGCCGGTTCCGATTGGTGCCAGCGCGATTTCGTTTCGATTCTGGTTCGCCCCGTGCGACGAGGCCGACGAGGAGGCCGCAGTCCATCTGGGGCAGGTTCTCGACTTCGACGTGCTCGATAAAATCAGGAATTCGAGCGAAGGCATCATCGATGGAATTCGGACCATCGAGGGGCCTGGAGGAATCGGAGACTCGAGAGACTGGCGACTCCGGAGCGTTGCTGTCCATTACAGCCCTGAGCATGGCGTCGTTTACCACATTCGCTATTCTCGCGACCACTACTCGCGATTGTGGGCCGACGTCGTGTTTCAAGATCAAAAGGCACGCGTACTTGCCGGAGGATCGATTTCGGTTAGTTAGCCGGACGATATGCGCCAGAGCAAATGATCGTCGAGCACTGACGGGCCGAGCGGGACACACATTGGGTATTGATGGTGACAAGGATGAGTGCGAAGGCGACGACTTGGGTACTGGCGGTCTTGCTGGCGACTTCCCTCGCGACCAACTTTTTGGGCTACCGATTTATCCAGGCGCTGCAATGGGGTGATCACCTGGAAGCCCGGAGCGAGATCATGGAGGGCAGGATTGCGCTTCGGGTTCTGGAGGCGCTAGAACAGGACGACATGGAGGTAGCCAGGCGATTCTTATTAAGCCGTGCCTTCGTCGTGACGTACCGCATGATTTCGGCTTCAGAGACGCACCTGGAGGGACAGCTGCAGCGCGTTGATGAGGTAATTGTCGGACTCACTAGTTACTGCAGCAGGAACCGGGAGGTCTGCCGGCAACCGGATTATTCGGTGAGCGTCGAGCGGCTTGACAGCTGGATCGAGGCGAGGCGGTTAGAGGTGCCCACCGACTAGCGCGTCGATTCAGGCGGGATTGAGCATCCGGCGGCCATACCTATCGCCCGATCTTCGAGAGAAACTCGATAGTCGAGGCCATCCGATTATCGTATTCGGGGTACAGACCGACCGAGCTGAACTCGCCGTCGACGCAGCCCTCCACCCACAGCTGGTAGCTGTCCGGCATCCACGGATCAGAGCGGTGCGTGAGGGTTAGGTCCCGGTCGGCTGGACAGTCTCGGTGCGCCGGCCGAGTGTCGGGAAATGCCGCGGTGGTTCATAGCGGGTCGGCTGACTGTTGCAGCCATGCGGGGATGTCGCGTTGTGCATGCAGTACACGCCAGACGTCGATATGGTCAGGTTGCTCGACGTAGAACACAAGGAAAGGATAGCGATTAAGGCCCCAGACACGCAGGCCGGGTAGATTCAGTTCATGGGCGTAGCGGGGGGAACCTATCGCCGGATTCCGGCTGATGAGCCCGTAGGCCTCTTCTATAGCATCGATCAAGCCGAGCGCGGCCGATCGGGCGTCATCGTCCAGATAGAAGGTGATCCCGGCATCCACATCCCGGTTGGCCTGCTCACGCGGGACGACCGGCTTCCCAGTCACTCTTTGGCGTCGGGTTCGGCGTTACGGCGCACCCGGCGGCGCAGCTCCTCGAAATAGCTGGAGTCTGCCGGAGCGGCCGGTGAGGAGGCGGCTCCGGCCAGGAGTAGATCGCGCAACTGCAGACGGTCCTGATCCTTGCGAATCAGTTCGCGCACGTACTCGCTACTGGTGCCGTAGCCACCCTCGCTCACCCGTTCGTCGACGAATGACTTCAGGGCCTCGGGCAGTGAGATGTTCATCGTGCTCATGCGCCGAGATTAGGTGCTTTGGCAAAAATTGGCAAGACTGCTCGTGCCCGTAGCCTCTGGCAGCAGTAATCTGGCCCAACCGGAAAACAAAAGTGCGTCATTGCCGGTGCGTCACGGTGCGACATTGGTCATTTTCGGGCCAAAACAGGCCGGATCAAATTAACGGCCAGAGCCCGACGGCCGCGCATCCCCATGACATTCTTACTAAAATAGCCACATGAATAACTGCCCACATCGCCGAGAAATACAGGTTGCGCCGATGATG
>Ga0102937_1000702_pt1 | contig 15113 bp, 31 predicted proteins | sample SalPonR2_B_D1_MG_FD_78213 | JGI IMG/M metagenome (GOLD analysis project Ga0102937, IMG submission 78213) | Salt pond soil microbial communities from South San Francisco under conditions of wetland restoration - Salt Pond MetaG R2_B_D1_MG | ecosystem: Environmental > Aquatic > Marine > Intertidal... | reverse complement strand
CAACGAATACAAGAGCAAAGAAAGAGTCCGGCAGATTAAGGCCGGACTCATAGGGGTGGGTGTAGGGTCACTCCTTACAGTAGGAGCTATTATACTTCTTTAGAAGGGTTCTGGATCATCCTCTAAATCGTCGAATGCGACCATTTCGTATTTTTTTCCAGTTACAACTGGTCGGGGGAAATCAATAATTCTGCCGGATCTCCCATGCGCCTCCTGCAGCTTCTTAGCCAACTCGTCGTCGGCCATCCCACGTAGAGTAGCCTCATATAGATACCTTTTAAGCTTATCCTTCAGAGACTGAAAAGCCCTCTTCGCATCCTCTACATCGAATTCTACCCCCTCAGTGATAACATACTGCTTCAGATTATCCTGGTGCATCGCAGTGGTTACCTCTTTCATCCTATCTATAAACAGATAGATAGTGTTTCTCAGGTGGCTATCTTCCATCTCCGGAATACCGATAGTAACCCCTTCTTTGGTTCTATGCTTGTCCATTACTTCCTCCTTCTATCCTCATAAACTCTTCGTATTCATTTTTATACTCTCGGATAAACTCTTCGCGCATAAAATCTCTCTCTGTCTCTGCAGCATAATACTCAGGGTCCGACTGAAGACTTCTCTCGGTAAGCTCCTCGGCAAACAGTGGTGTCTGCTTCTCATTACGGGAGATAAGTCTTTTCTTCCGTATGGATGCTTTTGTCTCACGGCTGCGAAAGTTCGGCTTCTGCAAGGGGTTCCAACATATCGAATACCCTTTATGTAACCGAGCTAAAGCACTTAGCCATCCTGGGGCCGGCTCACCACCCTGCCAGTTATGGAAAACCGCGCGAGCTAATATTGGTGTCTCTGTATCTGTTTTGCTCTGTGCTGTATAAACGCCTATCATAGCATCATCTCCATGTAATAGGTTATGTGTCAGGGTCTTCTAACGAATCGCTCTCAGGTACATAATTGTAAAACTCAGTGGCCTTTTCTATTATCTCTGACAAGTCCCTTCGCATCTCCTTAGTCTTACTTTTACTATACCGCCGGATCATTTGTTCGGTGGCCTCAACCATAAGCTCAGATAGCGTCCGGTTATTCGCTTCGGCATACCGCTCGAACCTTTCAGCGGCCTCGTTTTCTATAGATATACTCTTACGAATTTTCATCCATACCCCCTGCTTCCTCCTGCGCATCGTGTATGAAATCCATAATAAGGTTACCGGCTTCGGTGATTTTCACCACCGCCATCTCTTCTCCGGAGTATTCTCCACGGATAATCAGAAAGTCTCTTATAAGGTTATCATTTTTGATAAGTCCGGATTCTTCCATAGAATCGAACAGTCCTTTTATTATTGCATCCGAATCTGTCCGTGGATGGACAACGATGGTGATATACAAATCAATCGGATACTCTATAAGCTCTTTCTTCTGAGCACTCATCTGCAGCATCATATATCCGAACCGATCATTCCATTCCTGGGAAAGTCTCATGTAGCTTTTCTTCCGTCGGTTTGAATATGAGGGAACATACTTTCGGTTGATCCGCCCAAAAGGCCCTTTAAGATAAAGTGTATGAGTAAACATTATTCATTTACCGTCCTTTCGTATTCCTCCAGGAAGTCTCTACCTTCAGGGGTCATAGCAAGGGTGGGTGTATGATCCTGGACTACACGGTCCCTGTCTCCGTAGAGAAATTCATAGATGCGATTTTTAGCCTTTGAGATCATTTGAAGAATAAAACTCTCACCCTCATCTACTAACATAGCATTGGAGACGACCGAGCGGTCGGCAAGCTTGAAAGTAACTCCTACTATCTGCCCCCGACCCTCTTCGGTCTCAGTGTCCTCGATATGCTGTACCGTAATAAATTTATGAAAATCACTCTGTTTCACTCTAACTCCTTACTAAATAACAATTTATCAAAAGGGGATATCATCGTCAAACTGCTGGGGAGCCGCCGGTTTAGGGAACCCTCCGCCCTGCTGTGGCTGCTGGTAACTACCACCTGTTCCTTGCGGTTGGCTACCCTGCTGCGGGGCATTCTTCGGTTCAGCCATGTGGAAATTAAACTCATTACAGATTAAACTCCACGCTTGGCGTTTGTTCCCGTTAGAATCCTCGTAACGGTCCTGCTCCATTACCCCAGTAATATTAACCGGCTTTCCTTTATAGATATGGTTCGCAAGGCCCTCAGCTCTTTTACCCCAAATCTTCACACGGAAGAAATGAGTTTTAGAGTAATCACCATATCCTGTCTCGTTTGCTACTGAAAACTCCAAGAGAGCAGTATTCTTCGCTCCGATGTGTTTCAGTTCCGGGTCGTTTGCAACCCTTCCGTCAATGGCTATTGTATTCATAGCTCCTCCTAAATATTTTTACCCAGGGTGTCAATAGACTCAACAAGTCTCTCCCACTCCTGGATGGTTTCAAGCAATTCATCCCTCTCATCCCTCAAGGCTGCGATTTTTTCTCGCATATCCCTATAGGCGCACATTAGGGTAGAACGGGAAAAATTTTCAGGCATCTCTTCCGGATACATCTCAAGGATATCAGGTTCCATCGGGAGACTCCATATAATTTGCCAATCCTTTCCATTCTTGCATTCTCTCCTCGCTGCCCCAGCAGCCGGCGGGAGCTTTATTATACATGAAAGAGACTACGGCAAAAAGATTATGCATGTTATCTATATCTGCATTTGAAAACGCGCCTCTCAAATCATTGGTAATAACAGACTTTAGGAAACTGCCTGGTGCAATTCCATACACGATCCATCTGCATAACCCATTGATATCCTGCGGTGGGATAATTAGTCCATCCGTAATATAGCTCATAGCCTTTTCTAAGTATTCATTATAGACCCGCTCTTTCTCTTCTTCATTCAGCTTTCTCATCTTCGCCCTCCAAATACGAATCTTGGTTCGTATTTCGTTTTTTCTTTCTAACCATATCCATTAGCGAAACCTCGCCAAGTTGGACCCGCTCCTGTTCTATCTCCTGCTCCTCTTCTGCTCGCTGCTTAATAATCTCTTCGTACTGGCTGCACTCCGGATAATGACCTGAATATTTACCACATTCCATGCACGGCTCAACTGGATTCTTCTTAGACATTATCAGTTTAGGAATAGATCCATGAAAGACAGTATATGCATATCCTGCTTTCTCTTTATAACGGGTGAAGTCAGCAACCTCTGAGACTTTATCTGAGAAAAATAAAAGCATCATTCTTTTTAACTCTGAAAGTCCGTGCTGTTCGAAATCCATTTTCAATAGCCGTCCTTCTTTTCCACTCCATTGTGGATGAAACGGTTTCCCGTCCTCCCGGCCTACTCTGCCGGTTAATTCTCTGGCCTTGAAATGATACAGCTGGAAGAAATACTGTCGTGCTATGTTACGTAAATCTTTTTTCTCCTGACTCTCCTTTACCTCACTACTCTGGATAACCTCAAGCATCCCATTCTCGTGGATCTCTCCGCGATACGCTGGATGGATCACCCGGATATGACGCTTGCTATTACCATCGTAGCTGATATGAATAGCCTTTCTGTTTTCTAACTGCTTAATTACAGCGGCGGCTTTTTGAGCAGACTGATTAAAGAATTCTCCAAGATGTTTATTGCCCGCATAACAGCCCTTCTCGTCACTGTCCAGCGAGTCAATCTCGGCAAGATACATTTTCTCCGCCCAAGAGAAATCTGTATTCAACCATATCTCCGATGGAATAAAAACGCCTGGGAATCTACGGTTCATATAACCTCCTTGCACATAATTCGCATAGTAAATGCGCCTTCCTCTCATCATCCCAGTACCATTTCAACACAGTTCCTGTACTTTCTGCTGACTGACATTGTTCACATTTTCTAGCGGAAGTACTTTTATCCATAACTTCTGGATTATTCAAAAACTGAGTTCTCCATTTCCAAAGTGTCATTTCTTCTCCCTTCGGCGGGTCTAACCGCCTTGTGAATTTAACCTTCACTCGGGCCTTTGATCTACGAAAACCCGGCAGATCGATATGAACCGGACGCTCAATTTCATCTTCTTCATCTTTACTCAGGAATGGGTAGCTTCTCATGGATCATTCCTTAATCCAGCCGCATCCTCAAGATAGGCCCAGTCCTGCACATAGCCATGATCGTGGCACATCCAACCCTTCCGACGGGGAAATAGAAGTCCCTCGCATTTCGGGCAGGTGTACGGGTGTAGGTAGGTATTCTCCTGCCGTTTGCGTAGATTATTTTGCACCTCTTTTGACCATGGTGGATAGACTCTTTTAGCTCCCATCACTGTCCTCCTTGGTTGATAGGGCTTGTTTAGTTTTAATTACGTAATCTGCATACGGCATATATACATTTTCAAGACCATGTAAGGCATGTCTAAGAGCCGCATCCTTCCGCTTGATCTCAGCACGAAGCTTGATGATCTCTTTCTTTGCTGCCCATTCACTTTCTGTTTTAGGTATAGCCGGATCCATTAGTTTTTCTATCAGCTCTTTATGTGGTGTAGGATCTTTTCCTTGTACGAAATTACCCATCGCTCTTCTCCTTCGGCACAACCGGCGTAATCTCAAGCGGCATATTCATAGCACAGTTTTGACACAATAAAATAGGCTGATAGTCATGACTCCAATACCAAGCCAACACAGTACCAGTGCTTTCTATTGAGTGGCATTGTGTACATTTTCTCTCTGGTTTTTGGTAGACATCAATCATCACTGTCCTCCTTGTGTGTGTCTCTGAATACATCATTTCTTTCCTTATCAGGTAAAAGTTTTTTATAGTAAGCTATAATCATCGAACCGATTTCTATTTTTTTATAAAGTTCGAAGCCTTCGTTTAATAGATAAGATTCTTCTAAATCAGTACAAATACCCCTTCCTATACTTTTTACATATTGATGCCAATGCATACCAGAGCTATCATTTTCTGCAGCTATAAAAAATTCCATCATAATAAACTCCTATTTATAGTGTCTCAGAAATCGATACTCTGCATAACTCTCTGGGCTTGACTATCTTCATTTGCTTTCTTAATTTTATCTATTAACATTGAAGCCTGGGCTTTCATTAACCGGCTGGATTCTATTCCGTGTCTTTGAAGAAAAGACTTCTGTTTAGGAGTAGCCTCGCCAGTGAGTGGTCGATATCCGTTTTCAAAAAGTTTAGAGATTAGCATCGATGCCTGGGCCCGGTCGATGTCTGAGAATTTCTTCACTCCATACCGCTCAAGCAGCTGCATCTGCTTCATGGTCACTGGTCCTTCTACCTTATGGCCTTTGTACTGCAGGTTATACTCTCCTGTGATATCCACATCTAGTGCATCTCCCAGGGCCAGCGGGTCGAACTCAGTGAAACCGTACCCAGGGATTATCATGCGGTTCATAATATTACTGATATTATAGAACCGATCTTTCGCCTCTTCGATCATAGATAAGTAATCGATCTCATCCATATTCTCGGCCAGTCCCTCCGCTTCTTGCCGTACCCTTTCAGTGTTCTCTTTACTGGTGAACAATTCATAAGGGGTTACAAGTTTTAGCCGATCCGAATTATAAGTAAACTCGATCAGCTTTAAGGATTCTTTTCCAGGGAATAGCCGAGTCCCACGTCCAACTATCTGAGTGTACACGGTTCGAGAACCGGTAGGTCGGAGCATGACAATAGCTTCTACTGACGGTTCATCGTAACCCTCAAGAAGCATATCGCAGGAGACCAGGTGGCTGATATTTCCAACATGAAAATCATATAATACCTGTTTTTGGTTATCTGTATTGCCGGCAACATACCCGGCATCAATACTCAGAGAGCGTAGCGCATCACACATAAGCCGGCTGCTCTCTACGGTTGGCATGAATACCATCGTTTTCATCCACGCACTTTGCTCTTCAATACTCTTTGCTATCGGTGCGATATAATCTTCGATTAGCTTTCCAAGCTCTCCGTCTGAATAATCACCGGCATAGATTTTCAGTCCATTCAGGTCAATGGTAAAATCTTTTACCTTATATCCTTTGATTGGAGCAAGGTATTTATCTTTAATAGCTTGGAGTAAGGAGTATTCGTAGGCAATCTCATCGTATATAGTCCCAAGTTTTTTAGTATCCGCCCGGTCCGGAGTGGCGGTTACTCCTAAATGTACTGCGCTATCAAAGTAGTTGTAGATATTTCGATACGATTTAGCCGGTGCATGATGGGCCTCGTCGGTGGTAAGAAAGCCAAAATAATCTTTTGGGAATCTTTCCATACGCGAGTTCTGCATAGACTGGACAGAGGCCACAACGATCTCCGAATTCTTCTCAGCCCAAGCATTCGCTTTTTCTTTCTGTGGCCTGCGACCTGTAATCCGAGAGATTTTTTCAATAGCCTGATCTATTAGGGTCTCGCGGTGAGCCAGTACAAGAGACTTGTCACCAGTCTCATGGATCACACTACTGAAAACCTGGGTCTTTCCTGTACCAGTTGCCATAATTAAGAGGGGATTTACTCCCCTCTTATATGAATCAAGAATAGCGTTCACCGCCTCTTCCTGATAAGGTCTTAGTTCATAGAACTCTTCTACCTCTTGAGCAAACAAATCATACTGCATATTCTCTCCTTAATGCTTCGTCGGCTTAGAGAGCCCTACCTTCCCATTTATACAATATGGACAGTCGGAATGCTGGATGTCTCCATGCTCATTCTGAAATGCAAGAACACCTTTTCCGTCGCATTCTTCACAATCTCCCATAGCCTCCGGTCTCCAGCTCTCAAGCCGCTGTGCCATTTCATGGATGTTTCCAATCATGTATCCAAGGTATCGCGGGGTTGCTGTATTACGTTTTGCTGCAAGCTTTCTGTAGATAGCATTCATTCCAGAGATAAGCCGGTTTAAATCATCGAGATACCAGTAGAGAGAATCATCTGCTTTCTGCCGCTCCTCTACTAACTCTTCAGGAGGAGCCATAACTTTCTTATCTTGCATTTTAAGAAAATCATCATCGACTTCAGCGAATGTATCCTCATCACTGATTATCTGGTCATTCTCTCGGTACTGCTTTTGATAATCTTTTTCAGAGTTTTCATTCACAGCATTATACGCCTCTGATAGCAGCCGCGCTCCTTTTTCCTTAAGCTTGTCCTGGTTCCGGGCGATTCTCATATACTTCTGCGCTGTTCTTTCGGTGAAAGGCATTGTCTCTTGAATCCACTGGATAAAAGCTCCGTGTTCAAGTTCCTCCTTTGCCTCTATGAGTAACTGCCCGGCGGTTATCCCTGCCTCCATCGTATCTTTCATCGAATTGATAAACTGCCCATGTGCTTCACGAATTTTGTCACGGAGAACAGTAAGCTGGTGTGCATCGGTCATGGTTACCTCATTCATCGATATCTCCTATGTAAGCTGCAAAATATTTCACTCCATTCTTGTCGGGCCGCCACGCAGCTCCAATTTTCTCGAAATCTCTTCGTTCCATAGTAGCTTTATGTGGAGGGGAGCTAAGGAAGTTCATAAACACATCAACCTCGGTATTCATATATACTGGACTTCCTTCTTGTATCATTTCATCGATAAATTGATAACTTAATTTACTTTTTTCATGTAATATCCTGGAGACTTTCTCTAACGGCCAAAGGTTGTGAATCATGTGCCCCTGCTCCATACATGCCTCAACATATGCATCGGCATATAATTCAAGCCCTCGATCTACTTCCAGGGGTTCAAGTCCTTTGTTCTCTCGGTAGTCGTTGACTATCTGGTAAAAAAGATTCACCTCTAATGCCGACAGTGAAAACGTCAGCATTAGAAGTATAACTGTGATGAGTATTCTCTTCATTGCTCCTCCTTAAATGTACGGGTGAGACCCGCCGTTGTATATTTTACAGGACTCTGCAACTGGGCAGAACCCCGAACACATCCGTCCCTGCCAAACATCTTCCGGATCTTCGGGAATCCCTGGTAGGTCGCCGTTCTCGGTCATAAACTCTTTCAATGCCTTAATACGTGGTATGGCAAACTCTTTCACAAGCTGTTCATCCACAATAGGAATTGGAACTGGATAGCTTGAATGTTCTATGCCATTCTCAGCTGCAATCTGGCCGGCTTCCTTAAGAAGCTGCATCACTATAAGCTGGGTAATTTCAAGGTCTTTGAGATCCTCCCGAAGTGTCCCGGCAGCCTTCATGTCGTTGAAAATCCATCGGTAGAGATTGAGTTGGCGGGTATAAGGACGTACATCACGTTTAGAGAAATCCTGTCGGACCTCCTTACGTGTCTTGGCTTCACCGGCTTTCTTTCCTGATTTGTAATACACCTGGTTCCCATCTTCATCAAGAACAGGGACATCTTCTTTGTAAATACCAAGGGCTTTCTTAACAGGGAATGATTTTACTACTTTGAAATCATACAGAATTAAATGTGGTTTTTCAGTTTCATCTATTTCAAGTAAATCCATCTCTCCTGAGAGTAGGTTATTCTTTACTTTGAAATTATGTAATTGATTTTCTGTGGTAAAGAATCGGTGCATTGAAGTGCCGATCATTGAATCTATAGTTTTGTCCATAGGAACATAATATTCCTCGGTCATTTTCAAGGCTCTCTGACGTACACAAGTAATAATGTCGGTAGGATGCACCATCCCATCCCAGGCACGATCAGCGTATCTCACAATCGCTTCAACCATGGATCGAGGAAAGCCGATTTCTACATTCTTATTCAAAGCCTCCGAAACTGACAGTCGGTTCCCCTGCCTGTCGATTAGCCCTTTTAGCATAATTTCTCCTATGTTTCCTTTTGAAAATTCGTCGCTCTTCATCGGTAAAAACATAGACACCGCCCATTTTCCTACCGAGACCCAATCTCTGGGGATTTGTACTGAGACTCTTTACTTCAAGGCCAAGTTCTTCAGCGATATCCCTTGCGGAGTATACGCCGCCGAATAAATTATCCATCTGTAACCTCCAACCCTTTCTTTTTCGCCAGTACCCTTGCTCTTTTAATCTTCCCATTCATATGAGGGTGGTCCTTAAGAACTGGGGTCCACCCATTATCATGCTGCCTGCTATGCACAGACTGTTTGGCGTGTATCCAATTCCATGGCTGCTCGTAATCTGCTTTGTCCGATCCACCGGAGACAATATGCATCCGTATCAGTGGATCTTCTATCGACCCTCCCAGTCCAGTAAATTCACAAGTCGGGTACCACTCTCTATATTCATCCCAGCTCATTTGTTTCTCATCATCGAAAAGCGGATCGCCTTCACCCAGCGAATATCGCCATTCATACCACGCAGTCCATAGCTTTTTCATATCCGGGCCGACGCTATCCATTACATAATCCGGTATGTGCATCTGACTTAGTTCATTCAGTGCCCCCTGGATCATCATACTCATACCCTTAGTATCGAGCCGCGGATCCCCTGGACGCAGTGGCCGCTCTTCCCCGGAGACCTCATGTTTCATCCGGGGAGCATAGTTTTCTATGATAGCCTCTGTGTTCCAGAACATATCCTCTGTCTTAGGTTTATGCCCAAGCTCCGCCCAGGTAATAAAACGAATAATACCAAAGAGCGTGTTCTGACTGGCGCGGGTATGGACTTTGTATTTAGATTCAAGGTCCAGGTTAAGATCACTAATTGCCAAGTGGACGACACCACCAGAGGCGGTTCCCGCTATCTCTGCAGTGAATCCAATAACTCCATACATTTTATTCGGGTTATCATTTTCTATAAGATGTGCCATCCGACTTGCAATAAATTTCTTGAACTGATCGTGCGCTTCGGGTGCAACCTGTATAGTGGCCTGGCCCTCTTTTATGGAGATGCTCTGCACTTGGCCGTAAGCTCTCATTTTACCAGCCCCTTAATTACTTTCTCTGCCTCATTCATGCCATGGAAATCCTTTGCCTTGTAGTATCGATCGAGAGCGTCTTTTGCATTTTCGAAGTAATCTTTACCGATCACATTGTCGAGTTTCAAATCACCGAGTGTCTGGCTTAACTCTTTATACTTAACCTCAAGCTCTCCATGTTCTTTTTCGTGGTTATCATTACCCACACGATCCGGGTCGTCGCCGGTTACGATGCGAAAGAGCCGCATTACTGCATACTTATCCGCATAAGTCCCGGCCTTGCCGGCACCTTTATCAAACTTGTCTGTCCCTTGCCCTACTGCCGCCACTACAATCGATGTCTGACTCGGTACATGGCAGAACACATATTTCACATTCACCGTGGTAGTCGTACCCTCTCTGCTGATCTCGTAATTAGTGGGATACATGATAATTCCCGCCCTGACCATAAGCTCGCGAGTCTTATCCATGATATTCGCTGCGCTCACCGCTTTATAATCAGCCGATGCACCCTGGATATGAATATCTTTTGGTACATATGGTACATCGCGAATGATACCCAAGATAGCTTCATAAATATCTGCGGCAACTTCTGCAGTTTTTTCTGTCTGTTCAATGGACATTATCTCACCTCCGTGATAGAATTTCTTAACGCCTGAGAATCAGTCTACCACAGTAGACAGATACTCGTCAAGTTACCCTGCTTGATTTCTCTTTTCTATTTCATTTACCCCCTGTCACTCCAGGGGGTATTTTTATATTGGAATTGCATACCAGGTGCCATCTTGTGTTTCCACCATTTTAATTTTACCGATCTCAATCAGCCGGTTTAATTCGTGAGTGAACTGTACTGCTTCTATTCCCGAATCATAAAAATGAAGGAAAGCTTTCTCATATGTCTGAAATCCTTTCTCTTGGGTAAGTTTAATTATTGCATCGTACAGCTGTTCCTGGTATTCGTTTTCAAATACGAATTCCGGTTCGTATTTGAGTGGGTGACTATCCACTATATACCCTCCCCTTTCTTCCATGAGGAGTAATTTCTTCTCCACCTTTCGATAGTTGGTACATTCTCGCGAAGTACATCATCTATAGCTCCCCACTGTTCCCATGATTCATAGCAGCGGCCACCGAAAATTCGAAAAGTATCACCTGTCTGTGGATCTTTTCTCAGGAACACTACATCCGCCTCTTTGTCCTCGTGTTTCAGTGGGTGGCGTACATCGATAAGTATTGTTTTCAAAACAACTCCTCCTGTCTGTGGTCTTTCGGGATTGTCTTATAATCTCCAAACGTTCTGATAATGATACATTTATTCCCACTCTCATCCTCCATTAGAGATTCTTCATCGACTCCTTCCACATCGTAGTCATAAATAACTGCATCCACATTTAGCGTGGACGCAGTTATTTCCATAATCCCCTGGTGTTTTACAATCACCACCTTCTCCATTAAAACCTCCAAGCTTTTGATTGATCTACTATATCACGAAAGAAAGAGACTCGAAGGGCCTCCGGAAACAGATCGATGTTCTGCTCATACCACTTCTGTAAGCGGATAGCCGGGGTGTCCTCTTCTCTACGTTCAAGAGCATTAAGGCGTTCGGAATACTGGGTAGAGTTTTGGAGTACATCTGCCAGTGGCTGCGGTACATTTACCACATTCACATTTTTATACTTTTTCTGCAAATTTTCTCGATCACCGACGTAATATGTAGGGATGGCCTGGCCGTACTTCTCGGTAAACTCTTCCCATACTTTATCAATAAGTTCTTTGTCATTCACGAAGAGATGCAGATATGTTCCGTCCTCTGCATCCTCGTCAGACAGAAGCTCTTTGATATACTTCTCTCTGGATTCTCTCTCATAAATATGGCTCACAAGCTTGGCCGCTGCATGACGTAGTTCAAACCCGGATAACCTTTGGCGGTCACGATCAACTGGGATTACACCGGCATTAAAGTTATAACCATACTTTAGATCCTCGAAAGAGGCGATATACAACCCTCCCACGAACACCTTTCCGGACAACTCGGCTTCAAGTAAAAGCTCGCCAGTGCTACTTTCAATAGCTTCTTCTTTGTAATCCTCGCGGACATGAAGGTTGAATGATTCATACGCATCAAGAATTTCTTCAGAGATACCAGCTATTTCAAACCTAACGCCATCGTATGACTGTTCATCTCCGTATTCAACTCGCACGGTAAGCAAATTGGACTCAAACCGAGCATTATATTCAAAGCTCGGATACCAGATTTCTGTACCATTTGTGATAGATACCTCATAGCCTTGGCGCAGCAGAACGATAAGACCAAGCTTAAACCCTTCCCCAAACTGTCCGATATAACGTGAATCACTTTTGCTTGACTCACCAAGTATCAGAGAATTGAGAGAAATGCGGCTTTCAGGATTGGATATCCACAGTTTCTTCTCCAGTGGCACATAGTCATAAGTATATTCCTTTCCGGATCTCTCCTGCTCATCAATGGCGTTCTGCCATATTTCTCGCAACGCATCATACACGCTCCAGTGATTGACGTAGTTAGAGCTAATCATTGACTGGAAAGTCTCCACAGTTTTTTCTTCTACCATCATATTCTCCTTTGAGAAATTTTTTACCCTGCAAAAAAGTGAGACCCCAGGGCTGCTCTTCCCTGGGGCCTCGAATCACACACGCATAGACTCACTGGCCTATGTATTACATCGATTCACAGTAACACTGCAGACGATGTTATGCAGCGAACAGGATTCGAACCTGTTACTGTAGTTGTACCTACCGCTCGTCCATCTACGATCGCTGCGGACCTTGCGGCTGCGTGGGTACTCAGCGCAAGTCTCAAAAAAAAACGTTTACACGAAAATTTTAACTGTATTAAAGGGACAGCAACGCTGTATTAAATATCAGTTGTATCAATTCACATCAACGATGCAGTTGATACTTATACGCCAGAAGGGATTTGAACCCAAATCATCCCACTCAGTGGGCCGCTCTGCCAATTGAGCTACAAGCGCAACACCTGGGGTATCCCGCTCCAGGCCGGGGGCACTCCGGTTCCGGTTGGAAGTACCGGTCTCTGTTTAACGACTATCTCAGTCAGGCCGGACGACAATCGAGCGGCCCGGAATCGAACCGGGATCAGAAGGCGCGACCTTCTGGCCTTACCGTTAGACTACCGCCCGAGTGTTTATACTATCACGAGAAATTATTGGCTGGAAGTATTTTCTTTCAATTCTTCAACCGCATTTATTCCTGCGAACAACCACTCTTGCATTTCCCTGGTCGGGAGCCGTGGAGAAATATCTCGTAAACCACCGGAGTCATTCATTCTCTTTTCGACCCGATAGCCACCAAGCTGGTTACCAAGTTGATACCCTCCAATCTCATCATAAGAGGCGGTCCCCTTCACTGCTTTACACCAGAAACGGAAAGTTTCCTCTACTTCTTTTGCGGTTACTCTATTCATCAATGTTCTCCTTAAGGATATCTACAAGACCAGCGAGTTCAGGTAATTGTTCATGGATTTTTGCAGCAAATTCGAAAAGATCATCTACATCCGCTCCTAAAGAATTAAAACGGTCTTGAATCACAGAAAATTCCTTCTCCAACGACTCAACTGGGTTAACTTCTGTTTCTTCAAAAATATCTTGCCTTAAGTCCTCTTTTTCATCCTCTCCTGGCCAAGTGTCATATACATCTTTAATGGTCATTGTGTTAGAGAGGTATTTAATAATCTCATCATTCTCTAACACAATAAGTACATCATCTCCATCAACCTCTGCACTAACAGTTACATATCCTGCCATAAAAATCCTCCTAATAAAATTTAATCCCAGGGGGCGGAATCGAACCGCCATTCAGAGCTACGAGTGAGCCCCTACTGCCTGTATCGACACGGTAATACAAGAAAACCGTTCTTCCGAGAGGTTAGGAAACATCACCCTGGGCTGCTTGTGGTCTAATTTTTTTCAATTTGCCTTCATTTATGAGATGGCCTATTTTGTATTTAACTTTATTAATATCTATGTTCATCTTCTCAGCTATCTGCGAATAATCATGCTTTAATTCTCGTAAATAGATTAGCCTCTCTTCATCCCCATCTTTCCAGTTATGGGTAGTAGAGGCTTTGCCTGAAATATTGCTACCATTCCGTCCACTGGGGTTACCATTTTTATTCCCCCTGTTATCCCAGTAAGGCCATGTAATTCTAAGGTAAGCTGGGACATAACTACCCATCCATTCAGGAATTTGCGTACTACCCATCTTGGCTAAACATCCTCATGCGGTAGCCGTCGAGATGTATCCAATCTTCGGTGGATCCAATTAAAATAGGTTTATATTTCCAGCGATTAGTCTTGAACTGATAATACTTTACTATTCCAACGCCGAGTCTTTTCAGCACTGCTCGGTAGTTAATATCATCTTCCTCGATTTCTACATTGAAAGTGAAAACTGTGACATATATACCCCTTTCTGCAGCATCAAAATGTTCTACGAAATGCTTCGCAAGTGTTTTTGGGGTAGCACTTAAGTTGCCGTACTCTTCAAATCCTTCGTTTGTCAGGCGATGTAAGAATGTGGTCCACCTTACTGGTTTCCAATCTGTAACCATCAAATCTTTCAACACCTCTACATTATTTCTAAGCATTCTCATTTTTTCCTCCTACTGTTCTGGCATTACTTTAAGCTTGGCCTCTATAACACGATTAGCCACGCTTTCTATTTCATTTGCATACTGGAGAATATCGAATCCGTACTCTCGTGAGATTGTGGATACATCTTCTCCAACTTCTCTCAATTTAGAATCAATATCTTTGAGTATATTAATCACAAGAGCCAAATCCTCAATTCCTTCTTCAGCTATCTGTTTCATATTCTCTCCTCAACCTCTCAAAAGCTTCATCTATCGCAGAGCATTTATCCTGAAAGAACCACAGTCCGCGGTTTTCAACCAACGCCTGAATCTCGGCCATTGCATGATGCTCATGTTCTTCTTTAGACATATATCCTGGGTACCCTTCTCGCGGTGCATTCCCGACATAGGAACCAACAAAGCGATGTTTGTAATACAGAGTATAACCAGTGCTTTTAACCTCATAATCAAAATCACTTGTTCTCATACCTTCCACCCTTAGGGAAATCTACTCCCCCTTTCATATATTACTCCAAATACGAACCAATATTCGTATTTGACTGGTCGACTATAAGGGCCAGCCTTTACGAATATCTTTATACGGAGTAAGAGCGGCGGTGTAATTGGCAAACTCTTCCCATCTATTATCACAATTATATACTACCATCGCCCCGTTCTCT
>Ga0102937_1000700_pt1 | contig 15129 bp, 12 predicted proteins | sample SalPonR2_B_D1_MG_FD_78213 | JGI IMG/M metagenome (GOLD analysis project Ga0102937, IMG submission 78213) | Salt pond soil microbial communities from South San Francisco under conditions of wetland restoration - Salt Pond MetaG R2_B_D1_MG | ecosystem: Environmental > Aquatic > Marine > Intertidal... | reverse complement strand
TCGCCTTCATCGCTGATATAAAGGTTGGTGTCTACCTCGAACCAGTAGGGTGCCAGCCCGGTGAGCCCAAGCACGCCATAGACCCGGTCTGGACCTTCCGGGGTATCTATGCGAATCCCGGCCTTGGCATCCCAGAAGTCATCCACCGGAGTCTGGGCGACAAACTGGTTTTCCAGGGTTTCCCAGGCATTGTGAGCCTCTTCCCACTCGCCGTCGAACAACCAGCGGAATTTCGGTTCGTCGGTACCGTAAAAGGCGTCGCCTTCAATAACCGCCAGCTCCTCGTCCGAGTCACTGTACCGGTACTCGAACTTCTCGGCAGACACGCCCCAGAACGTCCTGGCGGTCTGGGTTTTTTTGGCCGGATCACCCTGGGCAAACGCTGGTGTGGACACTGCAGTCACGGCGAGGGCCAGACCGCACATGGATACTGCTAAACGACTCATGACTCACCTCCCTGAGTACCGTTCAGCTTGCCCTCGGCAACGGTGCTATCCGGCCCACCTTCAACCACGATCTTCCGGAACATGCCGGAGGCGGCGTGGTAGGAAAGATGGCAATGAAACGCCCATTCACCGGGTGCATCCACTTCTGTTTCCATATAGACCGTAGTGGCCGGCGCCACGCTGATGACGTGCTTCAGGGGGTTCCACTTGCCCTCGCCCACATCAAGAATCGACCACATACCGTGCAGGTGCATGGGGTGAGTCATCATGGTTTCGTTGACGAACTTGAAGCGGACCCGCTCACCATACTGCAGGACAATGGGATCGGCGTCCTGGTACTTGATGCCGTTGATACTCCACTCATAGCGCTCCATATTGCCAGTGAGGCGCAGTTCAATCTCGCGGGTCGGCTCACGGTGTTCGTACAGCGGGTTCTGTGCCCTGAGATCAGCGTAGGACAGGAATTTCCCGCCATTACTGGCGGCAGGCATAAGCCCGCTGCCCTTGGCATAAAAAGGGTCTTCCGGCATGGAAGCTCCATCGCCCCCACCCATACTGCCATGGCCCATGGCGCTGTGATCCATCCCGGCCATCCCATCACCGTTCATGCCATCGTGATTCATGCCAGCCATGGCGTCCCCGCTCATGTCGCCATGATTCATATCGCCGTGATCCATATGGCCGGCCATATCGGCCATGGTCAGCAGTGGCGCCTCTCGAAGCTCCGGCACTTCTGCCGTCATCCCCACTTCCGGCGCAAGAGTCCCCCGGGCATAGCCCGAGCGGCCCATGGATTCGGCAAAGATGGTGTAGGCTTTTCTATCCTTGATGCGAACGATCACATCGTAGGTTTCTGCCACGCCAATGCGGAACTCGTCCACGTTCACCGGCTGCACATTGTTGCCATCGGCCTGAACCACGGTCATTTCCAGACCGGGAATGCGAACGTCGAAATAGGTCATGGCGGACGAGTTGATAAAACGCAGGCGGATCCGTTCACCCGGTTCGAACAGCCCGGTCCAGTTCTGCTCCGGCCCCTTGCCATTGATCAGTCCGGTGAAACCCTGCACATCCTCGATATCCGCTTTCATCATGCGCATATCGCCCCACATCATTCTGTCCCGAAGCGTTGCCATGAAACCTTGCTCGCCAGACTCCGTGAAGAAATCGCCCACGGTCTGCTGCTGGCGGTTGTAGTAATCGGCAGACATTTTCAGGTTCCGCATGATGCGATCCCCGGAATGCGGATGCTTGTCGGTCAGTTGCACCACGTATTCACGGTCATAGCGGAACGGCTCTCGACCTTTCGGCTCAATCACGATGGCGCCATAGGCCCCGTTGGGTTCCTGGAAGCCGGAATGGCTGTGAAACCAGTAGGTGCCGGCCTGCACAATCGGAAACTGATAAGTGAAGGTTTCGCCCGGTTTGATACCGGCGAAGCTGATCCCGGGCACGCCATCCTGCTCAAACGGGAGAATCAGCCCGTGCCAGTGGATAGACGTCATCTCATCCAGGTTGTTGGTCACATTGATGGTAACCTCTTCCCCTTCCTTGAACCGCAGTACCGGGCCGGGCGAGGCGCCGTTGTAACCAATGCCTTCCTTGACGAAATCGCCGGTGTCGATCTGTACCCGATCAACAGAAATGTTGTACTCAGCGGCACTGGCCGCCACGGAGAGTAAACCACCGAAAATGGCGGCCAGCATTCGCTTTTTCATGAAGTACACCTGCCTATTCAAAATCAATATCGCCGTACATCCCCGCCTGGTAGTGCCCCGGCACATTACAGGCAAATTCGAGGTCGGCTTTTTCGGTGAAGGTCCACACGATCTCTTTGCTTTCACCCGGCTCCAGCAGGACGCTGTTGGGATCGTCATGCTTCATGGAGTGGCCATCGCCCATGTCCATTTCCATCATCTCGCGATCGATGTGATCGCCCTTGAGCACGCCGTGCTCAACCATCATCTGCATTTCCTTCTGATGGGCTTCATGCATGGACGGTGTACCAATATTGAACTCGTGAACGAGCCTGCCCTTGTTCTCGACCACAAAACGAACAGTTTCACCGGCTTTTACATCGATAGACTCCGGCTCGTAGTAGTTGTCATGCATTTCGACATTGATGGTTCGGGTGGCTTCAGACGCCTTCCCGGGCTCCCCACTACCAGCTCCATGCCCACCACTGTGGGCACCGGCAGCAAAAGCGGTCGCAGACATCGATACTGAAGCCGCAAGAACCAGAAACTTTGATGCATTCATCTCATCTTCTCCTGTGGAATAATGGGATACATATGCCCAGTTGTTCCGGTTGAAACTTGAGCAATATCCAGAAACGATCAATACCATCGCTTACCAACCTGAATCCTTTCTGAAAATGACGAATTATTTAGCGTTCAGGCTGGGTTCAGGTAAACGCGGGACACTGGCACGTTCTGCCATACCTGTAGGAAGGGGACACACATGCGTTTACTGCTCGTCGAAGATGATCGGCTGCTTGCGGACGGGCTAACCAGCCAGCTGGAAAAGGCGGGATTCAGCGTGGATACCACGTCCTCCGCCAGAGAAGCGTCGGCGCTGGCCGATCACGAGGAGTATCGCGCCGTGGTTCTGGATCTTGGACTGCCGGACGGAAATGGTCTGGACGTGCTCCGGAAATGGCGAACGCGCGGCATCAGCTTTCCGGTCCTGATTCTGACTGCCCGCGGTGACTGGCAGGACAAGGTGAACGGCCTGAAGGCCGGCGCCGACGATTACCTGGCCAAACCGTTCCAGACCGAGGAACTGATTGCGCGACTAAACGCCATCATCCGCCGCAGTGAGGGACGGGTGCACTCACTGGTGAAGGCCGGCAATTTCGAGCTGGACGAGAATCGCCAAAGCCTGAAGCTGACCGATGGCACGGAGCATAGTCTCACCGGAACCGAATTCCGCTTGTTGCGCTGCCTGATGAGCCGGCCAGGGCATGTTTTCTCGAAAGAGCAGCTTATGGAACAGCTGTACAGCCTGAACGACAACCCTAGCGAAAACGTCATTGAGGCCTACATCCGGAGACTCAGGAAACTGGTAGGCACGAACACCATCTCGACACGACGCGGCCAGGGGTACCTCTTTAATGACGTGGTTTAAAAAACCGGTATCGGTCAAGGGAACCCTGCTGGCTCTGCTGCTGCCGGCCGGCATTCTTCTGATGGCTCTCGCATGGCTGGTGCACGGGCTCCTCCTTGACCGGATGTCCCGCCAATTTGTGGAAACCCGGCTCAAAGACGAAGTCGCTTTTCTCGAACACCAGATTCGCGATTCTGGTGGTCGGCTGGACACCCTCCAGACCGGTGATTATTTCCAGGAAGTTTTTCACCACGCGTTCGCTATCCATTCCGACTCCCGGACCATCATCTCCCCCGAGCACTGGGCGCCGCTGTTGATGCCACTGGTGAAGTCCGGGGAGGAAGGCACGCTGCGCGTCAGTGGCGCCCAGATTGCAGAGGCGCCTTCGGATATCCTTGCCTACCGGAAGTCCTTTCGCGTGGACGACCAGCCCATCGTGGTGATCGTTTCCGAAGACCTGGGTGCCTTGAGCCGCAGCCAGGCTGAGCTTCATGCCTGGACGGCTGTTGTTTCCCTGCTGCTGATCCTGCTGCTGGTTGGCGTTCTCTGGCTGGGCATCAACCTGTCCATGCGCCCTGTGGTAAGCCTCAAGGCCGCATTAAAGCGTTTGCAGGATGGCGAGATATCGCGGATCGATGTCAAAGCTCCCGAAGAACTCCAACCTCTGGTACTGCAACTCAACCAGTTGCTCGACTCATTGGACCAGCGGCTGGAGCGTTCCCGGGATGCGCTGGCGAATCTCTCCCACAGCGTTAAAACGCCCATCGCTGCCGTTCGCCAGATTCTGGAAGATATTGACCGACCTCTCCCCAACAACCTCAGGCAACAAATGGCCGGCAGGCTCGATGACATCGACAGACAACTTGAAGCAGAAATGCGACGCAGCCGGTTCGCCGGGCCGCAGGTTGGCAAAAGCGCCTATCCTCTGAAGCAGGCCCGGGACCTTCTCTGGATGCTCGGCCGGCTGTATCCGGCAAAATCTTTTGAAATGTCGACCGTACTGACCGAAGAGCGGCGCTGGCCCATCGAAGAGCACGATCTGAACGAGGTGTTGGGCAACCTTCTGGACAACGCCAGCAAATGGTCTGCCAGATTCGTTGAGCTTGGTCTGGAAGAGGACGGCCAGGGTTTTACCGTTACCGTTGAGGACGATGGCCCCGGAATTCCCCCGGATGCGTTGGACACCCTGGGCACCCGCGGCCTGCGTCTGGACGAGCAGACGCCTGGGCACGGCCTGGGGCTGGCCATCGTGCGGGAGATTACAGAACGCTATAGTGGTACCCTGAATTTCAGCTCCGGCTCGAACGGAGGACTCAAAGCAACGATCTATTTTCCGGGTAAGACCAGGGGCATCAGCCAGTGAAAATCGGTGAGCTTGCTAAGACAACGGCCATTCCCGTTGAAACCATCCGCTACTACGAAAAGATCGGTTTGCTACCGGAACCGGACCGGGACAGCAGTGGCTACCGCTCTTACCGCAATGCCCATCTGGACCGCCTACTCTTTATTAAACGCTGCCGCAATCTGGATATGGCCCAGGATGAGATCCGGGAGCTGATTCGGCTGGCCGAGCAACCGGAAGCTGATTGCAGTGAGGTTGATGCCCTGCTCGCACGCCACCTGAACCATGTTCGTGAGCGGCTGAAAGAACTGGCCAGTCTGGAAGATACCCTGGAGAAGCTTCAGGAAGCCTGCACCGATGGGCGCACAGTCCGCGAATGCGGCATTCTTGGTGGGCTCAGCTCGGAGCTTGAGACACTGGAGCCCGAGGACCGCCACAACCACGTTCCCGGAACCCATGGGCCAGGCAACCACTGAAAACTTCCCCTCCCTCCGACTCACCCTCGTCTGACGAATAAACCCTTCCTCAGTTCCAGCCGGCACGATTCGAAAAAACTCTGGCAGTCATTCAAAAGCCTCCGCGTCACTGAAATGCTATTTCTATGTCTTACAAATGCACGGTCAGGTTCATCCGCCCCAGGAAAAGCCCGGCATGGCATTGCTATAACGGCTGAACTGTTTCTCATGCATAAAGCAAACATTGTCAGGAGTCATTATGTACAAAAATAAACTCGCACTCTCGGTCGCTCTGGCCTCGTCGTTGTTCGTTGCCAGTCCAACGGCTTTGGCGCACGGCGGTTCTGCGGATTATATGCCCATCGCGAAAGCACTAAATTCATCGGGTGCAAGCTATCAACTCAGTGAAGACAAAAGCGAGCTTCTGGTTGAGTCCGGAGATACCAAAATCCGTGTGCCCCTCGGAGATACAAGGGCCTACTTCAACGGTGATGAGATTGAGCTTTCAGCTCCAGTAAAAATGCACGACGGCGAAGTGCTCGTAGAGCGGAGTTTTGCCCACGACCTCTTCTCAGGTCAGGTTTCCCAGAACATCAGTATTGGTAATAAAACCCACCCGCTTGATCCGCTCAGCGCGGACGAAATTACCAAGGCTGCGAATGCAGTCAAAACTTCTGAACACTGGAAGGACGGCATTCGCTTCACGCAAATACGGCTTGCAGATCCCAGCAAAGAACAAGTCTGGGAATGGTCCTTCGGTGCAGGCCACGATTTTTCACGCCAGGCCATTTTTACGGTCGTGGATGGCCGGAAAGTCTATGAGGGAACTGTTGATCTCGACTCTGAGTCCGTTGTTGCCTGGGAGCACATCGAAGGTGCTCATGGCATGGTGACTTTCGATGATTTTCTGGCTGTGCAGGAAATTGTTACAAACAGCGAGGCCTACAAGAAAGCACTGAAGAAGCGAGGCATCGATGATGTGGAGAACGTTGTCGCAACACCCCTTACCGTAGGCTACTTCGGGGGAGACGATAAACTAAAGCATGAGCTGAAGCTGTTGAAAGTGGTGTCCTACCTTGACGTTGGAGACGGCAACTACTGGGCTCATCCGATCGAAAACCTCGTAGCGGTGGTAGACCTTGAGAAAAAGAGCATTCTCAAGATTGAGGACGATGGCGTTGTACCGGTACCTATGACACCCCGCCCTTACGATGGCCGTGACCAGGAAGAGATCGCCGAAGTAAAACCGTTGATGGTGGTGCAGCCAGAAGGCTCCAACATCGCAATGTCCGGCAACACCATTCAGTGGCAGAACTGGAACTTCCATCTCAAGCTGAATTCCCGGGTTGGCCCCGTCATTTCCACTCTGACCTATGACGATCAGGGCGAGAAACGGAAGATCATGTATGAGGGGTCACTGGGTGGCATGATCGTGCCCTACGGCGATCCTGACGTGGGCTGGTACTTCAAGTCCTATTTGGACTCCGGTGATTACGGAATGGGCAACCTTACCTCCCCTCTGGTAGGCGGCGTCGATACCCCCAATAACGCTACTTTGCTGCCGGCGACCCTGGTAGATAACGGTGGCGAGCCATTTACCATTCCGAACGCGATTGCAGTCTTCGAGCGCTACGCCGGGCCAGAATTCAAGCACACGGAAATGCTGGGCAGCAGCCCGGGGAATGAAAGCCGCGAACGTAGGGAACTGGTTGTTCGTTGGGTGAGCACCATCGGCAACTACGACTACATGTTCGACTGGATTTTCATGGCCAATGGCAATATCCAATTGACCGTCGGAGCGTCGGGTATTGAAGCGGTGAAGGCCGTGAAATCGCGCACCATCCATGACGAAACTGCCGAAGAAGATACTCGCTACGGCACCCTGATCGACCACAACATCGTCGGTACCACCCACCAGCACATCTACAACTTCCGCCTGGACCTGGATGTTGACGGTGCAGGCAACAGCCTCAGGGAAATCGATCCCGTGGTTGCTGAAAACACCGATGGAGGGCCTCGCAAGAGCGTCATGATTACCAAAGAACGCATGGTATCGACGGAACAGGATTCGGTTCAGAAGTTCGATCCGTCAACCATTCGCCTGATGACCAACCCCAACAAAGAAAACCGCATGGGTTACCCGGTTGGCTATCAGATCATTCCGTTTGCTGGTGGCACCCACCCGATCGCCAAAGGGGCCTTATTCAGTGAGGACGAATGGCTCTATAAGCGCGTGAGCTTCATGGACAAGCAGATCTGGGTCACCAAGTACAAGCCCGAGGAACGTTTTCCGGAAGGCAAGTATCCGAACCGGTCGAAGACCGACACTGGTCTGCAAACCTTTATCGCAGACAACGAGTCCATTGAAAACGTCGATACCGTGCTCTGGATGACCACCGGCGCGACTCACGTAGCCCGGGCAGAAGAGTGGCCCATCATGCCAACAGAATATGTCCACTCGATGCTGAAACCCTGGAACTTCTTTGACCAGACCCCAACCCTGAATCTGCCCAAGCAACAGCAGTCGGAGGACTGATTCGAGCGGAATGTAGAACCATCCAGGCAGGGACGCCTGGTCACAACAAACAGATAGACGGGAATCAGAAAAGATGAAAAATCAGCGTTTTATCAAAAGCATTATCGGTCTGGCCGTGGCCGGATTATCGGCACCGGCTTCTGCCTACAATTTTTACAACCAGAATGGCACGGAACTGAACGTAGATATCGAAGCGGCTCTGGGTGTCTTCTCCAGCCAAGAGACCTACAACCTTGGCGCCAAATCACAAGCCGGTGAATCGCAGTGGCAGGAGGGTTACATCAAGTACGGGCTCTCTGGCAGCCAAAATGTTGGCTCCGGCAGCCAGGTTTACGGTGCGGTTAATCTGGTCTCCTCCGGCACCTGGGGCGATGGCGATGCCGGAGGCATTACGTCCGGTAACGAGCGAGAAACCGATCTGGAAGATGCCTACCTCGGCTGGCGCTCAGGTAACCTGATTCCTGCGCTTGGAGAGGATGGCCTCGATCTTTCCTTTGGGCGGCAGCAGTTCACCATTGGCGACGGCTTCCTGATCAACAGCGATGCCCTGAACTTTGGCGATGCCCTGAATGGCCCGGGCCTGGACTTCGACCGCGGTGGAGCATACTGGCTCGCAGCCCGCAAGGCATTTGACCAGACGGCCATTGCCCGTATCGGAGGCTCGGACGGGCTCCGCGCCGACCTGTTCTGGCTGGCTTCCGATAACAAAGCCCAGGCGGAGATGGAGCTGGCAGGCTTTAATACCGAGTATGTGACCCCGCAAGGTACGTTTGGTCTGGCTTATATTGAAGGGCTGGACGTTGACGACACCTTTGCGCCCATCCTGGGGTACGGCTCAAGAGACGGCCAGCAAACCACGAGTCTTCGCTATCAGGGCAATGCGGGTGTGGAAAACCTGTTCCTGTCCACTGAATTTGTCAATCAGGAAGCCGGAGAAGGCTCGGACGAGAATGCGAAGGCGTGGTATGCCGAAGCCGGCTGGACCTTCAGCGAGACTCCCTGGTCGCCCAGCGTCAACTACCGCTATTCAAGCTTTGATGAAGGCTTTGACCCGCTGTTCTTCGGTTTCAACCGTGGCTACGGCACCTGGTTCCAGGGTGAGGTCGCTGCCAACTACGCGGGACCGTTTAATTCCGATGCAGCCGTGCATCACCTGGGCTTGAAGGCGACCCCGTCGGAAACACTCAGTATTGGCGCGCTCTTCTTTGACTTCACCGACACGGCAGGCGGGACCGGGAACCTGAATGCTCAGGAAGTGAACCTTTACGCTGAATGGGTGGCAGCGCCGCACCTGATTATCAGTCCTCTTGTTGGCCTCTATATGCCAGACAACAGCGCTGCCGAGGGTGGTAGTCAGATCGGCAGTGACGACACCAATACCTACGCTCAGATCATTGCCATTGTTCCGTTCTGATCCGTCTCCATCTGCAGCTGCCCACTGAAAAGACGGTGGGCAGCTACAACGGATTTCCACTCTAGCTCTAAACAACACCCGCAGGAGAGCATTGTCATGCAAACCTTTAGCAACCTGGTGAACGGAAAACCGGTTGAGGCGACCGATCATCAGGAAATTTTCAATCCCGCAACACGTGATTCTCTGGGGTTGGCCCCCTTGAGCAGTGAGCAGGATGTGAACGACGCCGTCAGCGCCGCCCGCATCGCACAGAGTGACTGGGCCAGGGTCAGTGACCAGGAGCGGCAGGAAACCGTTACCCGCGTCGCCCAGGTGCTTGAGGAAAACTCTGCTTACCTGGCCGAACTGATCACCCGGGAACAGGGCAAGCCCCTCTCCGGTCCGGGCTCCCGCTTCGAAATGCAGGCTTGTGTGGGCTGGACCCAGGTGCCGGCCGCACTGGCACTGTCGCCGGAAACGGTCCATGAGGACGAAGAACGCAAGGACGTCATGCACCGGGTACCTCTGGGCGTGGTAGCCGCGATTGCTCCCTGGAACTGGCCGCTGATGATTGCCATCTGGCAGATCATTCCGGCCATCCGGATGGGTAATACTGTAGTGCTCAAGCCCTCCGAATACACCCCGATCGCAACCCTGGAAATGGTCCGCCTGATCAACCAGGCGCTGCCCCCCGGCGTGCTCAATACCGTCTCCGGCGATGGCCGTATCGGCGCCGCACTGACCAGCCACCCGGACATCGACAAGATCATGTTCACCGGCAGCGAGTCCACCGGCCGTCGCATTATCGAAGCGTCCTCACAGAACCTTGCCCCCATTACTCTGGAGCTGGGCGGTAACGATCCTGCCATTGTGCTTCCCGGCACTGACGCCAGGGCCATCGCCGAGGGTCTGTTCTGGGGTACATTTCTGAATGCGGGACAGACGTGCGCCTGCATCAAGCGACTGTACGTTCACGAAGATGACTACGACTCCATGGTTGCGGCCCTCAGCGACCTCGCCCGCCAGATGCCCATTGGCGATGGCATGGACGAAAGCAACCTGATCGGTCCGCTTCAGAACGAAATGCAGTACAAAAAGGTAAGAGAACTGATCGATGACGCTCGGACGAACGGCTGCGATGTCATGGAGTTCGGGAATCCGCCTGAATCCGGCTTCTTCCTGCCCGTGACCCTGGTGGGCAACATCCAGGATGGCCAGCGACTGGTGGATGAAGAACAGTTCGGCCCGGCCCTGCCCATCGTCCGTTACCGTAACCTGGATGACGCAATCGCTTCGGCCAACCGCCTGTCAGCGGCTCTTGGCGCTTCGGTCTGGGCAAACAGCCCGGAAGAGGCGGAGTCGGTCGCCATGAACGTGGAAGCAGGGACGGTCTGGATCAACCAGCACGGTGCCATCCATCCGATGGTGCCCTTCGGCGGCAACAAAGCGTCCGGCTACGGGGTCGAGTTTGGCCTGGAGGGACTGAAAGCGGTAACCCAGCCCAGGGTTATCAGCATCAAGAAATAAAGCGTCGGCGACACTGCCCTTCTGGGAGCTGCCAGACTCAACGGCCTGACAGCTCCCCTTTTTTTCACGAAATACGATCCTGGCAGAAACTCGAGGGTGTCACCCCAAAGTGCTGCCTGAAAGCTGTCGAAAAGGCACTGGGACTGGCAAAGCCGAAACGGTACCCGATTTCAGTCAGATTCACTTTGCCCTTGGACGTCTTCAGGTAATCGGCGCACATCTCCAGCCGCTGGGTTTTGATATACCCCGACACGGTCAGGGAATGGGCGGAAAACGCCCGATAGAGGCCGCGAACCGAGGTTCCGGTGGTGTTTGCCACCATCCGCGCGCTCAGCTCGGACTCTCCAATGTTTTCCCTTATATACGAGGCAGCTTGCAGAAACACGCGCTCGCTGGGGTTGTTCTGCCCTACACTGCGGATGACCGAGGGTTTGATCAGCATGATCAGCGAGTCAACGATCGCGGCGCCTTCTTCTTCATCAAGACTGTCGTAATCTGCGGCTTCGCCAATCAATAAGTTTGCTACACGGGCAATATGGCTATCCGAGGGGATTCGGACACCAAGCTCGATCCCTGACAGGTTCAGAGTTCGCTCTATGATTGGGCGAGGCAGAATCAGCGAAATCTGCTCCGACTCATTGTCATAGGTAAAGCTGAACGGCAGAGCCGAATCAACCAGAACAATGTCCCCTGCCTCGAGAATGGACCTGTTCCCAGCCTGCTCAACCTGCGACTTTCCCCGAAGCTGGAACACACAGAAGAACTCTGGCGTGACACAACGACGGATTTCGCTTCGGCCACGAACAAGCTGTGCTCCACGGATGGTAACGTGGGACATATCCAGAGCGCTGGATCCCATTTTGCTGATGTTTCCAGAGAATTCCTGTTCGAGAGGTTCTGCCGAAAAAGGTCCGCAGATCTGATTTACATCACTGATCCAGCGGTCGAACCCTGCCGTTGAGAAGGCATTTCCAAGCATATCTGCCCCACCGAGATCGGCTTTATGATTAATTGTACAGAGATTGGCCAGTTCCTTTGTATATGTCAAGCGCTCCAGATTTGGGGCACTGCGAGCATTCAGGATTAATTTCGATACTGAACAAGAGTCTCAACTCTTTATTTAGAATCACTTAATTGCCATTGAATAATTGATATTCTCCAGCGAAGAGCCTCAAAGAAACTTGACCCTGTAGCTACTACAGGGTTTTTAATAAGACCATCTGAATAAAGGAGGTCTTTATGGCGTGCGGTTGCTCCGCCCCCGAACCCAAATCCCCTGCCCCGGGCTTTCGCAAAGCGTTATGGATTGCCTTGTGGGTGAACCTGGCCATGTTCGTCGTGGAAGGCATCGCAAGCCTGTCATCCGGCTCGGTCTCGCTGATGGCAGATGCCATCGATTTCTTCGGCGACAGCGCCAACTACATTCTGTCCCTGACTGTCCTCTCAATGGGCATGCTCTGGCGCGGGCGCGCGGCCATGGTTAAAGGGATCACCATGACGGTGTTCGGCCTGGCGGTCTGGGCCCGCGCCATCTGGGTGGTTCAAGCGGGCATTACCCCGGAGCCGCTGACCATGGGAGCCGTCGGCCTGCTGGCGCTTGCTGCCAACATGAGCGTGGCTGCAATACTGTTCAAATTCCGTGAAGGGGATTCCGATATGCGTTCGGTCTGGCTGTGCAGCCGAAACGATGCCATCAGCAACATCGCTGTTATGGTGGCCGCCCTTGGTGTGTTCGGTACCGGGACAGCCTGGCCAGACCTGGTTGTAGCCGCCATCATGGGCACGCTGGCTATAACGGCCGGGATCAGTGTGGTGCGCCATGCCCGGAGCGATATCGCAGAAGCCAGGGCCAGCGAAGCGGAACCGACGGCGACGCCCTCGAGCAGCCGCTAGTGTCCCGATACTAGAACGCCAGTGAAATCATCACCGGGATAAACGCCAGGGCGAACAGTGTAGTCAGCAGTACGGTACCCGCGGCCTGCCTTGGCGAAGTATCCAGCAACGTGGCAATAACCACGGTATTGGCGGCAATCGGGGTGATTGAAATCAGGAACATGGCCTTGTGTACCGCCGGTTGATAAATGCCCAAAAGCGTTGCATCAAGCCACCAGAACACGATAGCCACCAATGGCCAGATAACGAACTTCCCGAAGAACGCCAGGGCGGTGAAACGGACATTGCCCGCCAGCCCGCGAAAACTGGTGATGCTCATACCGATGATCATCATCCCCAGAATGCTGTAAGCGCCCCGCAGGTTATCGAACAACGGCACGAAGATATCCGGAATTCCGATGCCCGCAAGGTTCAGGGAAACCGCCGCCAGGAAGGCGTACACAGAGGGAAGCTTCAGCACCCGCCAGATCGAATCCTTGATGCTGTAGCGTCCTCTCGCCGCCAGATAGAAACCCACGGAGTTCTCAAACAGTGTGGTGCCCAGCATGCACACAATGTAGAGCCCAAGGCCTTCTTCCCCGAACAGCAACAAGGCTACCGGCACCCCGAAGTACCCGGTATTCCCGGAGCCCACACATAGGGGAATAATGTTGGCACTGCCGTCAGTGAGCACCCTCTTTGCCAGCTTTAACTGCACAATCCCCAGAACGGACGAAATACCGAATACCAGAAAGGGCAACAAGATGACTTCCGGAGAGAGCGGTGCGGCCATCACCCCTGAAAACACCACCGATGGTGTCACGATATAAAGCATGATGCCGGCGATATGACGGCCGCTGGCCTCAAGATAGCGACCGGCAAACCAGCCCAGGGCGACCGTTACATAAAGTGGAATAAGCTTGAAGAAAAGGGCAAGGGCTGCGGCCATCGGGGCTCCATGAGGCAAGGGTTAACTTCCAGCAACAGGTGCCGGAGTCTATCACTGAACTTTCGTCAGATCGCGATATCGACTCAGTGAAAAAGCCTTAATGATTTAAGTCATTTCAAAAGATGCTTCTCTGATACCATAATTGACCTGACACTCATAACAGGGTCAACGCCATGAACAGCATCCTCAGGCCTGACGTCTCCTCCTCCCCGTGCATGCTGGATGAAAACAACCCGGAGATCGTCCAGCAGGAAGCCGCACCAGAATCGACGGCGCTACTCAATGGCCTCAGCCGGATATTCGGTATTCGCCTGGCAGGGCACGAAAACGATCCGGACGCCCGGTTTCTTGCCGACCTCGCCCGGATGTTTCATCTTCGCAGGCTTGACCCCGAAACGATCATGGAGAAGCACGACAAGCCCTGGGCAAACGTTTACCTGGTTCAGTACGGCATCCTGCGCCTGTTCCGGGAAGCCCCAAGCGGCAAGGTGTCGGTGCACCACTTCTTTTCTGAGGGCGATATGGTCTGGCCGGTTTTTGGCCGTAGCCGTACCGTTCGAAACACCCTTTGCCTCACGACAGTAACGCCGGTCACTGTCTGGGTGGCTGACTTCGCTGCGTTCCGTTCCGCAATCCAGTCCCACGGGGAAGGGCTTTGGCCCAAGTTCGCCCTGGCCTTGACCGAGGAAATCGCGGAACTGACCAGCATGAGAGAGTTTCGCAAGCACACGATGCCAGCACGGGAGCGTTACAAGCTATTGCTTGAGGAATACCCGGAGCTGGTCAAACGGGTGCCGGACAATCAACTGGCATCATGGCTCGGTGTTGTGCCGGCGACCTTTTCCCGGCTGAAAACCCGAACAGCGGATAACCAGCCGTAAGGCCCGGTAACTGAACATAAAAAAGGGCAGCAAGCTTTCGCCTACTGCCCTGAAAAACGCTCAACGCTTGGTAACTACCTCAGGTTCAGCCGTGCAGTTTTACTGCCAGCTCGGCCACGTGCCTGCCCTGATAGCGGGCAATCCCCAGCTCTTTCTCGCTGGGCTGCCGTGAACCATCGCCACCGGCAATTGTCGACGCACCGTAAGGTGTTCCGCCGCTGACCTCAGAAATATCGAAAAACTCCGGAATGCCATAGCCCAAAGGCACGATTACCATGCCGTGGTGGGCCAGTGTGGTCCAGAAGGAGCTGATGGTATGCTCCTGCCCGCCACCGGTGCCGGTGGAGGTAAACACGCTGGCGACTTTGCCGTGTAGCTTGCCTTCAAACCAGAGCTTTCCGGTCTGGTCGAGGAAATTACGCATCTGGCCGGCCATGTTACCGAAACGGGTCGGTGTGCCGAAGATAATGGCATCGTAATCGGCCAATTCTGACGGGTCGGCTACGGGCGCTTCCTGTTCGGATTTGCCACCGGCACTCAGGAACGCCTGGTCTGCCATGGTTTCCGGGACCCGCTTGATGGTTACTTCGGCGCCGTCGACATCTTTGGCACCTTCTGCAACC
>Ga0102937_1000699_pt1 | contig 15133 bp, 14 predicted proteins | sample SalPonR2_B_D1_MG_FD_78213 | JGI IMG/M metagenome (GOLD analysis project Ga0102937, IMG submission 78213) | Salt pond soil microbial communities from South San Francisco under conditions of wetland restoration - Salt Pond MetaG R2_B_D1_MG | ecosystem: Environmental > Aquatic > Marine > Intertidal... | reverse complement strand
GGCACGGCGATGCATTTGTGGTGCGCGACCCGTGGGGAATCCGGCCGGCGCATTATTACCGCGATGATGAAATAGTAGTGGTGGCTTCCGAGCGTCCGGTGATTCAAACCGCCCTGAATGTGCAATGGGACGAGGTGCACGAAATTAATCCGGGGGAGGCGCTTATTGTTAAAAAGAAGGGCGAGGTGCAAACCAAAATGATCCGTCCGCCGCATAAAAGAACTTCCTGTTCATTTGAGCGCATCTATTTTTCAAGGGGCAGCGACCGGAATATTTACACCGAAAGAAAAGATTTGGGACGCCTGCTTAGTCCCAAAATCCTGGAAAGCGTTGATTACGATTTCGAAAATACCGTTTTTTCATACATTCCAAATACCTCTGAAACTGCTTTCTATGGAATGATGGAAGGAATCAGGAGTTACCTGACCGACTGGAAAATTGAGGAACTGAAAAAAAAGAACGGAACACTCACCGATGAGCAAATAAAGGAAGTAATTTCGTTTGAGCCGCGGGTGGAAAAAATTGCCATTAAAGACGTGAAAATGCGGACTTTTATTGCCGACGATGCCAGCCGCGAAGATTTGGTTGCACACGTTTACGATGTTACCTACGGCGTTATTCAGGCCGATAAAGATACCCTGGTTGTGCTCGACGATTCCATCGTTAGGGGAACTACCTTGAAAAACAGCATTCTGAGAATTCTGGGCCGGTTGCACCCGAAAAAAATAATTGTGGTTTCTTCGGCGCCGCAAATCCGTTACCCCGATTGTTACGGAATAGACATGGCACAGTTAGAAAAATTTATAGCTTTTAATGCGGCCATCGCACTTTTGCATGACACCGGTCAGGAATCAGTTATTCAGGAAGTTTATCAGAAATGCAAAGAGCAGGAAAATCTGCCAAAAGAGGAGATGGTAAACTATGTGCGCGAGATTTACCGCCCGTTTACTGCCGAACAGGTTTCAGCAAAAATTGCCGAATTGCTCAAGCCCGATGAGTGTAGTTCGGAGGTGGAAATTGTTTACCAGTTGGTTGAAAACCTGCACAAAGCCTGTCCCAACGACTTGGGCGACTGGTATTTTACCGGCAATTATCCCACACCGGGTGGAAACAGGGTTGTGAATTCATCTTTTATAAATTACGTGGAGGGCAAAAATAAAAGGGCCTATTAATTTATTTCTTAAAAGGGGCTCAAAAAAACATTTCTTCTTGTGACGTGTTTATTAAAAAGCCTCTGGAAATGAAAGATTTTTATTTGTCATGGCGTATTATTTATTCTTTCCTTCGGGAAAAATTTTCTTTCTTTCCAGAGGTTTTTTATTTGTCAAAACAGAATTATAACTCATCGAGATATTTCTCATACTCGTCGGCCATTACTTCCCATTTTTCATTGCATGTGTTTTCAAAAGCTTTTTTGAAATTTTCTTTCCGAACGGTAAAAAGAGAATTAATTTTTACGATTCCAAAGCGGCTTACCAAATATTTCAGAAATACACCGGAATTCGGATAATAAACTGAATCGGCCATATCTCCGGCCTCTAACAGTTCATCGGGTGTAAGCAGTTTTTCCGGACTTTTATCGCGGTAACTTTTCACAATGTCTTCAATATAATAACGGCCATAACTGCCGTCGAGCCAGTTGGCGTAACCTTCGCTCATCAGTTTTGTAGCCGGGTAGCCAAGCACACGATGTGTGATAACATGAACCATTTCGTGTGCTCCCACATCCGGATTAACAATCCCGTAATTGTCTGTAAATTCATTTTGGTAATCAAGAAAAGTGTAATAAAAAGCATTGAATTTGGGAATGGAGTGCCCGCCGCCGTCGGTTCCGATATGTTCTTCGGCTTCGTCTTTATTGAACAGGTAAATTAAAACCAGGTCATCGAATTTTTTTCCAATGCTGTCCTGAATTCTCTGATAGTAAAAATACTGGTTGGCAGCTATTGTGGCAGCCTCTTCGGGAGTTGGAGACTCTGTTCCGGAAAATCCTTCAGGCCGGTGGTGGAGCACAATTTTTTCATGCTCAGTAATTTCCCAGTTATCTTGAAGGTCGGGCCCGGCAAAAAATTCGGTACACCCCGTGAAAAGAAGAGTCAGTAAAATGATATATGTAACCTGTTTGATTTTCATAGCTTAAAATGTAATTCCCACAAAAATTCCCATAATCCTGTCGAGTTTGTGGTGCACTATTCCTTTGGTGGTGAAAGCGGGTTTTGAAGCGGCAAAACCAACCACATCGTTTTTCTCAAAACCCACTGAAATATCATTTTGGTTAAAAAACCGGTAATTCACTCCCGCTCTGAAAATGGTTTGGTAATATGTGCCGTAATAACTGCTTTCGAACAAAAGTTGCCCGTTTGAATTCCGGGTGTTGATTTTTCCGTAGTTGAAATAGGGAAGATAAAAATGGCCGTCGAATATTCCGAAAAAACTTAAACTTTTGTTAACAGGAAAATTTGCAGAGAGTGCCGGCCCGATGAAAAGGTTGATATCACTTGTTCTTTCAGTACTTCCTGAAAGAAAGGCTATTTCCCGGGATTCAAAAAGTACCCCGCTTGTAAAACCGTGCCTGATTTCCAGCCAGTGCCGTGTAAACAAAGGCCAGCTTATCCGGTAATTTATTGTGCTTCTGAAATAGTTGCTTTTTTCTCCTGAGAGCAGCAGGTTTCTTCCCGTGCCGTTGTCGGCGCTGAGTTTGAAAGGTTTTGCAACCCGTAATTTCAGGTTGTGACGGCTGTTTTTTCGGTAAAAATTATGGGTGAATGCAAGCGAAGGCATATGCCCGAAAATAACCGGGTAGCCCGAAAGTATTTTTAGCTCCGTTTTTTGCTGACTGAAGGAACGGTGAAACTGGTAGCCTGCTGAAAAGCCAGTGCTGACAGTAGGTTCAACGGGAGGGCGCGCGAGCGAAACCACTGCCGGAAATACCATCAGCAATAATATTATGCGCCGTTTTATCATATTTTCCGCGATGACTTAATTTTACACGAAGTTATAAATCTTCGGGATGTATAACACAGAAATTTTTCTGAAATTTCCGGGATTTCAAATATCATTTGGTCAGTTTTTTACACTTTATATCTTCGCAGCCCAAAACCGGAAATCGATGCATTGTAAGTTAACAGAGAAAGAGATACACGATATCGAATCGACAAACACCGTTCAGCAAACTTCATTCTGGGCGCGTGTAAAATACGAACAGGGGTTGAAACCGTTTGCGTTTGAATACTCGGCTTCCGAAGATTTGCTGAAACCTTCGGAAAGCGGCAATAAATCAGTAAGCGACGATATTCTGGTATTGGTGCAATACATCGACGATGTGCACAGCATCGCATACATTCCGTACGGCCCGGTTGATGAGCCCGATTTTGAAAACCAGGGAGTTTTTATGGAAGAACTGGCCGAAGCATTGCGGCCGCATCTGCCGAAAAACTGTATTCTCATCCGGTTCGATTTGCCCTGGGAAAACCAGTGGGCGCACGAGGCCGATTTTTTTGATGAACGCGGAAACTGGACCGGGCCGCCTTCGGTAAATAACCAGGAATTCAGGCTGAATTTTAAAACCAACAACTGGAACCTCCAGAAAAGCCAGAGCGACAACCTGCCCACCAATACTATTTTTCTCGACCTGAATCAGCCTCAGGAAAAACTGCTGCAACGAATGAAACCCAAAACGCGCTACAACATCCGGCTCTCGAAACGCCGTGGTGTGCAGGTGCAGAGTTACGGAATGGAAATGCTCGAAACCTGGTATGCACTATACAGCGAAACCTCTGCCCGGAATGGAATTACGCTCCATCCGAAAGAGAATTTTTACAAGTTTATGGAATTGCAGCAACAGGCAGGTAAAGACATTGACACCCGTTTGCTGATGGCCGGTTACGAAGGCGAATACCTCGCAGCCATGTTTTTAGTGTTATCCAAAAAACGGGGCACTTATTTGTACGGCGCCTCCTCTGGAAACAAGCGCAACCTGATGGCAACTTACGCAGTGCAGTGGGAAGGAATCAGGCTGGCACAGGAATGGGGATGCGAAGAATACGACATGTTTGGCGCAGCGCCCAATGCCAACTCCGGGCATCCGTTGCACGGATTGTACCGGTTTAAAAGCGGCTTTGGCGGCAACTTTTTTCACCGTATGGGTTGCTGGGATTACCCGTTAAATAAAACCCAGTACAACAGCTTCCGCGCCCAGGAAGTAAACAACCAGGGGTATCATGTGAATTGATATCCGATTGCAGTATTGTAATAATCAGGGCAGATAAATTAGCAAAAACTTCAATCGGAGCGTTTGGCCCCCTGCCAAGGGGGACAAGGATGGATTTATCCATCAGGGGGTAATTAATTGGCAGATAAGTCTGGTTGTGACGCTGACAGGTCAGGGGGCCACTGCCTGAAAAGCATTTTTTCAGCAACTGACATGAGTCGGAGTATTTGTCCCCCTGACAAGGGGGATGAGGACAACATTAGTTGTCCAGGGGGTAAAAAGTTTAACGCTTTCAACATTCGCCCCTGACCGCACTCATTTTTTCAGCCTCATTTCGATTCAAAAACCTTATTTATACTTCCCTCACCTTAGTAACCGTAAACTTGCCCTCCGGTTACTTACCTTATTACCTTATTTTTCAGGTTGAGTAAGATAATCAGGTTGGATAGAACAAAGCGGATTACATTGCAGGTTTAATTTTACAAATACATTTTGCTTTTTAGCATAAAGTTGGTTAGTTTTACAAAATACTGATAATGAATAGAACTAACCTTGAACGAAACGATTGACATAATACCTCAGGAAAGTTTTGTATTTACACTCTTTCAGACCTTCCGAAATCAATATTCCCAGCATTTCGGGTTTGTTATTTCAAACTTTAAATTTACAGGCCTGCTTTATTTTAGAGAAATTGATTTAACCAATTCTATAAATAGTCAAGCTCTATGATAAAGAAGTTGTTTTTGAACGATAAATTTATTCTTGCATTGATTCTCATAAATGCAGCAATTTTATTTGCAGGTGGATATGTAAGAACTGAAAACGGAAAGCAACTATTAATAATAGCAGATAATTTTATCACTGCACTATTTCTTATTGAACTCATAATCAAGTGTGGTGAATTTGGTATTAAAGGCTATTTCAAATCGAATTGGAATAAACTCGATTTCACTTTAATTGTCTTGTCACTTCCTGCTTTGCTGGCGTTTTTGTTCAATATAAATTTCTTGGATTTTAGCTTTCTTCTTGTATTCAGAATAATGAGGGTTTTTAAAGCTTTTAGGTTTTTTAAGTTCATTCCTAATGTGAATCAATTAGTATCTGGAATTCAACGTGCGATTAAAACATCATTGTTTGTATTTGCTGGTTTTTTGATTTATATTTTCATAATAGGAATTCTCTCTTATTATCTTTTTGAAAGCAGTGGATCTGAATATTTTAGTGATCCAATGGTATCTCTCTATTCAACATTTAAAATATTCACGGTTGAAGGGTGGTTTGAGATACCGGAACAAATAACAGAAAGCTATTCAAGTGCGGGATCTTTCTTCACCTATTTGTATTTCATATTTGTAGTACTTTCCGGAGGAATATTTGGTTTGTCGCTGGTCAATTCAATTTTTGTAGATGCAATGGTAAGTGACAATAATGAGACATTGGAAAATAAAATAGATAATCTCGATTCAAAAATCATAGAAATTTTAACTAAAATCAAGGACAATGAAACTGGAAATAATTCTGGATAATGTTAATTCTTTGGAAAAGAATTCATTTTTAAAAATCATCGATAATATTAAGGCAAGCAATCCAAAGAACAGCAAAGAAATAGATAAAATTCTTTCGGATAGCAGTAACGATTTAAAAAGTGTTGACAGTAGAAATATTGCCCGGGTTTTTGATTTGGTAAAAAATGAATTTGCTGAAACTGTTCAGGCTGAATTTGTAAATACTACTTCTCAACTTGATATTCTTATTGATATAATTATTAAGGATGGTAATTGTATTATAACGCGTGATTGGCTTTCCAGGCTTTATGAGAAAGAACTGGCTAATATTAAAAGAAAAACCCAGGAGCTTAAAATGCAATTGGAATCGGGAAAATCCGAAATTGATGATAATCGTAAAAAGTATTATGAGATATATAAAGCTTGCTTAATCACAGCATATCGGAATGATCTTGAAAAAAATCATGACCCTAAAATAACCGATGATGAATTGTCAATTTTATTAACCTTAACCCATGAATTGGAATTATCACAAGAGGAAGTTAAGCTGATCAACTATCTCATTATACCACCTAAAAAGAATGATATAGATGATGTTATCAATTTTCTAAAAAATATTGGAGTAATTTTTTATTCCAGAAAAAATAACACAGTTTTTGTTGCTGATGAAGTTGTTAAAGTTTTGCGAAAAATCAGAAAAAAAGAGGTAGCAGATAAATATTATCGCAGAATTCTTAAAACTTTAAAAGAATCTCAAATTAATTTAGTATGTCGCAAGCATAATATCAATGTAAGGGAGTATGATTATGAATCAAAAATAAAACAAATTATCAAGGAAGGAATTTCATTCTCAAATGTGCTGAAAAATGAGATTCATAAAGATGGCACTACTTTAACAGATAAAAAGAAATTTTTAAATGATTTGTGGGGAAAGGGGTTGAGAGTAGAAAGTCCTTTAAGAGGATCAACAATTGAGGAGAAAATCGATAACATCATTCTTTACTTCGATGAGCTTGAAAAAGATGAAAAGGTTGGGATTTCTGTTGAGGGTTATGAAAAATTAATAAGAGATTTAAAAAGCACATTGGATTTATTTGCAAAAATAGTAGTTTCTGAATTTGAGATGCACAATGAATCAGTTTTAACCAGTGACACGCTGCTAAACTACAATATTAAACCACGGGATGTTCTGGATATTTTACCAACTGACGAGCTTAAAAAATTTATTGCTGAAAAAAATCTTAAATCACGGGGTGATTTGGTATTAAATATTTTGGATGCATATACAGATGCTGAGAATTTAATGATTGAAAATTATGAAGCCATTGGATTAAGAGATTTAGCAACTTTAAAAGAAAATGGGATAAATATTAAGGAAAGCGAACTTGGTTTGAAATTCGAGGACATTACCCGTAAAATATTCGAAAAATTAGGATTTAATGTTGATGAATCTCTTAAAAAGCAGCTAAATACAGCTCAAAATCAAATTGACCTTGTGTTAAACCTCGGAAAAAATAATATAATTATTGTTGAATGCAAAACTGTGAAAGAAAAGGGGTATAATAAATATAGTTCAGTGTCAAGACAAGTTAAATCATACGTTAATTTAGCAAAGAAAGCTGAATGCAATGTGCTTAAATCATTAATCGTTGCACCTGAGTTTAGTGATGATTTTATTAATGATTGTGACTTGGAATTCGAAATAAATTTATCGTTGATAACTGCAGGTTCCCTAAAGAATATTCTTGAAGGATTCAGAAATTCCAATCTGGAAATTTTTCCACATCAGCTTTTAATGAAAGATGTATTAATTAGAGAAGACAGAATTCTAAAAGCCATAAGTAAATGACTCAACAAAATTGCAGCTTTCTATAAATTCTAAGTTTTACAGAGCGGTTCAAATCTTTCCTTCTTTTTTCACCGGCGCTTCAGCCGGGTGATTGAACAAATCACATATCTAACGTAGGGATTTTGGCTGAAATGTGTTAATTTTATTCTTTCGTGGATTAAATTAATTGGTTATGGCATTCCAGCTACTTCTCATCCTCTTCATCGTTACCGGTATCGGCATTGCTGCCATCTGGACAAAAGATATTTTTACCAATACCGACATCGACCTTTCAAGAGGTTTTTTTCATGCCCGCGAAAAAGATTCAGGCAACCTGTTCTGGCCCCACTGGCTGGCAGAATATGCCACCGCTCTGCTACTCATTATTGCACCTGTTCTTGTTTTTCTTGGAATAGAAACGGGCACACAGCTTTTGCCCTTTGCTGCCGGTGCGCTGTTTTATACCTCGCTCAACAGCCTGGGATGGGCTTTTGCCCGCAAAGAGCGTTTTGGCTATGCTTTTCCTATGCTGTTTGCGCTGGTTATTTCAGGTGCTTATTTTTTTGTGCTGATTTTTGTATCACCATTTTTATGAATTTACCGAATGAGAACCGCCGTTATCGACTTGGGCACAAACACCTGTAACCTGCTGATTGCTGAAATAAATTCGCCGGATTACAGAATATTGCACCAAAGCAGGCAACTGGTAAAACTGGGCGATAAAGAAATCCGCAATAACCGTATTAGCGACGAGGCTTTGAATCGTGTGGAGAAATGCTTCAATCATTTCAAAATAATTATTAATCAGTATAAAGCCGAAAAAGTAAGGATTGTTTCCACCTCGGCGGTACGCGAAGCCGGCAATAAAATTGAAATTCTGGAACGACTCTGCAACCAAACAGGATGGATAGTTAAGGTGCTGACCGGCGATAAAGAGGCACAACTGATATTCGAAGGCGTTTTGCTGGCGCTTGAAAACCTGGAAAAACCCACGGTAATAATAGACATCGGTGGCGGCAGCAACGAGCTTATACTTGCCGAAAAAAATGCCATTAGCTGGAAAGAGAGCAAGCCTACAGGAATGGCCCGTGTGATTAACCAGTTTGCCTTATCGGATCCGCTTAAACAGGAGGAGTTGAAAATTTTACAGGAATTTTTTTGTGCCCGTCATTCCGGGGCCATTGAAGAATTCAGGAAGAAAAAAGTGAATACACTGGTTGGTTGCGCCGGTGCCTTCGATACTATTGCCGACATTATAGATGAAGTGCCCCCCGGAGAAAAGCAGCGAAAAAAACAGAAAATACCACTTTCCGAATTTAACCGGGTGTATGAAACGCTCGTACATTCTACCCGTGATCAGCGCATCAGAATAAAAGGAATGGATAGGATGCGGGTGGATTTAATTGTTCCGGCTGTAATTTTTATTCAGCAACTCATTACCCATTCCGGCATTTCAAAAATCATTCAAACCGATTACGCCCTGCGCGAAGGAGTGCTCTATGAATTGATGTGATCAGGGTTACCGCATCAGGCTGTCGGCAATTAAAAACAACATCATGAACAGGTAGAGGAAGTTGAGCTTGTAAAAAGCCTGTTTTACGTTGAGTTCATTTTTTACCAGCATAGAAAAGCTGAGCGAGAAAAGCAGGTAGAACGTGTAGCCGAGAAGAAGGATCAGCAGCGCTTTGCTGGTAAATATGAAAAAGAGCACCAGCAGGGCGGATGCAACCGTTGTTAGTACCCAGGTAAAAGTAATCCGTTTTATCTGGTTTTTGCTGAATAATTGATTCAGGCTTGGCATCCCGGCTTTTTTATACTGATCGCCAAACATGAGCAGCAGCAACCAGAAATGCGGAATCTGCCCGATAAAAAAGAAAACAGCTACCAAAAGAATAATTTCTGAAGTGATATTTCCTCCGGCGGCAGTCCAGCCAATCAGAGGCGGCAGTGCGCCCACCATTGACCCGGGAATAACTGCAAATGCCGTTATTTTTTTCAGCGGTGTATAAACCAGGTTGTAAAAAAACAGGGTAGTCCAGCTAAGGCCCAGAGCAACGGGCGGATTGGTAAAAAAAAGCACAACCGAACCGGCAGCCACGTAAAAAAGCGCTACCAGCAAACCACCTGCAACGGAAATCCGCCCCGAAGGAATCGGGCGGTGCTGTGTGCGGGGCATCCGGGCATCGGTTTTATGCTCCTGCCAGTGATTGATTGCACCCGAACCGCATGACATCAGAAACACCCCAAGTGCAAGCAGCCAACCCTGCGAACCAATTTCGCCGGCATAAAGTGTAAAACCTGCCAAAGCCGAAAGGGCCACGGGCAGGGCAATCCGTACCTTGCCTAGTTCAATAATTATTTTCAGGAATGCAACGAAATTTTTCAATCCAGCGTTTTGAGGTATTCAATTATATTGTCGATATCCTCATCCGAGAGCTGTCCTTCGTAAGATAACATCAATCCTTTGTTGAAACCATCTACTACGTCGGCATTCGGTTCGTAAATCGAGCGGCGGATGTATTCCTCGTCAACGGTTACCTGGCGTTCCTCTCCATCGGTAACAACGGTATGTTCCGCTCCCCAGATTCCCTTGAAAGTAGGACCTACCAGCCGGGACCCGTCGATTGAATGACAGGCAAAACACCCGATGTTCTGCATGATCCGCCGTCCGGTAGCCACTGGAGAATCGATATCGGCAGTCATCACCTGTTGGGTGGTGTCGGTAATCCACGACTGGAATGCAGTATCTTCCATAACTTTTACATACGAATACATATAGGAGTGCTGCAATCCGCAGTATTCGGCACAATACAATTCATAAGTACCTTCTTTTTGCGGTTCGAACCACATAAAGTTGTTTTCTTTTCCGGGAACCATATCCTGCTTCACGCGAAAAGCCGGGATGTATAAACTGTGCAGCACGTCCATTGCCACCAGGTTGAGTTTCACCGGTTGATCCTTGGGCAGGTAGAGTGTATCGGTACGGCGCCCGTTTTCGTATTCAAAAGAAAAATTCCACATTCTTCCGTACACCGTCACTTCCATGGCATCGTCGGGTGCGGTCCGCATGGGTTTATAACCGGCCCATCCGTAGTAAAACATCAGAAGTGTTATAAGTAACGGAACGATTGTCCAAAGAATTTCCAGCCTGACGCTTCCTTCAATCTGCGTAGGATTTGGATTTCGCTTCCGGTTATATTTATAAATAAAAACCAGCATTAAAATAGTGAGGGAAATCAGGAAGAAAAACGATATCCCGAGTATCAGCAAAAAGGCGGAATCAACGCCTTCAACAAAATTGGATGCCTGTGTAATTTCCGGACTGTACATGGTTTTTATCTGTATAAATAATCTAAAAATGTAACAACAATGGTAACTACAAGTATAGCAAAAACAAATCCGACCATCAATTTTATGTAGAGTTTATCGTATTTCAGGTGCATAAACCAGGTTAATACCAAAAACGATTTTACGATGGCGAAAATAAGAGCTCCTGCAACCGTGTATTTTCCCAGTTCGATGCCGGTAATCCCGATTGACAGCAGGGTAAGGATTACCAATGCTATCAAAACGATAACGTAAACCCTGTAAGGAACAACATGTTTTTTTTCGTCTGACATAAGCTTTTTAAATTCAGGTTAACAGGTAAAACAACGGAAAAAGAAATATCCAGATAATATCGACAAGGTGCCAGTAAAGACCTGCATTATCGAGCAAAGCCGATCGTTGTGCATGTATTTTTCGTTTGGCTACTTTTTGCATCACAACAGCGATAAAAACAATACCGATAACAATGTGCAGGGCGTGCAGTCCGGTCATAATAAAATAAAGACCGAAAAAAAGAATTTCGCCCTGGCTCAGGGTTTGGGTCAGCATTTCAGAACCCGGAAAGATGCCGTGATCGAATTTAACTTTCCATTCGAAATACTTGTTCACCAAAAATACAATTCCAAGGATTACGGTAATGACCAACAGCAACAGAGTAAAACGTTTGTTGCCTTTTTGAATTGCGGTTGTTGACATGGCAATAGTCATACTGCTCACCAGTAAAATAATGGTGTTTACCGCCCCGATAAAAGTATCCAGTTCTTCGGCTGCCAGGTGAAAAGCCTCGGGGTTCATAAACCGGTAAACCGAATAGATAACGAAAAGCATTCCGAAAAGCAGCAGCTCGGTAAAAATAAACAACCACATCCCTATTTTGGAAGCTTCTGCATCGTAATGGTCGTGTACCACGGTATGTGAACTATTTTCCATGATCTTCCCCGTTTTATTTGTAATTATATGGTCCGTCGTGTTCGCCAATTTCAGGAATTTCATCGAAATTTTCAAGAGGCGGTGGCGAAGGAACTGTCCATTCCAGTGTTTTTCCGTGCCACGGATTTGCTTCGGCTTTTGGCCCGTTGCGCGCAGAACGTACAAGGTTGGTAATGATAATGATTAACCCGGTTGCAAGAATCCATGAACCGAAAGTACTCAAAATATTTCCTCCGTGAAATTCTTCGAGGTAATCGTAATACCTGCGTGGCATTCCCATCATTCCGAGGTAAAACATGGGAGAATATAAGGTCAGGAATCCGATAAAAAATACCAGCCAGCCGGTGTTTGCCCAGGCTGTATCGTACATACGGCCAAATATTTTGGGAAACCAGTAATGCATCGCGGCAAAAAAGGCAAATCCTGTTCCGCCAAATACAATGTAATGGAAATGCGCTACCACAAATGCCGTATCGTGCACATAAATATTTGTTGCCAGCGCTCCAAGTACCAAACCGCTCAATCCGCCAATCATAAAAACAAAAATGAATGAAACTGCCCAGTAAAAAGGAGTTTGTAAATTGATGGACCCCTTGTACATCGTGGATATCCAGTTAAATACTTTAATTGCGCTGGGGATGGCAACAATAAATGTCAGCAGTGAAAAATAGTATTGTGCGGTTCCGCTCATTCCGGCCGTAAACATGTGATGCCCCCAAACCAGGTATCCAACAAATGCAATGGCCATTGTAGAGGCGATAATTGCTTTGTAACCAAATATATGCTTTTGCGAAAATGTAGGAATGATTTCAGAAATAGCCCCCATTGCCGGGAGGATCATAACATAAACTGCCGGGTGCGAGTAAATCCAGAAAAGGTGTTGGTAAAGTACCGGATCGCCGCCCAGTGCCGGATCGAAAACGCCCACTCCAAACATTCGTTCCATCGCCACCAAAACCAGCGTAATTCCAACAACGGGTGTTGCCAGCAATTGAATCCAGGCTGTTCCGTAAAGTGTCCAGACAAAAAGCGGCAGTTTGGTCCATTTCAAACCCGGGCACCGCAGCCGGTGTATGGTTACCAAAAAATTAAGCCCTGTTAAGATAGAGGAGAAACCGAGAACAAATGCTCCAAAAATCGCGGGGAGCATGTTTGTACCTGTTTTAAAGCTGTAGGGTGCGTAAAATGTCCATCCGGTATCGGGCATACCCTGTCCGAAAATCAATGCGGAAAGCACCAGGAAAACGCCGGCTACATAAAACCACCACGATAGCAGGTTAAGTTTCGGGAAAGCCACATCTTTGGCGCCAATCATAATAGGCAGCAACAGGTTCCCAAAAACAGCGGGCAGCCCCGGAATAACAATCATAAAAATCATGATTACACCATGGACCGTAAAGGTAGCATTGTAAAGCTGCGCATCCATAATGGTTTTACCGGGTGCCAGCAATTCAAATTTCATTGCAAGTCCCAAAAGTGCGCCGATTGAAAACATAATCAGCATGGAATAAAGATAGAGCAACCCGATGCGTTTGTGATCGGTAGAAAAAATCCACCCAAGCAATCCTTTATACTTTCCCCGGTATTCCAGATAGTTTGGCTGGTTAGCAACATTTGTCGATTGCATAATACAGTTTAGTTTAAATTTTACCTTTTTTTCTCGGTTTCAGAACCAAATATAATAATAATACAACAGCAAAAAACATGATGACAACCCCACCTACTTTTGTGAAATTTAAAACATAGGTCTGTCCTGCCGGATCGTAGGTGAAGCAAAATCGCAATACTTTATTTAATGTTGGTCCCGACTGGCCTTTGGAAGCTTCTACAATGGCCATCTTCCATTCAAACGGTAAAAAATTCATACCGTTTAAATACCGTGTAATTTTTTCGTTCGGACTTACAACTACAAGCGAAGCGGCGTGTAAAAAATCGTTGCCCGTACGTTTGTATTTAAAACCGGTGGCGTTGGTAGCTTTGGCAATGCTGGCACTGTCGCTTACAAAAAACAGCCAGCCGTCTTTGGCCTGGGCAGCTTTTTCTTCCGACATCAGCCCCAAATAATTTTTCTTTTTCCGGATTCCCAGATCGATGGTTTCCCGCGGGTCGAAACTGATGGTAACAACCTGGTAATCTTCGCCCGGCACCAGTTCCGATTTGTTCATCACACCGGCAACCGCTTCCATCAACGGGCTGCAAATTCCCGGGCAGCGGTAATATACAAAGTTGATAATGGTAGGCTTGTCGATTACATCCGAGAGCCAAACCTGATTGCCGTTTTCATTTATTAAAGAAATGCTGTCGGGCAGGTAATCGTCGAGATGTTCAACCACCCCTATTTCAACATCGGTGGGCGAAACTGCCGGATTTGTTACGGCCTGCCCCGCCGCCTGAAAAGTTAAAATTCCAGGCAAAACAACGGATAGAATCCAACTAATTCTCTTATTTATAATTCGTTTCATTTACTTCTTCCTCAAATATAACTAAATCGTGTAAAGTTTTTCATTTCTACAAACCATTTAATTCAATGAAAGTTTAGCAGAAGAAAAATTTTTTGTGAATGGAAGGATTTTCGAATCCCATCAAATCCTTCATATTTTGAAAAAAGTGAAAATAATTCAGGAACAACTCTTCTTTTCTTGCTATTTTTACAGCCCTAAAGTTCAAATTCAGAATGGTTGATAACAAAAAAATAATCGTTGTTCTTCCGGCTTACAACGCTTCGAAAACACTTGAGATGACCTATCGCGAAATTGATTTTTCGATAGTTGATGATGTTATCCTGGTGGATGACTTAAGTAACGACGACACGGTAGAAGTGGGCAAAAAACTGGGAATCAAACACATTGTGGAACACAAACAAAACAAGGGTTACGGCGGCAACCAGAAATCGTGCTACAACAAAGCGCTTGAACTTGGGGCCGATATTGTGATTATGCTTCACCCTGACTACCAATATACACCAATGCTGATTCCTTCGATGACGCACCTGCTGGCCAGCGGACTCTACCACGTAGTACTGGGGTCCAGGATTCTGGGGAAAGGCGCACTAAAAGGCGGCATGCCAATGATTAAATATGTTGCCAACCGCGGGCTTACTTTTGTTCAGAACATTTTAATGGGCGCCAAACTTTCGGAATACCACACCGGTTACCGGGCGTTTACCCGCGAAGTGCTGGAAGCCGTAAATTACAATGTCAACTCCGATAATTTTGTGTTCGACAACCAGATGCTGGCGCAAATATGGTACGCCGGTTACGAAATTGCCGAAATTACCTGTCCCACCAAATATTTCGACGATGCCTCGAGCATCAGCCTGAAAAGCAGCAGTAT
>Ga0102937_1000698_pt1 | contig 15149 bp, 4 predicted proteins | sample SalPonR2_B_D1_MG_FD_78213 | JGI IMG/M metagenome (GOLD analysis project Ga0102937, IMG submission 78213) | Salt pond soil microbial communities from South San Francisco under conditions of wetland restoration - Salt Pond MetaG R2_B_D1_MG | ecosystem: Environmental > Aquatic > Marine > Intertidal... | reverse complement strand
TGAAATGCCCATGCGCCTCAGGCGCACCAGAACGCGGATGAATATCGGGAAGATGCCTGGTTATGGTATCTTTGCTAATTGAAAATAGAAAGTCGGTTTTTTACTGGGACGCAAGAGCCCGCACATGAAATTGACGTTAGACTGGTTAAGCACCAAACACTGTCGCCTCGAGCACGAACATGAAAATTTACACTCTTAATTAGTCAAAACTGAAATCGCATAACTATTTATAAAACAATACTTTACTAAAATTACATACAGATGAAAAATCAATTACGTCCTGACCAATTTGAGCTGTACGATTTGGAGATTATTGTCGAGCAGATTAATGGGCACTGTACCTGTAATATGGCCGTTGGTGATGCTTTTTACCTAAAGGGAGGAAAGTTATCCCTGCCCGAAGGGAAAGATTTTTGCCTCTACGCCCTGCAATCGGCCATTCCATTGTTACCGGCAAAACAGCGGAAAAACCATCCCGCCGATTGGATGGAAACGGATGCCCGAATCATCTGTCCGGATCCCGCTTGTCAGCTGATTATGCGAATCGACCGTCAGGCCCCCCGGGTACTGGATCACGACGATGTTAGCCCAATCAAATGGGAGGAGGAAGAATAAGAACTTTTTTTTACTTCCGCCTGTTCCTCTGGTATGGAAAATCAATTAAACCTGGTCTATTTTTACGATGCTCTTTGTGGTTGGTGCTATGGCTTTTCGCCGGTAATCAAGGATTTTGTCGCTGCCCATGGTGATGAATTTGAGGTAGAGGTCTTTAGTGGCGGTATGATCACCGGGGAGCGGGTCGGACCCATCGGTGAAGTGGCCGGCTGTATTAAAGACGCTTACCAGCAGGTTGAAAAGGCCAGTGGTGTAGCGTTTGGTGAGGCCTTTTTAGATAGTATTCTGGAAGAGGGGACGGCTACTTTTACTTCTATTCCCCCAGCTGTGGCTATGGCGGTTTTTAAGACCATACAACCGGAAAAAGCGGTAGATTTTGCCACCCGGCTCCAGTCAGCCATCTACTACGACGGAATAAAACCGGCCGATATTTATTCTTATCCTCCCTTGGCCGAAGAGTTTGGTATAGATGCTTCCAGTTTCCTGGAAAAAATGAAGGACACGGTCTTTATGGAGGCGGCTTTTCGCGAGTTCGCTTTTGCCGAAAGGATGAAAATAACGGGCTTTCCCACCCTGATTTTACACGATGGCACGCGTGCTATCCTCGTGGCCCGGGGATTTTTACCTAAAGAAAAATTGGAGGAGAGTTATGTGCAAGCGAAAGCTGAGCTAGCAAAAGCGGAAAACTAAAATAGCCAGACAGCAGAGCTGCCCGGCTATTTTCAATTAGGAATATAAAGGGGAAACGGTTGATTATCTAAATTTAGTCTTGAAAAATTTCTTGTGAATGATATAACCTCCAATTTCTACCCGGATCAGATACATACCGCTGGGTAAATTACTCACATTGAGGCTTGTCCTATCTTCGTAGCGGGAGCTTATGGTTTGACCATTGGTGCTTAGTATCTGGATGGCATCAATCGGAGCACCGTAGAAATTATTGACATTGATCATATTGGAGGTTGGATTCGGATACACCTGTATACTCCGTTTTAAATCGATATATCCGTACTCTCTTACGGTAGGCTCGGGTCCAAATTTTGCCACTTTACTCAGCCCATCCAGCCGGATCAGTCTTTTTCTAATATTGGTTCCAATACCTTGAGTAACATCCAGCTGGGATTCGGAGTCATCGTCAATGTTCCTGCGCATTGCGCGGAACATAGCTATCCCACCATGGCCAGAAACTTCATTTTGATCGGTGCGCGTAATGGAGATTTCAATCTTTCCTTCGCCTAAATAATGGTAAAAGACAGATTGTAAATTCTCATCGGGCGTACCCAGCCAACTAGAAAGAAGGTGAATCTCTACATCATTGGGATCAATCAGCTCCGGATCAAATTCAACGATAAAGGCTACACCATAAATGTTAGATAGTGGTTTTGCCTGAGTACCCAGTACAATGGGTATATTGAAGTAACCACTGTCGGGCAAGCCTTCTGGTCCTGGTATTTCGAAGAATACGGGGGGATCAAGATCGGTAGTAGGAAGCTCTAGGGGTTCTTTTTCCAGACCGTGCCGCAGATTGTAGTTTTTGTATATGACTTCGATATCTACTTCATCGACGATGCCATCCCCATTACAATCGGCGTGTTTAAAGTCACCGCTTTTGCTTACATCGGCGAAGCGTCTACCCCAATTGCTAGCTGGTACGCCCGTCCATCGGGAGCCTGGCAGGGTACGTTCAGGACCTTGATTATTCCAGGCAATACCCAGGTTTAGTAAGTCGATATAATTAGCGATATTGTCTTCATTGGCGTCCCCGGGCCATACCACCGAGTCATCATCCTGTGGGCAATCTATTTTGCCCAATTCGAATTCAGAAACGCAATCGGTGTTCCTCCCATCAATGATGCTAATATTGTAGGAAGAGTCAGCCGGGAAAGGACCGATTTCAACGCTCGGGTCAGTTAACTGGAGGCTATCGTAAAAATCACCGTTGACTTCAATGATAATGGGGTAGGCCTCCGTTAAGTCCAAATCGATATCCAGTAGTACATTGAAGAGTCCATTACTGTTGCATCCCAGGGGTTTTGCCTGGAAAGTGATTTCTTTACACTCTTCTTCCGCACAATCAGATAGTTGGATCTCTTTGCTCATACAACATTCTGGCTGATCCTCGATGCAAATGGTGATTTGCTGCAGGAGATCCTCCTCGGGGAAGGACAGATCAACCTTCAGTGGTAAAGCGTCTAGCTGATAAGTATCAAGAATATTGCTCTTACTATCATAGAGACTAAAGAACTCACTATCCGTTCCGGAGAAATCGAAATCGATGTACATTTTATAAGAGCCATCTTCGTTACACTCAAGTACATCGAGGTCGAGATTGTTGATCGCGCATTCTTCTTCATCGCAGTTGACTGCACCCAGTTCCTGCCATAGTAAACAGGACGGATCATCCAGATCAACGAATAGGAAGTCGTAGTTGGTCAGACCATCGCCACGGAATGGTCCCAGGTCAAGAGGTTGATCCTCCCCGTAGCGATAAGGACCAAAGAGTTCGCCTTCGGCAAATACCAGGAAGTCGCCCTCTTTGGGATTAGAAAATTCAATTTTGGCTACCACTCTAAAGAAACCATTGTTGCAGTCGGTCGTAATCAACTCAACCGATCCAAAGGCGCATCCACTTGATTCGGCACAGGCTTCCATTTCGGTAGTGGCGTAACAATCTTTTTCCCAATCTTCCACTTTTACCTCGTATTGTCCATTTCCTTTAGGTGCCGAGGTGATCGGACCTACTTTTACTGGAAGGTCTTCGTAGCGGTAGGCTCCTATTGCCTGGCCATTAATGGATAGATCAAAACCCTTACTAGTATTGTCATGGCTAAAGTCTAGTTCAAAGAAAAAGGAGCCATCTGCCTCACAAGGCATTGATTTTGTGAAGAGCTCACTAATCGTACAGACTTCTTCAATCTCGCAGTCTATCTCTACTTCAAATTCATAACAGCACTCAAAAGTGCTATCAGGTTGTACACTAAAACAGATTTCTAATTGGTCAATATTCCCATCGGGTAGGGGCACTCCTTTTACACTTAGCGCCTGGTCGCTGTATTCGAGTCGCTTGGTAAATCCATTGCCGTTACTGAGCTGGAATACCTCCCCGAGGTTTTTCCCTTCGATGGCTAAAGTAAAGGAATAGAGCCCGGTATTAGGGTCACATTCCAGGTTGTAAGTTTTCACCTCAGAGATTTCACAAGTTGCCTGACAATTATCGTAGGGTCCAAATTCGGCAAGAATGGAGCAATCCTCATCCTGTTCGTCCACTATTTCCCATACTAATGTCTGAGCGATGGCGCCGGTAAAAGGTCCTAGTTGAACCGGTAGGGCATCGTAGGCGAAGCGTTGACGGCTATCATCTGGTCCTACGACAATAAAGTGCTCAGAGGCGTTCTCAAATTCAAAGTCCAGGCGTAAATAGAATTGCCCATTTTCGTCGCATTCGGTGGATTCTATTTTCGGAGCACCTATGATAGCACAGGGATCAATAGGAGGAATCACCTCACAATCTTCTTTGTCGACAAGGATAGATCGGCAGCACTCATCAGAAAGAATTAAGGAGTCGATCGTAAACGTCCCGGGACAAACCTTTATTTCAAATTGAGGTTTATCTTTGGAAAGGACTACGTCCTGGAGTAGGTAGCCACCGTCGAATGCCTCAAAAATGTAGGATTCTTTTCCTTCAATATAAACCTTTAAGGATTCGCCAGCAAAACTATCTTCGTAGTCAACCTCCAGAAAGAGGTCAAAATTTCCATTGGGTAAACACTTCACGATTTCCGTACTAACTTCGTTGATGGGACAGTTGTCTACGCATTCTTTTGTCCGAATTAGTCCGCTGAGACAGCATCCTTCACCCGCTGAAGGGCAGATTTTAAAGCGGGTCAACTCGCCGCTAAGTAGGGTAGCGGGTATTTCGAGGGTAGCAGGTATTTGGGAAAGATTGATTTCTCCGAAGGCTACACTGTCGATCCATACTTGAAATGTATACTGCTCCACATTGGGTAGATCAAGATCGAAGGTCTGGAGATCAATAAGAGCCAGACTGTCACCGGGACAATAGTCCGCTAGTATTTCCAGATCCTCAATTCCGCAAAGGTCAAGGCTGAGGAAAGTAACTACCGTTGGATCGTCTTCCAAAAGACTATCATCATCAGATAGGTCGCTGACTGTACTATTATCGGGCGCTTCTGCGCTGACGGTAGACTGATTACTTACGCTACCTCGCTTGATATCGGCCTGGGTAAGGACATAGCTAGCGGTAAAAGTAAGGGCATTGCTGGCTCCTATTGCCAGGCTGGCCAGCGGACCACCGGTGACGCTTAGTAGCGAATCGGTGATAATGATGTCACTCAGCGCTACGTCGCCGGTATTGCTGACAGTAAAGGTGTAGTTGATGGTTTCCCCTACCTGTGCCTGACCGTCACCGTTTTCGTCGGTGAAAACACCACTGATCAATAAGGCAATAGCTGGATTAGTGGGTGGGGCCTGGCAGAGGACGGTGGTCGTAGGGGTATCATTATCGATCGCAGTCCCCGAAAGATCACTAACCTCGGTTGTAGCCTCCAGGGCCAGAGCTGTTTCAGCACTGGCAAGATTAGGTGGTGTTTTATTGTAAAGCTGGACGGGTGGGTAAGCCTTGTTCATCGGGCGATTTTCCGCCGAAATATATTGAAGGGAACTTACGGCCTGTTTACCCTGATAAGGGTCAGAGAACTCCGTTTCGATACCGGGCTCTATATTTATTTCGATCTGGGCTACATCTTGCCCCCCGAGGGCAACGACCTGTACGCTGACCTGGTTCTTTCCTACACTACCCGGGGGAGGTGTTCCATTCAAGGTGCCGTCGTAGGCAATGTTCAGCCAGTCCGGGCCATCAATTTTGAAGAAATAAAGTGGGTCATTCTCCGGATCCGTAGCCCAGTTGGCTAAGGATTCCGAATAGTTCTGTCCTTCTTGGGCCGTCGATAAAATGATATTTTCTGAAGGAAATGCTGGGCCGGCATTCTCATCGGTAAGTACTGCACCAACGAATTCGGTACTTTTTTCGGATTCGTATCCGTATTCGTCTACGGCCGTAATGCGGTAAAAATAGAGGCTGCGGTGTTCCATCATACCCACTTGCCAGTTGGTGGTCGAACGAAGATCTAGAAAATCACTAGTCAATAAGCCAGCACCCTGTGAGGCAGGATATTCTTCCGGTGCGCCCGGTGAGGTTCGGCGGTAGACATTATATTTCACCACGTCCGGTTCGGGATTATCTTTCCAATCCAGTTGGATATTCCCAATCAATCCTTTGCTACGCATGCCAGTAGGAGGTGATGGTGGTCCGGGAACGGGATCTGGCTCCTGCTCAATGATGAGTACGGGAGCGAAAGGCCCGTAATTAGTAGAAATCCGAAATCCATGTCCATTACCAGACTTCTTTTGGGTAGCCAGCGTAACAACGCGATCTTTGGCATACTCCTCCTGTACCAGGGAGGTCACATCAAAGGTAATGCGGTAATTTGAACCACTGACATCTTCCGGCACAAAGTAGCGGTCTACTTGTGAAAGGAGCGCGGGGCTGTTATTGTAAGTGATCGTTTCCTCGGTCCAGTCATCGTGTTCTACAGAAAATACAGCAAGTTCTAAGGGCGGATTACTAGGGAAATAAGAAGTCAGGACAAGTCGTACCCGGTGAATGGATTTCAGCTCAATGTTTCGCAAATCAAATTTAAAATAATTAGTGTTTCTTGCTTGAAGATGGTCATTGTTAGGGTCGCGAACATTGTCAGGATTTCCACTACTAACGGAATTATCATCAATGGCATCCACCCAGATGGACCCACCGGTGGGTGAAGGCGGTGGCGGTGGTGGTCCTTCGGGTAGTGGCTTACCAAAAAATTTCAGTTGTGCCAGATAGATATTTTGGGGATACAGTTGCTTTGGATCAATGGACTCAAACCAGAAGTGTTCCTTAGTGGTAGTAGTCTCAATATTGGCATCGTATCCGACGTATAAGTGGTCTTTTTCAAGGTCTGGATAGATGTTATCAGTACTTAGCGGCTTCTCGCCATACAGATTCCAGTAGGTCTGTGCCGTTTGACTATCGCCAGCCGTGGTACCGGTATTTGCACCGAAGTTGATATTTGTGTACAGATTATTATTGATCCCAGGGCCGTGGTTGTGTAGCCGGGGGCGTATGCCCTTGACGTTGGAGACTACGTTGCCTTTGGTTCCTCCAAACATGTCGAATTCATGGGAATACCGACCTATAATCTCAATATTATGGAATAAACATTTACTGACGGGCATTCTGAAGGCCACGTGCCCGTCAATTTTGTCTCGCCTCCAGGCAAAATTATCGAAGATGATATTTAGAAAAGAGATATGGTCTGCACGACTACTCATGGTTAAGCCGTGATCGACGTTTTTCATATATACATTCCGCACCCAGCTATTGGTCACATTACGGAATAAAATAGGGTTGGCGCCAATATGTTCCCAGTGCCCTTTTTTTCGCTGTTCCCGACATTCAAAGGTAAGATTTTCAAAGCTGCGATGGGTGCCGTCTTCCACCAAAAAAAAGGTTCGTTCTCCGGTGTTGCGTTTTCTGGGATTATCATAGTCGAAACCCACTTCCTGGATAAAAATTTCATTCAAGTATTTAGGGAAAAAGATAATCGTTTTATACATATCTTCTCCCCGGATGACCACAGAGTCATGTTCAATTAATACCTGCTGCAGAATGGTATATTTACCATTGGGGATGAATACCGCCTGGCCCACCGGGCAGGCCGCAATCGCCTCGTTAAAGGCTTGTGAATCGTCGAGGCCATCATTGGGGATGGCTCCAAAATCTGTGACATATACGCCTACTGGCCAGTCGGGAATGGGTTCATTGCCCTGCATATAGCCTACATCTGAGAAGTTTTTCAGGCGGCTACTATCCGGATCCCAAAGCTCTCCATTCTTACCCCAAAGGTCAGAGTAGACTTGCTTGGTGGTATCTACGGGAGTCCCTTTTACCAATGCTTGATTCTTGACGAAGCCTTGCCCGATTTCTGCCTGGCTGATCAGGTACTCTGCCGAATAATTCCAGGTCTCATTTACATCCAGAATACCGTTATCATTTTGGTCACCGTCTATAAAAACGATGGGGATGACGGGGTCGGATGCTTCCAACAAAGAGTCGCTGATGCTAATGTCCGTAAGTGCTTGATTACCAGTATTGCTTACGGCAAAAGAATACGTAATGGTTTCTCCCACTTCGGTACATCCATTATTATTACTGTCGTTCAGCTGGGCCGTTTTAATCAGGGCGATGCCTGATTCTGGCGTTGGATCAGGATTGGGATCAGGATCAGGCGCGGGTAGGAAGATAACCGTTGGCTTGTCCTGCTCGATATTGATAGGATCGGAAAGGTCACTTACTGAGGCTCCGTCGGGACCTTCTGCCCTGACGGTAGATTGGTTCCTTACCTCCCCGGATTTAATATCAGCCTGAGTAAGTACATAGCTACCGAGGAAGGTTAAGGAATCGCTGGTGCCTACGGCTAAGCTGGCTAGTGGCCCGCCACTGATGTTCAGCACGGAATCACTGATTTCGATATTGCTTAGTGGTACCTCCCCGGTGTTGCTAAGGGTAAAAGTATAGGTAATCGTCTCCCCAAGCTGGGCGTTCCCGTCCCCGTTTTCATCCTGGAACGTTCCTTGCTTTAGCAGGGCGATGGCAGCACTATCCGGCTCGGTAGGAGGGACAGGATCGGTAAAGGGAGTATAAACAATATGTGGATCTCGATCCAGATTCTTTTCTTCACGGGAAGAAAAAGCATAGTAATTACCGACCGTCGCCTCCGAAAGTCGCAGGCTAAGAATTCCGTCTCCTGCAATTTCTGCATTGGCGATTTCAGTGATGTCATACTCAATCCATTCGCCTTTGGTGGTAACTTTTTTTGTGCCGATCAGTCCGTCTGCAGCGGGCTGGTTATTCCAGGTTACGCCTAACTCCGTCCAGCTATCATCTGTTACCAAGTGTAGGGCATTATCCACTGGATTGGGTGGGGCATTGGATACGTATAAGCGGAGCCTCACGTCTTTTATGGCTTGAGTAACTACGTCACTTAGATCAAACTTTAGGAAACTCATGCGGTCATTATTATCGGAGCCTGTATTTTCCTTGACAATGAGTTGATCATCGGCCCCGTAGTTATTGTCGCTGTAAATGCCAGCTCTTACGAAAGCATCTTCAAGGGGATAGGTAATTTGAGTACTTGCCGGCTCTCCAAATTCCCCTTCACCGGCCCAGGCTGCCAGCAGATCGTAAATATCTCCGCTGCGTTGTTCTGGGATGGTGATGTCTTCCACGGCCTGGGAGCCTAGCCGGTCTTCCAATTGTTGGAGATACAAACTCCTGGGTAATACTGGTGTATTCCAGCTTTCCCAGTAGCCGGTACCAGTTTGTTGGAGACCGGCATTTCCAATGCCCCAGTTCATTCCTCCCCGTGGGCTTTCTACCTTAATATTTCGCTTGTAAGAGACGACATTCCAAAACATGGTAGTATTACCGGCCCATCCATGCCCGCTACCAGAAGATCCTCTGTTTTGCACCTGAATCTGTCCTCCGTAGACATTATCAAAGAGAGTACCCGTTGTCCAGCGGTGGTGAGGCCCAATATCCGAATGCGTATTCGTGCTGTAATTATCGAGAAAGACATTAGGACCCGTCACCCGTGAACCCATGGCTAGATCGTGTCGGCCTTCACGAGTATAGCAACGTTGGATAAGGTTACCCAGCCCATCACTGATATTAAAAGAGTATCGGCGCCCACCACGGATTTGAGAAATATGGTCAATAGATGCGCATTCCTGGATAGTATTGAAGTTGGACTCATTACTGATACTTACGGTACCATATCCCAGGTGTTGTCCGGTTACATTTTTTACCCATGAATTCATCACCCGCTTGAGGCGTACGGCAATCCAGGCGTGATCTTCGTCTTGTGGATTGTTAGGGTCATAGTAGGATTCTATTCTTAGTTTTTCAACGCCACATTGTTCAATTCGGCCCGGTACAGAAGCTTTCATGATTTCACCGCCACCGTATTTATCTTCCATCACGTCAACAATGGGGATATTAATGGTGATGGTATTTCCTGCAACAGCAGTAATCACCCGCTCGTGGTAGATAGAGTAAGAACCGGGTGTCCAGCCATTACAGCCGGTATCATTGGCACATAAGGTGGCCTCGTCCATACCCAGGTCATCAATCCAGAATTGGTTGGGCGTACGGCGCACGGTAATCGTATCGCCCACCTGGTAAATTGCTGGATCGGCAATCTCAAAGCTATAGCTTCCGATGGGGACGTAAGGGCTGATTATGCGCCGCCGAGAAGAGCCCTGACGGTCAAAGCCCCCGCCACGTCCCTGGAGAGTGATGGCGTCGTGCTTTTCCGGTAGTTGGGCGAAAAGTATCGTTCCATCTAAGCCCTGGCCTTTCCCGCGCAGTACAACGCCACTTTCTTCAATGAAAAGCCGATTGATATTATAGCGTCCGGCTTGCAGTAAGACGGCACCACGAAAACCATTGGCATCTCTGGGTAGCGACTCGACATAATCAATGGCCGCCTGGATAGCAGGAGTGTCGTCTCCACCGGAAGGTGATAGCGTCCGGACAACGGGAGCGGTGGGAATAGCCACTCCGCCACCCTGATATCCGGCGTAGGAAAAATCCGGGACGACGTGTACTTCATTACTTTGACCCTGCACTGCAAAAGGGGCATAAGATAAAGAACCGCCGTCCATCCAGACCAGCTTGGAGGATTGGGCGGATAAGTTGGTGAAACTGGTCAAAAGGAATATCAGTAAGCAAGTAAGGGAAACCAGGCAAGCATTGTTTTTGCCTGAATAATTGGTCTTTGCAGGGAGCCGCAAAGCATAAGCCAACAGTGTAGGTATACAGAAGGTTACCTGTAATTTTTTCATAAAATCAGTTTTGGGAAAATGTTTATATCACTTTAGTGGGAAACGGTTATCGCTTCCATAGATTTTTAACTACTTGAGGTTCCACAGAGACATACCTTCAGTATTACAGGGGGCTCGCCGGGACTTTGATAAAGTCCTAATGCCCCTTCTGTTTAGCAAAAGACGGTACTTGTGTTTTCAAGTAGGTAGAAATTCTAAAAAAAATAGATTGGGTCAGGTTACTTCACCGTAGGTAATTAGAAGCTTGGTAGATATCCAATAATTGGAATAACGTGAAGGGTATTTAAATATATATTTAAAAGTAAAAAATGTTTTGAGGAAACAAGCAGGGAAATTTGCATAATAACATTTTCATAACGTACCGTTAAGGTATTATCTTGAAGTTGTTTAAGAATTCCTGGTGAGATGATTGGTAACGGCTTGGAAGTCAAGACTGGGATGAGGGAACCAGTTGGGAGCTTCGAAATGTCGTTCCTCTTGGAGAATAACTTTCTGTTGCCCGTTTCTAGGTTCGATAAGACTAATGAACTTTCCATATCTCGCAGAATTTGTGCAGTGGTGCTCATCGTGATTAGTAATGAAATGATAAATAATGGAACGGGACGATGGTATGGACTCATATCCGTAGATTCCCACAAATTTAAAAAGGGCGGAAGCGCCTGCTTCCGCCCGTGGGGTATACTTAGGTTCATGGGATTACTCGGGGGCTTATCGGGATTTAGATTTAAATAATTTTTGATGGATGAAATAACCATCGATCTCGACTCGAATTAGATATAAGCCATCGGGCAGATTACTTACGTCCAGGGTATTCGTACCCTCGTACCGTGGACTCATAACCTGGCCATTTGTCGTCAGTATTTGTACCGCATCGATGGGTACTCCGTAGAAATTATTAATATTAATGGTACTGGATGCGGGGTTAGGATATACCTGCATGCCTCTCTTTAAATCGATAAAGCCGTATTCTTTTTCAGTAGGTGCGGGCACGAATTTAGCCGTTTTCTTCAGGCCATTCAGTCTGATAATTCCTTGTTGGGTATTCACGGCGTGACTGTGCGTTACATCGAATTGCGATTCCGAACGACCGACAATGTCGTCCCGTATACCCCGGAACATAGCCACCGGTCCGTAACCAGATACTTCATTTTGATCCGTTCGGGTGATGGCAATTTCAATTTTTCCTTTGCCTATGTATCTGTAGGTGATGGACTGCAGGTTGACTCCGGGCTCTCCCAACCAACTGGTTGGATAGGAAATTTCAACATCGCTCGGATTAATGACCTTTGGGTCAAATTCAATCGTAAAGGCGACCCCGTAAATATCGGAAAGTGGTTGTGCTTCGGATCCCAGTACAATCGGAATGTTGAAGTACCCGCTGTCGGGCAGGCCCTGTGATTCTGGCACCTCGAAGAATACCGGCGGATCTACATCCGTGGCGGGTAGCACGATCGCATCTTCTACCTTGCCGTGGCGCAGGTTATAGTTCTTGCGGATGACGGCGATATCTTCTTCGTTAATGATGCCATCCCCATTACAGTCGGCGTGTTTAAAGTCACCACTATTGGCCGCATCGGAGAACCGACTGCCCCAACTGCTGGCGGGTACACCGGTCCAACGAGAACCAGGTAGTGTTCGTTGGGGACCATCTTCTCCCCAGGCGACACCCAGATTTAGTAAGTCCAGATGGTTGGCGATATTATCGCGGTTGGCATCTCCGGGCCACACCTCGTCTTCCTCCAGGGCGCAATCTACGAGTCCCAGATCAAAAGTAGACCTACATTCTGGATGCCATCCATCAATGATCGTGATGGTATAAGCCGAGTCTGCCGGGAAAGGACCAATCTCAAAGCTGGGGTTTCCGATTTGGGTACTGTCGTAAAAAGCACCGTTGACTTCGATGATAATCGGATAGATTACCGTCAGGTCCAGGTCTACATCCAGCAGGATATTAAATTGGCCCGTACTATCACATTCCAGTGGCTTGGCCCGAAAGGCCAGTCCTTCACAAACTTCATCGCAATCAATGGTGCCTAACTCCTGGAAGAAGAAACAAGTAGGATCATTTAAATCAACAAATAGGAAGTCATAACTAGTGCGGCCATCCCCACGGAAAGGGCCGAGTCCAATGCGTTGATCCTGACTGTAGCGGTAGGGACCAAAAAGTTCCCCCTCTACAAAGACCAGGAATTCACCTTCTTTCTTATTGGCCAATTCAATTTCGGCAATTACCTCAAAGAAACCATCCTGACAACCAGTGGAAATCAGTTCGACGGATGCAAAAGAACAGCCAACTGGACCGGTACAGGCTTCTACTTCAGTCGAAGCAAAACAGTCTCTTTCCCAGTCCTTTACTTTTACTTCGTAGCGCCCCGTTGTGCTTGGATCAGGCATGATGGGGCCTACTTCAATGGGTAAGTCTGCGTAGCGGTAGCCACCCAATGGGCGATTGTTTACGTACACTTCAAAGCCTTCACTGGTGTTTTCGTGCCGGAAGTCCAGCTGAATAAAGAAGGAACCGTCGGCTTCGCAGGGTGTTGTTTTTGCGTAGAGTTCGCCGATTTTGCATTCTTCTGCGGTGCAATCGATTTCGAACCGGCTTTCCAGGCAGCAGTCCGGGTAATTGGGGGCACAGATTTTTATCTGGTCTTGACCCTGGTTGTCTAATTTAGGAATCCCTTCCAGCCGTACGGCTTCTCCCTGGTACTCAAAGCGGAATTCAAAACCGCTGGCCGTTTTTAAGTACAAAATTTCTCCATAGAGGTAATCGGACGCCTCCACTTTTAGGGAAACCGAATAGGTACTATCCGTATGGCAGTCGAAATCAAATAATCGCAAATTAGTTAGACCACATTCCTGGCGACAGTCTACCCGGAATTCAAATTCATAACAGCAGCCTGTAAGCTCATCCGTTGTCGTACCTTCTCTAAGCTTACAAAGCTTAATGAACTCTACTCCAGTAGCCGTTTCGGGTAGGGGAACCTGGTCAATACGCGCTTTATTACCTTCTAACCTGAATTTGGCTTCGTAGCCATTGCGGGTCTTGAGGAGGTAGATACCATCTTCGGTGTTTTCTCCAGTGATTTCAAGTGAGAAACTATATGCACCACTGGGTAGGCATTCGATATCGAATACTTCTACATTTTTAATATGGCATTCCGGGATACAGTCTATTGCTACTTCAAATTCATAGCAACATTCGTAGGCATCGTTGGGCTGTAAGCCTGCACAGAGGACCAACCGATCCAGGCGGCCATCGGGCAGGGGCACCCCCTGGATTCTTACGGCTCTGCCGCTGTATTCGAAACGTTTAATAAAGCCCTTGCCATTACTCAGACTGAGTACCGACCCTAGGTTTTCTCCCTTAACTTCCAGCGTGAAATGGTAGAGGCCGGTAATGGGATCACATTCCACATCGTAAGTTTCAACTGCAGTGATTTCACAGGGTAACTGGCAGTCGTAAGGTCCGAAGGCGGCGCGAGCTACGCATTGTTCTTTTTGGGCATCAAAAACATCCCATACTATTTCCCGGTTGATGGGCCCGGAGAAGGGACCAAGCTTCACGGGTAGTTCTTTGTAGGCAAATCTTTCGCGGGTGTTATTGGCTCCCGCTACGATGAAGTAGTCAGAAGTATTTTTATACCTGAAATTCAGTTTAAGGTAAAATTGACCATTTTCGTCACATTCGGTTGGCTCCAGTTGAAGATCATCGATCTCACAGGGAGGCTCTTCGCGGTTGACACATAGATTATCTATGGCCAGTGCTTCTCCACCAATGAGCAGTGCCTGAATGTTTCCGCTGAAGATCATACTGCCTTGTTGGCGATCGTTGGACTTAAGTACGATTTCTACCGCTACACCATTACCCAGTGGGTAAGTACCGGGCGCAAGAACGGAGAGGATCTGTACCGGACTTCCGTTGGCCGAAATATTAAGGTGGCCACCAGAATGGTAGAAATCCACGTTTACTTTATTGACGCTTGCTTCGTAATCACTGAAGCTAATGATACTCGATATGGCGTTGAAGTAAAGCAATTGTCCCTCAGCGGCTGCAAACTCCGGCAAGTCGGCAGCTGATTTTATACTCAGAGACTCGTAGCTGTTGCTCCAGTCCAGATTCTGTAATTCAAATAAGCGGAAGGAAATATTACTTAAGTTAAAAATTTCGACACCGGGCGCATTGTCCGCTCCGGGGAAACTGGTCGGAGCCAAATCATCAAAGTAGGTACAATTGTCATTTGGGGGATCGTTTCCACAATCTTCTTTGCTGAGTCGAATGGAACGGCAGCAAGTTTCGGGAATATTCAGACTATCCATCGTCGTGGAAACGGGGCACACCAGGACTTCAAAATCGAGCGCATCGGTAAAGACGGGTACATTTTCGAGAAGAATACCTTCGGGACTGGCTTCAAAGATGCCCAGATCTTCTCCCTCAACAATTACTTTAAAGGGGCTACCCTGCTTGTTGGCGCTGTAATCTACATAAAGCTGGATGTCGAAATTCCCGTTGGGGAGGCATTGTGTAATTTCTGCCTTGATGCCTTCGATGGGGCAGCGCTCATCACAGG
>Ga0102937_1000696_pt1 | contig 15164 bp, 8 predicted proteins | sample SalPonR2_B_D1_MG_FD_78213 | JGI IMG/M metagenome (GOLD analysis project Ga0102937, IMG submission 78213) | Salt pond soil microbial communities from South San Francisco under conditions of wetland restoration - Salt Pond MetaG R2_B_D1_MG | ecosystem: Environmental > Aquatic > Marine > Intertidal... | reverse complement strand
GGGGGCTCATGCTCTTAAATTTGATACTGTTACAAAAGTTGGTAATAGGCCAGGCATAGATTTGTTCACTGATCCACAAGAAAGAACTGAGTTAAATGATATAACAAAAGGTACTTTACATAAACAAAGGTTTGATAATCTTAGACATCAGTTAATAACGGACCCACATGAAACAGAATCTCAAGACTTTGGTACTCAGGTATTCAAAGTTAGTATGATGAATGTAAATAAAGAAGCTGAATATGGTAGATATGGAACTGGTCAAGATATATTAAATAAAATTACAAACTCTAGAGTTGCTGCAAGTAACATTGGAGTTATGGAATTGACTGCTAAGTTTGGTGTACGTGCAGGACAGATAGATGATGTTAAGATAATACAACTACTTAGTCGTGATGCTCTATCTGCAGGTAAATCTCAAGATTTTCAAGATGCACTTAAGATAGAAAATGGTAAAATGTATTTACATTTTGACTCATTTCCAGATAAAGATTGGTTGTTTCAAAGATTAACAGGTATTGTCAATAGTCACACTGTTGATATTTCATATCCTGGTAATCAATTAATTCAAGTAACTGACTATGGGTTAAACTCTAAGGGTAAACAAATTAGTGAAAAAAATAAGGTATTTGAGCGTAAAGAACTTAAGTTTCTTAGATATGAAAAAGGAAAAGTTTATTCGATGGAAGCTAGAGTTTCTGTCAAAGAACTTAGACATATTATACCTGGTTTTAAAAAGAAAAGCTATTCTGAAATAAAAGCAATAGTAGAGAATGAACCAATAGAAGCAATTGCATATAGGATACCAACTCAGGGACAAAACTCAGTTGTTGTTTTAAATGTAGTAGATGTTTTACCTGAGAATGCTGGTGATGTAATACACTTACCTTTGGAATTTACAGCGCTGACGGGAGCTGACTTTGATATTGATAAACTATTTTTCCACACTCATCATTATTTTACTAACAAAGAAGGTAAGATAAAAAAAGTTCCTTACATATATGGTGATGAAGACCCATCTTTAGAACTTAGGTTTAAGAAAAAGAAGGGTGAGATAAAAAGGATATTTGAGAAGGATCAGAAACTATTAGGAGAAAATATGCCTTCTTTTGAAACGTTTAAAAGTTGGTCTGAAGAAAATCAAAATACACGAGAAGCTAATCACAATAGGATGCTAGATGCATTTATTGAAATTTTAGGAAATGATGAACACTTCTTGGAAGTATCTACCCCTCTTGGTAGAAATACTCAAAAATTAAAAGATTTAGCTGATTTGTATAATGAATGGAGTGGAGAAGATCAAGCACCAGACGCTTTATCTACAACTACTTCAATGTTTCAGTCAAAAACTAAATCCAAGTTTGCTAGGGCTACTACTGGTGTAGGACCTTTTGCTTTGGGCAATGCACATCATTCCTTGACTCAGCAAATTGATTTAGAAATGCCAGCTTCTATTTCTATCCCAGGTATAACTTACGATAGAGAAGCAGAATATTCTGGTGATCTAAAAACTGGTAGTTATGTTAAATTAAATAGAGTATATAGCAAAGACGGTAGTAATACTAGAATATCAGACTGGATGTCAGCATTAATTGATGCACACGTGGATGCTGCAAAAGATCCATATATCATCAGTCTTAATGTAAACGAAGCTACATACAATGTAACTAACTATTTATTACGTATAGGTCTCGGGGAGAAAACATTTGGGTTCTTGTCGCAACCTATTATTAAAGAATATGCAAAAGAATTTTTTAATGCTAATGGCAGAATTACTGCTTTCCCTGATGAAGCCGATGGCGCTCATGCTACTGCCTTCAATTATATTAAACAAAAATGGTTAAATAAGATAGCAGATGACGATACAAGAAAAGAGTTGGATAAACAACCGATTAAAATGCAAGAGTCTAACTATTTTTCTAAAGCTAGACTAGAGGAAGGGATTAAGAAAGAAAATTATAACACTGCTAAACATATAGAAGAACAACTAGCAATGCTAGAATTGTTTAATAAAATAAAAAAGGATGCTGATGATTTGAATAGAGTTGTAATGGCATCTAGAATTGATACTAAAAAGTTTGGTAATACTCCAGCAGAATTAAGGTTCTTTTTAAATAATATAATGTCTCTAGAAGAAGATTTTAGTGATACTTGGATTAACTTAGAAAAACTTATTAATTCAAATGGAGAATACCAAGAAGGATATACAATGCTGTCTCCTTTAATTAACAATAGTATTAAACTTATTGTTAAAATCATGGAAGGAAAGAGTTTAAATTCTAGTGATGGCTTTAGTAAAATACTGTGGAGGATAATAGAATCTTCTCCTAATACTTCTTTCATGAAGAAGAGTACTTTTAAGTATATCACTAATGAATTGTATGCTTATATGAGCTCTAATTTCTTTACTGATACTACCAATGGTATGGGATTAACTCCTGCTAAAGTTAGGTCATTACTGAAAGGGAAGAATAGTATTTATACTACTATTCAAAAGATAAAGAGGGGAGAGCATGAACTTAGTTCTGAATTAAAAGATCCTGTTACAGGAGAGCTTAGTAATAAGTTTTTAAATGCATTGATTGTTGATATAGATGAAGAAAGTCCACTTCAAACTTTCTTTAGATTACCTTTAATATCATTTAAGAATGACCACAAAGTTGATGATTATGTTGATGATTTAAGAGATTTATATACAAATCCTAATCCAAAAATAAGGCAATTGTTTAATGATATATTTGTTACTGCTTTTTACACTAGTGGTTTAAATAGACATAAGTATAGTATACATAACTATATGCCATTAGATGCTTTTAAATCTTTAGAAATAGAAGATCCAGTCAACAAAGATGAAACTAAAAATGTTAGTTTTGATGATTACATTCGTAGATTAAATAATGAATTACAACATGGTTCAGGTGCAATCGCATATTTTGAAAAAGCATTTAAACAAGTATTTGAAAACAACTGGAATAATCCAGACCTAGTTCCAAGAATTGATAACGAAGAAGCCTTTGAACCATACACAGCAAATGGTGGTAATATATATGGATATAAAGTAACAGGTGCTGCTAAATTAGGTTTATATAAAGGAGATAATGATAAAGATAATGCAATCTTTGCTCCATATATTTTATTTGTAAGTGGGCCAAAAGATAGGAAAACTTCAGAGTTACTTAGATATGTAGGTGTAACTGATAGGAAACCTGTATATAAGGTAGTTAGGAAAAAAGGAATAAGTACAGCTAGGGGCGTTGTATTAAAAGAATATGGATTAGATAATGTTAAATCTATAATTGATCCAGTTAATAAAGAAAAAGCAGAACAATTACAAAAAGATTTAGTTGAAGCAAAGAGATTTGATTTAATATACAATCCAACTTCTACTGCTTCTGATCGTAGCTTTTTTCAATTAGTACAAAGCAAGGAAAAGAAAACAAACAAACGAGCGAAACTTATTGTAATACCTTTCGTAGAACAATATGCAACCAAGCGTGCAATTAGAGTTGCCCCTGAAGAAGATTCAATGAATATTGATTATAGGGGTGGATTAAACTTAAATTTAGAGCAAGGCACAGAGAGCACTAATGAAAAAGTTATACAAAAACCTAAACAAAATATAGAAGAAGCTGTGAACAAAGTAGGTAATATAGATTTTACAGTTATTCCTAGTTTATCTTATGCAGAAAGAACTAGAGTTAATGCTAGAGAAACAAAAGCAACATTAGCTTTTGCATATGACTTTGAGACTACTGGTGAAAAAGTTACAGCTCGGGCTGCTGGGGATAAGTTATTTCAATTAGATTTAAATAATGAAGTAACAGATGAGGCAATAGAAGATATGGTAACCTTCCTTAATATGAAGGAAGCAGATAGTGTCAATATTGCTGGTAATGGTATAGGTACACTAGGTGATAGAAAGATAAGTCAGGAAATTATTGATATTAAAATATATAATATATTAAAGAAAATTGTAGAACATCCTAATTTAAAAACACCTATTACTTTAATTCAATCAGGTGGGCAGACTGGTGTAGATGAAGCTGGTTCAAAAGCAGGAAATAAACTGGGCATACCAGGTAAGATAGTTACTACTGCTGATTGGAAGTATAGGATAGGTAAGTGGAGTAGAAGTGATGTATCAAATAATCAGAGAGGTTTTATGGAAAGATTTGGTGAAGTTGATAAGTTTACAGAAGTAAACGTAGAGACAGACAATGCTTTTACTAACACTGCAATGAAGCCTAAACCAAATAAAGTACCTAAGCGTAGTAGATCTGATGTAGGAGCTACTTTTACGAATGACTTTGAAAAAATATCAACTCCTCAAGATCCTATTTACACCTACGTAGATGGTTCTATTTTAAACAGCCAGTCTGATAATCCAATACCTGGAGTTGGTTCTCACATATATCACGCAGGTAAAGAATATGTCATGTCTTTAAATTCTAAAGAAGTTATGAAATACTTTGATAGATATAAAGAAAGCGAAGAAGATAAACTTAGTACAGACTTTGTAGAACTATTAGCATTGTACACTACTCTAAAAGAGTTTGAAGAAACATCAGAGCATTTACACATTTATCAGGATAATCAACAGGTATCTAACTATGGAAGAATTTGGGATAGAGCTGTACAGACAGATGCTAAGATGCCTAATAGATACAAGAGTAGTAAACCAGTAATTAGAAATCTATTAACTGATGTTGAAAAACTTATAGATAAAATAGAAAACAATGGTGGTTCTTTTAAAATAGAATACATACCATCTACTTCTCCAACTTCTAGCCAAAGAGCTTACGCTGAACGACTTAATGAAAAACGTAAGAAGTTTCCGATCAAACGATCTCAAATAGAAGCATTTTATAAAGGCAATAAACGTGCTGATTCCTTAGCTGCTGATCCTAAAAATAGAAATACAATTAGAAATATAAATGCGCAAAAGGTGAATAAAGCATTAGTTAAACCTACTGCTGAAGAGCAAGATTCAACACATAAAAACAACTGTAATAACGATTAATAACTATGGCTACTATTTGTCCAAATCTAAGTGATCCTCATACCGCTGACCAATTTGAATGGTTAGTTGAAATATTACAAAGTGAAGAAGCTGCTTATACTATCTGGCATAATAATGCTGGTGATATAGAAGCTATTCATAACGAAATGATGCGTCGTAAGGAAAACGAAGGTAAACCTATTCATCCAAATCCAACTATTCAAAGTGATTTTGAAAAGTATGGTAGGAAGAATGTAACCAATATTAACAATAGTATTGTTAGACGTATAGAAAAAAAGTTAGGTACTGCTAAATATGAAGGCGATAAGAGAGGTAAATACACTGTGTATACTGGAAAAGAAGCAGATGCAGTTATAGCTGAAGTTAAAAAACTTGGTGCAAATGCCATAAAGAAAGAAGTATATATAAAAGATAGGTATATACCAAATCCATTTATTGTCATATCCTATTATAATATAGGGGAAGAATATCAGGATAGTAATTTGATACCTGTTAGTGATACGCATATGAGTATGCCGTATGATTTACCTTCTTTAGAAAACTATGTAGATATAGCAGATGAAGGCACAAGCTTATTGAATTTATTAGATATGATTAGAAATAATGAATCTGATATATTTGAAAATAGAAAAGACTTAAGAGATCTGTATACTTTTGTAATGAAACAAAGGCGTAAGTTTTCTAAAGCTAAAGTCTACTCTTCTGCTTTTAATGGTGATGGTTATATGAGGCATAAGCAAGGAAATATTGCCATGCATCCAATAAACATAAAGGCTAGACCTAACTTAGAATATTTCATTGAATCACTATTGCATGAAACAGTTCACACAGCAACAGTAGAAGCATTGAGAAATCCACTAACTCAGATAGATAGATCTTTTAATGAAGCAGTGACTAGTGCATTCAATGCTGCAATAGATAGTAAAGCAGTAGATACCTTAGAATATGGGTTAAAGGATAAATATGAATTTGTAGCAGAGGCACTGACTAATCAAGACTTTGCAGAAAAGTTAAAGAAAGTCAATGTACCAAATGAAAACAAATCTATATTACGTTCTTTTATAGATGCTATTCTTAGGTTTTTAGGAATTCGTACAGATAATACAGAAAGTGCTTATTCTACTATTGTTAATAATTTTGAAACATTTATTGCATCTGAACAAAACACTAGGGGTTTTGAAGAACTTACTCATACAGGTAGAAGATTGGATCGGTACTTTGCAGATGGGCAAGATAGAAAAGTTAAGACACCTAGACCTGAAAGTAGGCGAGAGACTATCAAAATACTCACAGATATGAATAACATGGTAGATAAAGATCTACTGAATTCAGAAAAACATGAGTATTATGTAAAAGATTTAAATAGGACTTTCACTTCTACATCAAAGTATTTAGAACAATTTGGATATGGTATTTCAGAGGAAGTAAAAACTTCATCTTCAAGATTCTTTTTAGATCCAGCATCTAATTTGGGTACAGCGATCCATGCTAATCTTGAAGGTACTGTAAACGATATAGTAGAAGATATTGGCTTAATGACTGGGTATGAAGTAAATGAAGAATCAAAAGTTCAACTAACTAGAGTAATAGAGGATATTAAAAAAAATACTAATGCTAAGAGTCTTAAAATACTATCAGAGCTTAGTATATTTGATGTTGAAAAAGGACTAGCTGGTACAATTGACTTAGTTACTATTGATGAAAAGAATAGGATTAGGATATATGACTTTAAAACAAGTGAATCTGGTTTCGAAGATTATGAAAAAAACTATAGGAATAGAGGGAAAATCAGTCCTTCTTCTAAAGAGAAGTATAGAATGCAGTTGTATACTTACAAAACAATGCTTGAAAGGATTTTAAACATACCTATTGTAAGTCAAACTGTTGTTATGTTAAAACCAGTTGTAGATTATGAAGCATTAGCCATAGATAAACAAACTACAATTGGTGATCTTAAAGCAAACTCTTTAGATCCTAGTGAAGACCTTGTTATTAAACGAACAGGTAAGCTTTTTATATCTACTAAATTATTTAAATTTATTCAACAAGGTGCTGGTTTAGAAGTACACATGGGTGAGAATTTACAAGAGGGAACTAAACTACCTTTACGAATTAATAAAGCAGAGTTAAGTAAAGAGCATAAAGGCTTTTTAGAAGTAGATTATACTTTAGTTCCAAATGAAGTTGTTAATATAGCTTTAGATAGATCTGCTAGTGATACAGGAATGGATACTTTCAAAAAGATGTCTCCCAAACAAATGAGAGAGTTCAGATCTAATATATATAAAGAAAGTAAAAATCTTAAGTTTAATGATAATGTAGCTGGCAATAAGGAAGATAGTGAGAGGTATGATAGAGAAATGCGTGACTGGCAAGTATCTAAATCACAATTAACTGACTTAGAGCGTATTGCTGATCAAGCTGAACAAGCTATGTTACGGAGATTAGCTATAGTTCAAGCTAGGTATTCTTTGACTGAAAGAGAAAAGTTTCAAGAATTCATTGATGATTTGATGAAAGAAGAAACTACTACAGGTAGTCTTGTTAATATAATAAGATATGCATCACAATTGACTAGTGAATTAAATCAAGAATATGAAGAAGCAAGATCAAATAATTCATTAAACTCGTATAAAACTGGTATTCCATTGCTTAGGAAATGGTCAGATTATTTAATTGCTTTTGATACCTTAAATGAACTACAACATTTAGTAGAGGAAGATAATACTGTATTTAAGGATCCTGAAGTAGTTAAGATTTTAGAAGAGACAGTTAAAGTTAAGGATAAACTAAAAGAACAATACTTTTCTAGAGGTGAGAAATTAATTGCACAATGGTTAACTCCATACTATGATGGGTTACGTAGAGAAAGAAAAGATGAATATGCTAAAAAATATAAGAGTTTAGTAAAAGCAAAAAAGAAGAAAGGTGCAACTATAGAAGAAATTGAAGCTGAGATAGGCACAGAAGAACAATATGTAGAGGAAAAAATTATAGATAATGAAGAAGAATTAAGTATCAATACTCAAAATCTAATTCGTAGTGAATTAAAAACTGCTGCCAGAGATATAAGTGTCGCTGCTAGGTGGATGGATAATGTTTTAGATTCATCTGATGTAGTAGTTAGTGCAATGGTTAATGCCTTTCAAAAAGAGACAGATGCAGCTAGATTAGAAGCAGTAGAGAAAAGAGGTGAGGTTTTAGATAAACTCATTGCAATGGAAAAGTATAAATCCAAGGGAGGTTTTACTGCTGAGAGTGAGTTCTACAAAAATCTATTAGAATTAAATGAAAAAGGTAAGCCAAACCAATACCTCACAATGCCTTGGAAATCTACTTTAATTGAAGATGCTGAAGCAGTACGGAAGCGAGCTTATAAAGAAAATTCAGATAGGTTAGTTGCTTCTCAAAAATATAATGCTTGGTTAGATAGACAAATAAGTAGGAACGATGATGAGTATTTCGATGCAATGGGTGCATTTTTAGATGAAGCCGTAGAAAAAGAAATATTAGAATATCAAGAAGCTAGAAATGTTTGGTCTGTTGTATTTGACAGTCGTAAAAATGTTACACAAGGTGTAAAAGACGGTAGTTTCAAAGAAGAAACAGGTGACTTATTAATGAGTTGGATACGTAATAATAGGTGGAAATATGCTAAAGATATTGCGCCTGAATATAAAAGTGAACATTGGGATAGTTGGATGAAAGAGATTGGTATTGATACTACTCAATCTATAGCAAAACAATTAGATGCAGTAGAGGCATCTGATAATCCTGAAGCACAAATGTACACTTTACTTAAAGGATTAGGTGAACAAGCAGATAATGCTTTACCGTATTCCTATAATATAGGCACAAGGCTACCAGGGGTAGCAATCTCTAATTTTGAAAGGATTAAGAAAGGTCAATCCTTTGCTACATATACAAAGGAAAATATTAAAAAAAATATATTTGTTAGACCTGAGGATACAGAACATGGAGATGTTGAATTGACTGATGAACATGGTCGTGCAAAATATTTTCTTCCAATTCATTATACTACTCAGATTGAACCTAAGAATCAATCATATGATTTAGCTGGGATATATTTTAAGTATTGGAGTGATGCAAATGAATATGCGAAGAAGAGACAAATACTACCTCAAATGGAGATGGCTAAGGAATTGGTTAAAAAGAGGTCTGCTTTTCGTAGAAATTCATTAGGGGAAGTTATAAAAAGAGCAGGTAGAAGTATAGGTGTTGGTGGTGAAAATGCTTCTATTATTGATAATACTAATTTAGCTAAACAATTAGAAGATTGGTTTATGATGGCAGTCTATGGTAAAAAACATTCTGATGATATGATAATTCAAATGTTTGGTAAAGAAATAGATGCTTCTAAGTTTTTCAATGCTTTAACTAAATTCACTTCCATAAACTTATTAGCAGGTAATACTGTACAAGCTGTGGCTAACGTAACTTTAGGTGAAGCAATGGAAGCAATAGAAGCAATAGCAGGAGAGCATGTATCACCAAAAACAATGACTCAAGCTACTGCTTATTATTCTAGAAATTTACCTAAAATGTTAGTAACCCATGATTTAGGTTCAAGAGAGATGAAAACTACTCCTAATTTATTAATAGAATTTTTTGATATAATGCATGAAGATATTAGTAGAGATACTGTATTTCATAAAAAATCTAAAGTAGGAAACCTAATGAATCAATCCTCCTTATATGCTTTTCAAAGTATGGGTGAACATTGGATGCAAGGTAGATTTTTATTTGCTATGTTACTAGAAAAAGATGCATTTGATGAGAATGGAAAAAAGATAGGCAATATGCTATCTCAGTATTATACTGATGAAAACGGTAAACTTAGAATAAATAAAGATGTTAGTTTAGAAAAATCATATTGGACAGAAGAACATCAACAGGCCTTTAAGGTAAAAGTAAAAAGACTACTTAGTAGGATGCATGGTGAATACTCTGAACTTGGTAGAGTTGCAGCACAAAGAACGGCATTGGGTAATTTAGCATACCAGTTCCGTAAGTTTATTGTGCCTGGTATACGTAGGAGATATGGTCGTAAAACATATATACAAGGATTAGATCAAGTAGTAGAGGGAAATTATAGAACTACTGTTAAGTTTGCATATGGTTTAATGAAAGATATATTTGGTCTTAGTGATTCACTTAAGACAGAATGGAGTGGGTTAAATGATCACGAGAAAGCAAATATACATAGGACAATATCGGAATTAGTATTATTTATAACTCTATACATATTAATGTCAGCCTTCTTTAAAGATGATGATGATGATTATGCAAAAGGAGATGAACCATGGCTATGGGAGTTCAGTGAATATCAAATAGCAAGATTATCCACAGAATTAGGATTCTTTACTATGCCTGGGCAAACATTACAGATCATGAGATCTCCAGCAGCATCTATGGCAGTTCTTGAAAATATAGGTCGTTTTATAAATGATGCTTTTAATTTTAATGAAGTATACGAACGTGGTCCTTGGAAAGGACAAAGAAAGATAAAAAAATCTACTATGCAATTGATACCTTTATATAAACAATATTATAGAGTTAGAGACGTAGGACAGGCTACTCCTTGGCTCAAACGCTAGGTCGGTAGATGTATTTCGCATAATACGAATTTTAAAAGAAGAGGGGATGATACAATTAAGTATCTCCCCTTTTTTTATTACTTCTTTTTGGGAGCAGGTTTCTTTACAGGTGGTTTCTTTTCATACTTATAAATGGCATCCCTTACTAAAATAGTAAGTTTATCCATTGCATACACCTTATCTTTTTTAATTGTATTAAAGATTGCATCAGTATCAAGTTTTCCTTCATATTTATCTGGAATAATACCAGCAAGCATGCCTTTTAATACTTCATCATCTTTAATAGAGAATTCATAGACCTCTTCAAATCTACCAGGTCTATCCATTAATGTTGCAGGTATACCATGTGTACTATTTGAAGTAGCAATCAGAATTACATTATCCTTACTATTAGGTCCATCTAAGAAACTTAATAATTCAGGTTCTACTCGTCCATGTTTTATCTCTGGAAAAGTTTTTTCAAATTCATCAAGAATTATAAATATTAATCTATCAGGATCTTGTTCTCTAATAGTATCAATAAACTGTCCTATATTAATTTCTTCAGTAAGTATGAGACCTAAAGCATTATACTCTTTTACTAATTCTGTTGCTAATTGTCCAGCTAGATAAGTCTTTCCTGTTCCCTGCTTGCCATTAAAAATCATAGCAAGTTTATCTTTTAATCCAAGTGCTTTTCTAGCAATTTTCATTTCCTTGGACATAAAGTTAGATATCTTTTTACGTGCTTCTTTGAATACACCACTTTCAATGATTCTACCTTTTTCATAAATACCATCTCGACATTCAAATTCTAAGGTTTGACCAAAGAAAGATCTGGTTATTTTTACGTTATATAATCCTGCATCCATACCTTTCACTAATGAATCACTAGGATTAGCAGGTACATATCTAAATTTATTATCTTTTTGTTTTATAAACATTTGTTAACTATTTTGTTAATGAAAAAGGGGTACCCCTGTCCAAAGGTACCCCCTCTTGTAGTAAAATGAAATTTAAGGCCTCTTACAGCCTTGTACACACAATAACTATGTTAAATGATACACACATACCATTTCATAGTTAAAGTCTCTTATTTCCTCTTATATGAGCTTACAGGGCATTCTACCAATCCAACTCAACTTCGTCATAATCACAAGGATCATAACTAGTAGGTTCTGCATATACTGATGTACTTGACCTAAAAGGATCAGTTACTTTATGCCAACCATAATTAATATAAGACCAAAAAGACTTTTTCTTAGGATATTCTTTAGAAACTTTTTCAGCTACTTCCTTATCTCTAAGAAGTTCTTTTTCAGCTTCTACTTTATTTTCATCAGTAGTGCGACCAAATAATACATCCCAGTTGATGAATTTCTTTGGTTTAAGTAATTCAGTTTCAACTTTTGTTTCAAGCTTCTTAATATAAGCTTTAAGATCACTAATTTCTTGCTTACGATTTGCTTCAATTAACTCATCAGTCTTATTTTCTTTAAGATCTTTAAGTTCTTTTTCCAAAGCATTGATTTTAACATTTTTATCATCAAGGAATTCATCATGTGATCGATGTATGTCTTCAACTTCAATCTTATGTTCTCTCTTTATTCGTCTTAAAGATCTTACGTAATCTTCTTCTTTATCTTTTAGTCTTTGTTCTAGATCTTTAACTTCTTTCTCTGTTTCTTTTAGAGTATGTAGTAAAGATCCTTCTTTATTTACATAGTCTTCATAAGCTTTCAAAGTTTTTTCCATTGCTTCTGGAATATCTTCGAAGTTACTTATAGTTAATGTTGGAATAGCTGAATCCCAATCAGAAGTTAAATTAATTTTAGGTTTATTAATTTCATTTTTTTTCTGTCGAATCTTCATCTTATATTCAGCTTCATCTTTAGCCTCTTTTGCTTCTGCTAATAAAGCTTTTAGTTCACCAATACGCTCTTGTTTGGTATTCAATTCAGATTTTAGAGAAATAAGTTGGTCAACACTAATTGTTGTTTGTCCTGCAGGCATTGCTTTTACTTCACTCATAATTATTTGTTTTCTTTATATTTGTCAATATCAATATCATTTGTTACCTTAGTAACAATCTCATCAAAAGTAGCTACTCTCTGTACTGAGAGTCTTGCTTTTAACTCAGTAATTAAACTGTCTTCATTTCTAATACCATTTTCAGATAATATCATATAGATGTAACTAAATAATTTATCTTGGGTATCAGGTGAAATAATGTTTGTCATATTTATTTCATTTAAACAGAAAAGGGTCTAATGATTAGACCCCATTCCATATACTTCCTCATATAACCTAAAAGGTGGCATTAGTTCTTTAACCTTTTCAGGTCGTATACCATCTCCTAGTTTAGATTCTACCATACCATACAATATTTTGTATAGTTTAGAATCTTCATTTTGACTCCAAAACTGGAGTATTCGTTGTTTTGCTTTTTCAGATATTTCAGTATATTTTCCTTGAATTATCTGAAAATAATCAGCAAGTAGATCATCAGGTATATTAATTACATATAGAAAATAATCTTCATATTTATATGAAGCTTTTGCTATATCTTCTAATGCTACTTCTCTGTCATAAACCAGGATAACATAATCATCCCATTCTGGTTTATCTATATCTGCAATATAAGCATTTATGAAATCGTCTGTTATTATTTGGTTATCTGTAAAACCTTTAACTGCTAGAGGTAAGACAAAGATTGTTGTTTTGTTCTTATCTATTCTTAGCGGATTCATACTCTTATATTATTTCTATACCCTCACCTTCATAATAATTCATAGGGTAATCCCATTTATCATTATCCCAGTGATATTTTAAACTAGGTATTAAATTTTCGATTTGTTTAAATCCTTGAAGTAAAGTATTCTCTGACACTTTATAGACCTTTGTTTCTATTGGATCCTGTTTGGTTACAGCTACAATGTAACTAGTCTTTTTATAATCTGAGGCATCTAACTTTAACTCATGTTTAAAGTACCAATGTAGAGCCATCCAATAAAATGCCATTTGACGATTATACTCATACTCTAGGGCTTTCTCTTTGAATTCAGCAAGGTGACTTGTTGTTTTCAAGTCAACCATTATTACCTCTTTGTTCTCATGATCAATGATTAATCTATCTATCATTGATTTACAAGGTAATACATAAGGTTCTGGATATTCCCAGAATATATCTATCTCATTTTTAATGAATAATTTATCATTATTACCAAAGGTTGCATTATTTTCATTAAACATCAACTCTCTAGCTTTTCTATGAGACATAATTGCACTACGTATTTTATTCAATTTATGCATCATTGAAATGGGTAGTACAGTTTTAACCTTACTTAATTTAATAAACTTTATGTAAGATTTGTTATCCTTTTCTAACTTTTTTGCTTTTTCTAAGAGCTTCTCATCTGATTCTTTAGAACTGTATGCTTCTTTATAAGCAGCCAGTAATTTCTCATCTTTCTTGCCTTTCTTTGAATTAGCAAAGGTTTTACAGAAAGTTTTTTGTTGAGGACTACTTGGTACAGTGTATTCTAAAAATTCAAATTCTTTATCAAACTCCTTAGGTTCTAATATATAAGCATGTATTTGACGACCTTCTTTAAAGAACTGAGGTTCGAATTCATCTATATCCTTATCCAATTTAAGTTTAAAGTATTTTGGTGATACTTTTAACCAAGATAAGGAAGAATTACTAACCGCTTTTTCTTTATAGTAGTCTTTCATTAATACTCAATTATATATTGTACATTAACCTTTGGAATTGTGATCTCATCAAGATCATCAGTGATTATAAAAAATACATCACCAATTGCGTTAGCAGTACCATAATACTTTTCAGTTCTGCCGTTCGTGAATTTTATTTTAATGTTACTCATATCGTTTCAATATTAGTTCAATTACTAAATTTATATGTTTTTGGTTTCTAGGCATATATAGATCTGCATCTACATCATTATCCTCTAGATACTTTTTAAATAGTTTCCATCTCAACGGAAAGGCATCGTTAGGATTACCTTTAGTCTCAATGATAAAAACTTTATTAGTATTTGGGTAGAAACCTACAAAATCAGGGGTGTAAGAGATGGGTCTTATTTTAGACCGCTGCTTGTCGAAAGTTCTGACTCCTTTAACTTTAAATAGTTCATAACTATCATTAGAAAAAGTAAATCCAGGTACTATCTCATACTTAACCTTTTCATATTTGAAACGTATGTTAGCTTCTTTTAATTTTTTGTAACAATGAAGTTCAAGTTTACTTTTAAACGTAATACCATAGTAAGTCATAACTGTTGCGTTCCTGACTTTCTTATTTTGTTTTGTACGCCTCATTCTTGAACATCTCTTTTAATAAATTCCTAGTGTTATCGTCACCGAGGTGTTTACGAAAATCACTAATATCTTTTGCTTTAAAGATATCATAGTATTTTTTGGGTATGAACTTATAATTAAGATCAAACTTTTTACTTAATGTTTCTGCACCTTTTATCCCACCTTCATCATAATCAAAAAAGATTACAATTTTCCTAAATCTAGAT
>Ga0102937_1000695_pt1 | contig 15165 bp, 11 predicted proteins | sample SalPonR2_B_D1_MG_FD_78213 | JGI IMG/M metagenome (GOLD analysis project Ga0102937, IMG submission 78213) | Salt pond soil microbial communities from South San Francisco under conditions of wetland restoration - Salt Pond MetaG R2_B_D1_MG | ecosystem: Environmental > Aquatic > Marine > Intertidal... | reverse complement strand
CCCGGCGTTGCCGAGCAGCGTGCCGACGGTGCCGATCACACCGGGGCGGTCGTCGTTCAGGATGACCACCATGTGGTCGACGGGTGGAACGTCGAACGGCGAATCGTCGATGTTCACGATCCGCTGCTCGCCCTTGGCGCCGGCCAGGGTGCCCGAGATCGAGTGCCCACCGCCACGCAGGGTCAGCAGGTTGACGAAGTCGGCCGGCGACGACGAGCTCACGTCGCGCACGGTCACACCGTGCTGTTGCGCCAGCTGCGGTGCATTCACGTAGGTGACCGGCTCGTCGGAGATCGCCCCGAAGAACCCCTTCAGCACGGCCAGCTCGAGGATGCGGGTGTCGTACCCGGCGATCTCGCCCTCGGTGCAGATCTCGAGGTCGTCCGGCAGGCCACCCACCAGCGACACGAACAGACCGCCCAGGCGCTCCGCCAGCGGCAGGAACGGGCGGATGGTCTCGCTCGCTTCGGCGGCGTTCACGTTGACCGCGAACGGCACGAACTCGCCGGCGAGCGCGAGCTCGACCATCGAGGCGATGGTGTCGCCCGCCTTGTCCTGCGCTTCGCGCGTGCTGGCCCCGAGGTGCGGCGTGACGATCACCGAGTCGATCCCGAACAGCGGCGACTCGGTCATCGGTTCGGTGGAGAACACGTCGAGCGCGGCGCCGGCGATGACTCCGTCGCGCAGGCATTCGGCCAGGTCCTCCTCGTCGACGATGCCGCCGCGGGCCACGTTGATCAGACGCAGCTCGGGCTTGGCCTTCATCAACAGGTCGCGGTTCACGAGGCCGAGCGTCTCGGGCGTCTTCGGCAGGTGGATCGTGAGGAAGTCCGCTTCGGCCACGATCTGATCCAGGCCGAGCAGCTCGACCCCCATCTTCTTGGCGCGGTCCTCCGACACGAACGGGTCGAACGCCACGAGGCGCATCCCGAACCCCTTCGCGCGGTCGGCCACGAGCTTGCCGATGCGGCCGAGACCGACGATGCCGAGGGTCTTGTCGCAGAGTTCGACGCCCTCCCAGCGGCTGCGCTCCCAACGGCCGTCGACGAGCGCCGCGTGCGCCTGGGGCACGTTGCGTGCCGATGCCATGAGCAAGGCCATGGTGTGTTCCGCCGCGGACACGATGTTGCTCTGCGGGGCGTTGACGACCATCACACCCCGGCGGGTGGCCGCATCGACGTCGACGTTGTCGAGCCCGATGCCCGCCCGGCCCACCACCATCAGGTCGGATCCGGCAGCGAGCACGTCCTCGGTGACAGTGGTCGCCGAGCGGATGATGAGCCCATGTGCACCCGCGATCGCGGCGAGCAGCTCGTCGGGAGACAGCCCGAGACGGACGTCGACGTCGTGACCAGCCGCACGGAGGCGGTCGAGGCCACCTTCGGCAATCTCTTCGGTGACCAGGATGCGAGCCATAGGGTTCCATGCCTATCGGGATCCGGCCCGCAGTTCCACGACGTTTGACGAACCGTTCAGGCAGCCGCCCGACCGTTGGTACGTTCCTCCCGATGGAGCAGAGCCCGGAGCCGGGCCATCGCGTGGAACCGGCCGTCGACCTGGAACCGGTCGAGGAGTGGTTCGTGGAGCGCGGCGTCCCGCACCTGGTGGAGACCGAACACGACGGATCGATCCTCGACACCTGGACCCGTTCGCTGCCACTGCTCGTGGTCGCCTATCTGCTGCTCGGGCTGAACGCCCTCGACCTGCAGAACTGGACCACCGCCCAGAACGTCGGCGCCGCGGCGGCGGTGCTCGTCATCCTGCTGGCCACCTGGGCACTGTCCAACCGGCTGCGTGGCGTGGACACCTTCGCTCGCCCGACCGACATCGACCCGCCCGAACTGGCCCTGTTCCTCGTCGGCCCGACGATCCCGGTGCTCGTCTTCGGGCAGGTCGGCGACGCGCTCGAGACCCTCGCGACGGGCGTCGTGCTGCTGGCGGTCGTCTACGTCTGGTCGTCGTTCGGAATGAGCGCCCTGGTGAGATGGGGCCTGAAGCGGTCCGGCGGCCAGCTGACCGGCCTCGGTCCGCTGGTGGCCCGTGCCCTGCCCCTCCTGCTGCTGTTCAACACCTTCTTGTTCGTGAACGCCGAGGTGTGGGAGGTCGCCGGCACACTCGACGGCGCCGCCTACGCCGTCGTCGTCCTCACGTTCTTCGTGCTGGGCGCCGGTTTCGCCGCCAGTCGCGTGCCGGGTTTCATCCGCGACCAGAGCCACTTCGCGGGCTGGGACGAGGTGTCGTCGGCCACGACCGGCACACCGGCCGAGCGGCTGCCACTGCCCGACGGCACGCCGTCGCCCGATCCCCTCCTGAGGAGGCAGCGCCTGAACGTGGGGTTGATCGTGCTGTTCGGACAGGCACTGCAGATCACGCTGGTCGTGGCGGCCCTCGTCGGATTCTTCGTGTTCTTCGGGTTCATGGCGATCACGCCGACGACGATCTCGTCGTGGACGGGTCTCGACGAACTCCGCGTCCTCGCCGAAGCTTCGTTCGGCGGACGCGACCTGGTGCTGTCGGAGTCACTCGTGCGGGTGTCGGTCTTCCTCGGAGCCTTCTCGGGCATGTACTTCACCGTGGTGCTCACCACCGACGACACCTACCGCGCCGAGTTCGCCGGCGACGTCGGCCCCGAGATCCACCAGGTACTCGCGGTACGTTCGGCCTATCGCATCGCACGCGGCACCCACCCCGACACAGATCCCGACATCCGCCCGTCGCCCGACCGACGCTCGTGACCGGAGCCCCATGAACCATTCCGACCCCGACAACCATCTCGACCTCGACAACCACCGCGACGCCGACATCGAGATCCGTACCCTGTCGAGCGCCGAGGAGATGCTCGAGGTCGGCGCCGTCTTCCAGCAGGTGTGGGGCTCGTCCACCGCCGTGGTCCCGCTCGAGATGCTGATGGCGATCTCCCACGCCGAGGGCTACGTGAGCGCCGCCTACGACACGGGCCGATCGTCCGGGGACGGAGACACCATCCTCGGCGCATCGGTGGGCATCCTCGCCCGACACCAGGCCAGACCGGCACTGCACAGCCATGTCACGGGTCTGCTCGCCGGTGTGCGTCACAGCGGTCTGGGGCGGGCCATGAAGTTGCACCAGCGCCAGTGGGCCCTCGACCACGACCTCGACTGGATCGTCTGGACGTTCGACCCGCTCGTGCGCCGCAACGCCTGGTTCAACATCGCCGTGCTGGGCGCCGACGTCCACGAGTACCTCCCGGCCTTCTACGGCGAGATGACCGACGCCATCAACGCCGGCGACGAGAGCGACCGTCTCCTCCTGGCCTGGGACGTCCACGCCGACCTGCCGTCCGAACCGCGAGACGGCCACCACCTCGAGGGCGGTCTGCTGATCCCGACGCCCGACGACATCGTGTCGCTCCGCCGCACCGACCCGGCCGCCGTCGCCGAGTGGCGGTCGGAGACCCGAGACGCGCTGATGTCGGCGCTCGACGCCGGCCGCCCGATCGAGGGCTTCACCCGCCACGGACAGTACGTCGTGGGAGACCCCCGATGAGCACGCGCTTCACCATCCGCCACGTCGAACTGCGACGGATCGCGATGCCGCTGGTCACGCCGTTCCGCACCAGCTTCGGCAGCCAGACGGCCCGCGACATCCTGCTCGTGCGCGTCGTGCTCGCCGACGCCGACCGGCCCGCCGACACCGTGGAGGGGTGGGGCGAGTGCGTCGCCCTGTCCGATCCCAGCTACTCGCCCGAGTACGTCGACGGCGCCCAACACGTGATCGTGCACCACCTGCTGCCGCGCCTGCTTGCCGCCGGACCGGTCGAGGCGGCCGACGTCGCGCCGCGCCTCGCCAAGCTGCACGGGCATCCCATGGCCAAGGCGGCGCTCGAGATGGCCGTCCTCGACGCCCAGCTCCGGGCAGAGGGTCGGTCGTTCGCGTCGTTCCTGGGCGCCGAGCGCAACCGCATCCCGAGCGGCGTGAGCGTCGGGATCCACGACTCCACCGACGAGCTGCTGGCCGCCGTACAGGGGTACGTCGACGAGGGATACGTCCGCATCAAGTTGAAGATCGAGCCGGGTTCCGACATCGACCAGGTGGCCGCCGTGCGGGATCTGATCGGGCCCGACACCCCTTTCCAGGTCGACGCCAACACGGCCTATCGCCGCACCGACGGCGCCCATCTGGCGCGGCTCGACGACTTCGACCTGCTGCTCATCGAGCAGCCGTTGCCCGAGGACGACATCATCGGCCACGCCCGTCTGGCCGCCGAGGTCGCCACCCCCGTCTGTCTCGACGAGTCACTGGTGTCGGCGCGTGGCACCGCCGATGCGATCGAGCTCGGCGCCTGCGAGATCGCCAACATCAAGCCGGGTCGTGTGGGCGGCTACCTCGAGGCCGTGCGCATCCACGACCTGTGCCTGGCGCAGGGGGTTCCCGTGTGGTGCGGGGGGATGCTCGAAACCGGGATCGGCAGGGCCGCCAACGCAGCGCTGGCCGCGCTGCCGGGCTTCACGCTGCCCGGAGACATCAGCGCCTCGACCAGGTTCTACGCGCGCGACATCGTCACCGATCCGATCACCGTCGAGGACGGCCACGTGGCGGTCCCCACCTCCCCCGGTCTCGGCTTCGACCTCGACCGGGCGTACCTCGACGAGGTCACGACCTCGGTGGTCGACGCCACCGCGATCCGCCCCTGAGGGCACCGGGTCGTTCGCTACAGTCACCCTCACTATGACGCACCCATTCCTGTCCGAAGCGTGGATGACCGAGGCGCGGGCGATCCGCGAGAAGTACGCGGACCAGGTACCCGAGGTCGCCGCCGTGATCAAGATGAATCAGGTCGTCACCGACGTGCCGTTCGGCGACGGCGAGGTGAAGAGCTACCTCGACACGTCGTCGGGTGCCGTCACGATGGAGCTGGGTGAACTCGACGATGCCGACGTCACCGTCACCACCGACTACGAGACGGCCAAGGCGCTGTTCGTGCACCAGAACCAGGAGGTGGCGATGCAGGCGTTCATGTCGGGCAGGATCAAGGTCCAGGGCGACATGATGAAGATGATGCAGATGCAGACGGCCATCCCCGCCAACGAGTTCTCCGAGAAGATCGCCGAGGAGATCAAGGCCATCACCGACTAGGTGTACTCGGGCGGTGTCCTGACCGCCCAGCGGCTCGGGCGGGTTCTCAGGCCGGTTCGGATGCCGGCCGGTTCAGGCCGGTTCGGACAGCGGGGTCAACGCCTCGGCGAGCTGACTCACCGACCACTTCTCCGACTGCTCGACCGTCTCGGCCATCTCCCACGACCGCACCCGCTTCACCACGGCACCCTGGGCGAAGAACGTCTCGCCGGTGAACGGGCAGTCGGCCGTGCTGAGATAGGCCACGAGCGGCGAGATGTTGGCCGGATCCCACTCGTCGAATGCGCCGTCCTTCGGCGACATGATCTGCTCGAGGCCGGGCGTGGCCAACGTGAGCCGGGTCCGGGCACCGGGAGCGATGCAGTTGCTCACCACGTCGTACCGGGAGAGCTCCTTCGCGGCGATCTGGCTGAAGGTGGCGATGCCCGACTTCGCGGCGCCGTAGTTGGCCTGGCCGGGGTTGGAGAACAGCCCCGACGTGCTGGAGGTGTGCACGAGGTTGCGGCGCTTGCCACGACCGGCCTTGTGCTCCTCGCGCCAGTACGCCGCCGCCCAACGGGTCGGCGCGAAATGGCCCTTGAGGTGCACGGCGATCACCGCGTCCCATTCCTGCTCGGTCATGTTCACGATCACCCGGTCGCGCAGGATGCCGGCGTTGTTCACGAGGATGTCGAGGTCGCCGAACTCGGCGATGGCTGCGTTGACGAGCCGCTGGGCGCCCTCCCAGTCGGCGACGTCGTCGGCGTTGGCGATGGCCTCGCCGCCCTGCGCCCTGATCTCGGCGGCGACTTCCTGCGCCGGAGTCTGGTCGCTGCCCTCACCGTCGTTGGCCCCCCCGAGGTCGTTCACGACGATCTTGGCGCCTTCACCCGCGAAGAAGAGGGCGTGCTCACGCCCGATGCCTCGACCGGCACCGGTGATGATCGCTACTCGTCCCTCGAGTGAGGTCATGTCGGCTCCTTCTCCACAACGAGATCGATGGCGGGACGTCGGCGTCCCGCGCGGTCACGGAACCGTAGCGATCTGACTCGCCCCGAGTCGATTCCCGGCCGGCGGCAACCCACCACCTGCGATGAGGGAAGCCCCCGGATGTCAGGGTTTTGCTCATGGCTGGTCGTGGTCGTGGCGGGGCGATGAGCGAAATCCCCGGATGTCCGGGTTTTGCTCATCGCTCGAGGGGGTGGGGTGGTCGTTCCCGTGCGATGAGCGAAAGGCCACGGGGTTCGGCCGCCGGCTCATCGGAGCCGCCGAACGTCGCGGACGGCTTCACCGCCGGGAACTCAGAGGAAGACGAGGTCGACGCCGGTGCCGCGCAGGAACGTGTCGCCCGCAGCGACCTCCTCGCCGTCGACCGAGATCGACACGAAGGTGCCGTCCGTGGTGCCGAGCAGGCCGTCGATCACGAAGCCCGCCTCGGTGAGCACGGTCTCGGCCTCGGAGAAGGACAGACCGTCGAGGTCGGGGATCGGCACCAGGTCGGGGCCCTTCGACACCTGCACCGTGACGGTTCCGCCACGTTCCACCGGCGTGCCGGGCGCCGGTTCCTGGCTGACGACGAGCCCCTCCGCCACATCGTTGCTGAACACGTCCTCGCCACGGACCAGCTCGAGTTGGAGCCCTTCCACGGCGGTCGTCGCCTCATCGATCGGCAACCCGGCGAGCGTGGGCGCCGGGCGGGGCTCGGGGCCCTGCGACACGGTCAGTTCGATCACCGTCTCGGGAAGGACCCGGGCTCCGGCGCCGAGTGACGCATCGTCTTGCACTTCCCAGCTGATGATGCTGCCGTCGGGAACGGTTTCGGAGTACTCCACCGACGCCTGCTGCGGGACGAGGCGCAGCTCGGTGAGCGTGGCCTCCGCGTCGGCGAGGGTGAGGCCCTCGAGTTCGGGCAGGGTCCGCAGTTCGGGGCCGTCACTCACGACGAGGACGAAGGTCTCGCCCTCGTCGAGCATCACCCCGGCCACCGGGGCGGTGCGGACGACATGGTTGAGTTCGGGCACCTCGTCGCTGCGTTCTCGTTCGGCGACGACGTCCCAGTTGTTGCCCGCGATCTCGTTGCGGGCGACGGCTTCGTCGACACCGGTGAGGTCCGGCACCTCGAACGACTCGGTCCGCAGCAGGAACCAGCCGGCGTATCCCAGCAGCGCCACACCCACGAGCGCCACGAACGCGATCAGCAGGTACTTGCCCCACGGCCTCGACTCGCGTTCGGCGTCGTAGAGGATGCCCGGTGGCGTGGCGTCGGGCGGCGGCGCCGTTGCCGGCATCACCGCCGTCTGGGTCGGCGAGCCACTGCCGGCCTCGACGGCACCCGTGGGGTTGTCGGCGACATCGCTGAGGATCACGAGAGGCGGCGCCGGCGACGACGGCGTGTCGAGCCGCTCTGTCGGGACCGCATCGGGTCCGGTCTCCGCTGCGTCCACGGGTTCCGTCGGCGGAAGGTCCGGCTCGGGCTCCGCGTCCACCGCGACCACCGGCTCCGTCGGCGGGAGATCCGGCTCGGGCTCCGCGTCCACCGTGTCCACCGGTTCCGTCGGCGGGAGATCCGGCTCGGGCTCGGCGGCACCCGGCTCGCTGTCGACGGGATCCGCTGCGGTGGACTCGGCGTCGGCCGGTTCCGTTGAACCGGGCTCGGTCTCGATGGATTCGTCGGGGCGGGCCAGACCACCGGTGGGGTCGCTCGGCCGGCGCAACTGGGCCTGCGACGTGGCGAACAGGCTGGCAGCCAGGATGGGCACCGGCTCGGGGCGAGGGAGCTTCTCCGCCGCCTGCACGAGCGCTCGCCCGAACTCGGCTGCCGTGAACCGGTCCTCGGCCTCGGGCCGGCCGGCGTGTTCGAGCACCGAGGCCAGCGACCCCATGTCGGCCGACACGGGCATCAACTTGCCGACCCGGCCGGCCAGCGTCGACACCGTGGAGTCTCCGGCGAACGGCACCTTGCCCGTGACCGACTCGATCAGGCAGAGCGACAGGGCGTAGACGTCGCTCTTCGCGTCGACCGGCAGGCCGAGCGCCTGCTCGGGCGAGGCGTACCGGGCCACGTGGGTCGGCACGGTGGCCGGCTCCCGCCAGGCCGCTGCTCCGAGCAGTGCGGCCATCCCGAAGTCGAGCACGCGGAGCCGTGCGTCCTCGCCGAACACGAGCTTCGAGGGGGTGATCTCCGTGTGCACGATGCCCCGCTGGTGTGCCGCATCGAGTGCTCGGCACGCCTCGAGACCCACCACGAGAGCCTGCGACGGCTGCAGGAGACGGCCGCGATCGAAGAGGTCGCGCAAGCTGCCGCCACCGAGGTACTCGACCACCCAGAACACCGAGTCGATGCCCGCCTCGTCGATCTCGCCCCAGTCGAGCACCACGGCGATGTTGGGATGCGTCATCACCAGCGCGAGGTCGGCCTGGCGGCGGAACGCGCGGCGGAACGACTCGCTCAGCGCCAGCTCGGGCCGCACGATCTTGAGGGTGACGGGCCGGTCGGCCTCCAGGTCGACGGCGTCGGTGATGATGGTGTTGGCGCCGTAGGACACGACGTCGGCGATCCGATAACGACCTGCGAGGACGCGCCCGGTGAGGCCGCTCACCGACCGTTCCGCTCCGCCTGGTGTGTCGTCCTCCACAGCTCGGAAACGCTACCGCCTGAGCAAGTCGCGTCGACGGCGGGCATCATGGAGGTGTGACCGAGATCGTCGAATCCGACGCCGACCGCACACCTGCCGACGACGCCACCGGCGACGGTGGCACGCGCAGGCGCCGCCGAAGGGTCGACCGAGGGCTGCTGGGAGCCAGCTTCGTCATCGCCTGTGGCATCGTGCTCATCGTCTACGGCTTCCTGGTGGCCGTCACGGGCGACGACGGCATCGACCGGCCCGACGCCATCGAATCCATCCAGCCCGTGGAGAACGCGCTCCAGGTGCTGCAGCAGGAGCGCATCGTCGTCGACCTCCGCGCCGGCTACGAGGCGCGGCTCATCCTCGACGGCGTCGAACTGCCCACCACCGTGATCGGCCAGTCCGACGTCGATCCCACCGAGGCCGCCGAGCCGGGCCAGCAGATCGACCTGCCGCCCACGGCCGTGTTCGACCCCGGCAACGCCGTGATCTCGTTCCAGCCCGTCGAAGGTGCTCCGATCGAGTCGCTCGAGCAGGGCACGCACGAGGCCACCGTGGTGTTCTGGCGCACGATCGACGGACCCGAGCAGGCGCGCAGCTACAGCTGGTCGTTCGAGGTCATCTGACGCACCGACTCGGCGCCGGGACGCCCCCCGAACGGCCTCAGCCGTCCGGGAGCTCGCCGGTGGCCAGGAGATGCTCGAAGCCGGCCTCGTCGATGATCGGCACGCCGAGCGACTCCGCCTTGGTGAGCTTGCTGGCCCCGGGGGAATCGCCGACCACGAGGGCCGTCGTCTTCTTGCTCACGCTGCCCGGGCTCTTGCCACCGCGGAGCGTGATCGCCTCGGCGGCTTCCTCGCGCCCGTAGCCGGCCAGGGTTCCCGTCACCACCACCGTCCGGCCCTCCAGCGTCTGCGGTACGGCGGCCCGCGCGGCAGCTGCCGCTTCGGCCGCCGCCGGGTCCCCGAAGTTCACACCGGCCGACCGGAGGCGTTCGATGAAGGCCCGGTTGGCGTCCTGGGCCAGCCACGTCGCCACGGTGTCGGCGATGACGTCACCGACCCCGTCGACGGCGGCCAACTCCTCCACCGATTTCGCCATGATCTCGTCGAGGGTGTGGAACTCGGCGCTCAACGCCGCCGATGCGGCCGGCCCGAGATGCCGCACTCCGAAAGCCGTGAGCAGCCGCGGTAGGGGTTGCTGCTTCGACCGCTCGATCTCCTCCACCAGGTTCCGGGCGCTCGTCGGGCCGACCCGCTCGAGCTCGACGAGGTCATCGACCGTCAGGCCGTACAGGTCGGCCGGGTCCTTCACGAGGCCGGCCGCCGTGAGCTTCTCCACCATCTGCTCACCGAGCCCCTCGATGTCCATCGCCCCACGGGATGCCCAGTAGGCGATCTTCTGGTCGCGCTGCGCCGGGCAGTCCGGTGCGACGCACCGGGTGTCGGCCTCTCCCTCGGGGCGCACCAGCGGATTGCCGCAGCGCGGGCAGTGGGTGGGGAACTCCCATGGTTCGGAGTTCTCGGGCCGCAGCGACAGCACCGGGCCGACCACCTCGGGGATCACGTCGCCCGCCTTGCGCACCACCACCGTGTCGCCCGGTCGCACGTCCTTCAGTGCCACCTGGTCCTGGTTGTGGAGGGTGGCCATCGCCACCGTGGAGCCCCCGACGAACACCGGGTCGAGCACGGCGAACGGCGTCGCTCGACCGGTGCGTCCCACCGACACCTGGACGTCGAGCAGGGTGGTGGTCCGCTCCTCGGGAGGGAACTTGTAGGCGATCGCCCAGCGTGGCGCCCGCGACGTCACTCCGAGGCGGTCTCGCTGGGCGAGGTCGTCGAGCTTGGTCACCACGCCGTCGATCTCGTAGTCGAGGTCGTGGCGGTGTTGCTCCCAGTACCGGCAGTGATCGGCAACCTCGTCGATCGTGCCGAACGTCCGCACCTGGTCGTTGACGGGGAACCCCAACGAGGCGGCGTACTCGAGCATGGCGACGTGGCTCGTGAACCGGGGGCCGCCGATCACCTCCCCCAGCTGATAGCTCCAGAACGACAGGTGGCGGCTGGCCGTGACCGCCGGGTCCTTCTGCCGCAGGCTGCCCGCGGCGGAGTTCCGGGGGTTGACGAAGGCCTTCTCGCCGGCCGCCCGCGCCCGTTCGTTGAGCTGCTCGAAGCTCGACCTGGTCATGTACACCTCGCCGCGAACCTCCACCACCGCGGGCGCGTGGTCGGGCAGCCGGTGCGGGATCTCGTCGATGGTCGCCACGTTGGCGGTGACGTCCTCGCCCACGCGGCCGTCGCCGCGCGTGGCCGCCTGGACGAACACGCCGTCCTCGTAGCGCAGGCTGATCGCCAGGCCGTCGAACTTGAGTTCGCACACGAACGTCGGCGTCGCGCCGTCGAGACCCTTCACCACCCGGTCGGCCCATGCCCGCAACTCGTCCACGTCCATGGCGTTGTCGAGGCTCATCATGGGCACCCGATGGGTGACCGGATCGAAGGTGGCGCTCACGGCCCCACCGACCTGCCCCGTGGGCGAATCGGGGACGGCCAGCTCGGGATGATCCGCCTCGAGCGTCCGCAGTTCACGGACGAGGGCGTCGTACTCGGCGTCGCTGATCTCGGGATCGTCGAGCGTGTGATAGCGGTGGTTGTGATGGGCGAGCAGGGCCCGCAGCGAGTCGATGCGGTCCGCGACGTCGCCCGTCGACGGTGTGGCGGTCATGGAGCGCCGAGAGTATCCGGCTGCCGCCGGCTCAGGCGCCGAGCGCGAACCGGGTCGCCATGGACTGGTCCTTCACCCGCTTGCCGACGTCTCCCGTGAGACGGGCGAGTCGTCGAGCCACCGACACCGAGTGTCGTGAGAGACCACAGTGGGGTGTGACGAGGCTGCGGCGGCGGAGCTGGACGGCGTCGCAGCCGTTCTGGACCAGCCCGCACCACAGGTCACTCAACTGGCGCCACGAACGATCGGCACTCGACGGCACCGGTCCGTCGGTGGGAACCGCTCCCCAGGCGACGACGCCTCCCCCGTCGATGAATCGGGTCAGGTAGCCCGACCAGTCGAGCAGATCCGGTGTCGCCGGCACCGAGAGCACTCCGGGTCCGGCTGCGAGCACCGTGGCGATGTCGCACGGGGCGCAGCAGTGGATGCCACCGAGGGTGGTGGTGGGGAGCGTGGCGAGGGCGCCGGACATCAGGTCGATCGCCTCGTCGGGCGGGATCGGGAAGTCGGCGGCCATCACCTGCGCCAGCCAGGGCTCGTCGAGCACGGCCAGTTGCGGCGACGACGGCAGGGTTGCGGAGACGGCGGCGGTCAGATCGGTGATCCGGGACTGGACGGCGTTGGCGGCCAGCCGGAATGCGGTGACCCGGTCGAGGCCGGCACGGTGCAGTTCGACGCCGAGTGTGACCGGACCGACGACCTGCCACTTGACCGGGGCGCCGTCGAGGTTGACGGTGCGAGCCAGGTCGAGGAACGCCGACATGCCCACGAACGCATCGTCGAACAGATCGGTCGACACCGGGTGGTCGGGGTCGACGAGCCGCGCGTCGATGCGGACGCCACCGTCGGGGTCGAAGCCCACACCGGGGATTCCGGACAGCGCCTGCGCCACCATCGACTCCGCCGTCGAGCGCTTCGGCAGGGAGGGGATCGTGGCGATGTCGAACTCGGCGATCGAGAAGGCAGCGGCCGCCACGGCATCGTTGTGGGGAAGGCTCCCCACCGACACGGCGGCGCCGTCGACGAAGGGAGAGGGTCGCGACGGGCGGGCGGCCCGATGCACGTCTGCTCCGGGTCGTGACATCTGTTCACCTCCCATGTGGTCCCCCCATACCTCGTCGGCCATGCTGCCACCTCGACGGTTGTCGAGGCAGTGTCCAACTGCATCGTTCCACGGCGTCATCGGTCACACCGAATCCTTTCCGTGGATTGCCCGGACGATTCCGGCAACCTGTGGGGATGTCGTCTCCATCCATCCGGCCGGACGACGGTGCGGGCTCGCGGCGTGCCGATTCGACGATCTCCGCCCGTACGACCACGCTCGCCGCGGCGTTGCCGTGGGTGGCTCGACTCGGATGGATCCTCGTGGCCGTACTGGGCGGGGCGGCGGTGGAGTCCGCCGTCGCCGACCGTGGCGGCGCCGTCGGTTGGACCGCTGCAGCCCTGGGATGGGGTGCATGGGCGGCGGTCGCCCTCGCCCTGGCCGTGCCCTCGGTGCCGACGTTGACGCTGGTGCGCGTGGGATCTCCGGTTGCGCTGGTGGTTGCCCTCGGGTCACTGCTGTGGGGGGCCTCGGCCGCCGACGTCGCTTCCCTGGTGATCCCGGCTGCGGTCACCGTCGCCGCCGTGACGGCCGCCGAGTTCGGCCGCGCCTGGGTCCAGGCGTCGGCCTATGGCGACGAGTCGCGTTTCCCGTTGCGTCCGCCGGCGGCAGCGGGTGCTGCGGCGCTCGTGACGTGGCTGGTCTGGGCTCCCTGCTTCGTCGCCGGTCCGGTGCTGCTCGCCGACGGCACCTGGGTGGGCGGTGCGGTCTGCACCGTCGTCGCCGTTGCCGGAGTCCTGCTGCTCGGGCCGCGATGGCACCGACTGTCACAGCGGTGGTTCGTGATGGTGCCCGCCGGGATCGCCCTGCGTGATCCGGTGGTGCTCGCCGACACTCTTCCGCTGCGCACGAACCAGGTGGCGGCCATCCGGCTGGCGCCGGCCGACACGCGGGCGGCCGACCTGACGGGCCCGGCGAGCGGCTACGCCGTCGAGGTCACCACGACCGAGGCGGTGACGGCGGTGTACGCCTTCACGCCTCGAGATCCGAACGGGCGGGCCATCCACCTCACCGCATTCCTCGTGGCTCCGAGCCGGCCGGGTGCCGCGCTGCGGACGGCCGCCGAACGCGGTCTCCCGGTCCGCTGACGCATTCCGGTTGCGACCCGACGCATTCCGGCCCCTGCGGTGAGCGAGCGGCCAGACAGCGTGGCTGCTGGCTCATCGCAGCATCTGCCCCACCCTGCCGTCCGGTTCGCAGTGCGTGGACGGCTCAGCGACAGATGCCGCCGCCGAGCACGCGTTCGTTGCCGGAGTCGTAGAACACCACGCTCTGGCCAGGAGCGACGCGGCGCTGCGGCGTCTGCCATCCGACCGCCAGGTCGCCCGACGTGCCATCCGACGTGCCATCGGACGGACGGCCCGTGGCGATCATCGCCGGGCGTGGTTCGCCGTGGGCGCTGCACTGCACGAGCACCTCGCCCTCGACCGGCTCGTCGACCCAGGTGACGGCCCCGACCGAGAGGTCCTGTCGCAGCAGGTCGTCGTCGCTGCCCACCGTGACCACACCGGCCGCCGTGTCGACGTCGACCACGTAGCGCTTCGGGCCGCCGCCGGGGAGGCCGAGGCCCTTGCGCTGGCCGACCGTGACCAGTTCGACCGACTCGACGGCGCCCAGCTGCTCACCGGCGGTGTCCACCACCGAGGCGGGGCGGAACGGGATCCGGTCGCCGAGGAACGCCGTGCGGCCACCCGTGGAGGTGATGAAGCACACGTCCTGGCTGTCGGGCTTGTCGGCCGTCCGGAGGTCGATCTCGGCGGCGAGTTCGCGCACCCGTGACTTGTGGAGGGAACCGACCGGGAACATCGTCCGGGCCAGCCGGGCCTGGTCGAGCATGTGCACCACGTAGCTCTGGTCCTTCGCCGGATCGGTGCCCCGCTCCAGCGTGAGCCGGCCGTCGGGCGTGGTGCCGATGTTGGCGTGGTGGCCCGTGGCCACGGCGTCGAAGCCGAGCAGGTCGGCGCGTTCGGCGAGTCGGGCGAACTTCACCGACCGGTTGCACTCGATGCACGGATTCGGGGTGATCCCCCGGGTGTGCGCGTCGATGTAGGGCTCGACCACGTGAGCGTCGAAGTCGTCGCCGAAGTTGAACACGAGATGATCGATGCCCAGCTGCTGGGCCACTCGGCGGGCGTCGTCGACGTCGGAGACCGAGCAGCACCCGGTGTCGCTGTCGCCGCCCCAGAGCTTCATCGTGACACCGACGACGTCGTGGCCCGCCCGCTGCAGCAGCAGGGCAGCCACCGACGAGTCGACGCCGCCGCTCATCGCACACATGACCTTCATCTCGCCGTCACCCTCCCACGCCGGCACGGAGACGGCGGATCGCCGGGCCGAGCACGTCGACCGCCCGGTCGACGTCGTCGGCGGTCGTGGTGTGTCCGAGCGAGAGCCGGAGCGAGCCGAGGGCCAGGGAGCGATCGACGCCCATCGCGGCCAGCACGTGCGAGGGCTCCATCGCTCCGCTCGCACAGGCCGAGGCGGCCGACGCACAGACGCCGGCCTCGTCGAGCAGGAACAGCAGCGCCTCGGACTCGATGCCCTCGACGCACACGTGGCCCGAACCGGCCACCTTGTGCTCGACCGGTATCGTCTCGTGGACTCCGTCGACGTGCGACT
>Ga0102937_1000687_pt1 | contig 15241 bp, 15 predicted proteins | sample SalPonR2_B_D1_MG_FD_78213 | JGI IMG/M metagenome (GOLD analysis project Ga0102937, IMG submission 78213) | Salt pond soil microbial communities from South San Francisco under conditions of wetland restoration - Salt Pond MetaG R2_B_D1_MG | ecosystem: Environmental > Aquatic > Marine > Intertidal... | reverse complement strand
CGCGGTGAGCAACGCCGTGACCCATCGCCGTGAACTCCACCGCCGGCGCGCTTGCGACGAAGACGGCGAGGCGGCCGACGACGGCACGGAGACCGTCGAGTCGACCGGGGACGTCGCGAGCCTCACGGCGTCATGCGGGGTCGGATGTGTCCGGGTCGTCGGCATCCGCGGCACGCTGCGGCCGTTCCTCTCGGTAGGCGGGCCGGCCGAGGTCGGGGTCCACCTCGTCGCCGCGGCGACGTTCCTCCACGTCGGACCCGTGGGCTTCCTCCTCGAATCGGCGCTCGGCCTCCTCGGTGCCGTGCTCGTCGGTGAGCCGGTCGGCGGTCTCGGCGTCGCTGTCGACGTTCTGGCCGAACCATTCCGTGGCGGGCGTGTCGGTGCCGTCGGTGCGTTCCTGGTGATCGGACATGGGGCTCTCCTCGGTCGGCATCGGTCTACGTGGCTGGTTCCCGCCAACGCCGCCGTTCAAACGGCCGGATTCGTCAACGCCGGGACGGGGCCGGGCACCCGCCCGCTGACCGTTCCCGCCCTGGATCTAGGCTCGGGGTCGCGATGAGCGACTTCGACCTGCTCCCCGATCAGCCGAGCACCGCCGACCAGATCCGGCGCATCGGTCCGCCTGCGCTCGTGGCGCTGGCGGCGTTGCTGTTCATCCTGCAGAACACCGAGAGCGCCAGATTCGAGTTCCTCTGGTTCGACTTCGAATGGCCGCTGTGGATCATGCTGCTGGTGTTCATGGGAGCCGGGGCGGCGGTGGCCTACGGCATCGCTCGACGCATCCGGTCGCGGCGCGACCGCGCTCGCGACACCGGCTGACGGACGGGACGTCGTCGCTGTCCGCCACATGACGTCCCGTGGCACACGCCGGCGTGCCAGAGTACGCCGATGTCCAACGAGTCCGCCCAGGACCGCTATCGAGACGCCGCCCGGATCCTGCACGACGTGGCCAGACCCATGCGGGTCCTCTCGGCGCTGGGATGGTCGGCGGAGGTGCGCGACACGTTCCTGTCGAGCGGAGCGCAACGACTGCCCGAGCCCACCTACGCGCCCGTGGATCCGACACCCGTGCTCGACGGCGTCGCCGCCGCCCGCCGCCGGCTGCGACCGGGCACCGTCGTCGACGACTGGCTCGAACGCGAGGCGCAATCGCTCGAGTCCACAGCGCTGATGCTCGCCTCGGTGGGCACACCGGCCTTCCACGCCTACAGCAGGCAGCTCTACGGGGTACCCGACCAACCGCTCCGATTCGACCCGGCGACCCCGCTCGAACTCGCCCACCAGGTGCACGGGTCGCTCGCCGAACTCGCCGACGCCGAACTGATCCAACCGGTACGCAGGTCCCGCACGAGCGAGCAGGTGGCGACGCACCTGCGCGAGGCCGTGAGCGAGCACTTCGGCGACGACGCACCGGAGGTGCTGATCGTCGACGAGTTGTCGGCCAACGCCGTGGCGTCCACGAGCCGCATCAAGGTGCGCCGCGACGCCAGGTTCACGTCGAAGGACGCCGCTCAGCTGCTCAACCACGAGGCGTTCATCCACGTGGCGACGGGCCTCAACGGTCGAGCCCAGACCGACATCCCGATCCTGGCGATCGGCCACCCCGGCACCACCCGCACGCAGGAGGGCCTGGCGGTCTACTCCGAGTACGTGTCCGGCACCCTCGGCCTCGACCGGCTCCGGCGGCTCGCCGACCGCATCGTGGCCGTGCAGATGGTGGTGGACGGCGCCGACTTCATCGAGCTGTACCGGTGGTTCCTCGAGCGCACCCACGATGCGGAGCAGGCCTTCGAGTCGACGCGCCGGATCTTCCGGGGTTCACCGATCACCGGCGGCGCACCCTTCACCAAGGACTGCGCCTACCTGTCGGGGTTCTTGTCGGTGTCGACGTTCGTGCGGTCGGCGTTCACCGCCGGGCGCAGCGACACGCTCGCGCTGCTGTTCTCGGGCAAGCTCGACCTGTTCGCCGTGCCGGCCCTCGGCGAGCTGCGTGCGCAAGGGCTGGTCCAACCGGCTCGGTTCCTCCCACCCTGGGCGCTCGACCCGAGCTGGGTGCTCAGCTATCTCACTCTCAACACGTTCATGAGCCACATCGACCTCACCGCGGTGACCGATGCCATGTCGGACGTGCTCGCCCACTGTCCACGGGTGGAGGCCGCCGCGGCGCTCGGCTGAGCACGGCCTCGGGCCGTCCGCCGGTTCCGGAGCGAGATGGTGCGGCGATCGTCGCGGCGACGCCGTGACGCCCTCAGCGACGGGGCGTGTCGCGGAGGTGCTTGTTGTTGCGCGGCTCGCGCTTGGTCTTGAGGTGGTCGATCTGACGGATCATCTCGTCACGCACCTCGTTGAGGGCCTGGTCGATGTCCTGCGTCGACGACGTGGCCACCAGCGAGTGCAGACCGTCGATCTTCACGTCGAGCGTGAGGTGCTGGCTGCGCGCGTCGCGATCCTTGACGTAGAGCTGCATGTCGACCTTGCCGGAGTCGAACGACCGCAAGCGGGCATCGAGCTTCGACCAGTGTTCGACCAGCTTGTCGACCTCGTCGTCGTACAACACGCCGTGCACGGTGAGGCTCTCGGCGACTGTTGCAGGGTTGGAATTCGTCATCTCGACTCCTCGGGTGGAGCGGTTCGGGTGGCGGTGCTCCCGCCTCTACCACCATTCAATCCGACTGCAGCGGCCACTCCCAAATGGTTCAGCTCCACACCTGGCGGTGACGCCGGACGAAGTCGAGCAGCGAGGCCGGCGGACGACCGAGCAGCTGCGGGAGATCGTCGGTGACCTTCGACGCCATGCCGAGGCGGGCGGTGAGATTGATCACGAGTTGCACGTTGGCGTAGGTCGGGTCTGCGCCGTCGGCGATCATGCGTCGTCGGTGGGCGAGCAGCCGCCGAGGTTGGTAGGTGATCGGACGACCGACCGCCGCGGAGATCATCGAGGCGACCTCGTCGTACCGGTACGCGGCGGCACCGGTGAGGGTGTGGACGGCGCCGCGATGTGTGCGGGGGTCCGTCAGCACCTCGACGGCGGCAGCGGCCAGGTCGTCGGCGTCGACGAAGGAGAAGGCACCGTGCCCGGCAGGCTGGTCGATCTCGTCGTTGTCGCAGATGTCGTCGCGGTACGGACCGGTGAGGTTCTGCATGAAGAACGCCGGCCGCAGCACGGTCCAACCCATCCCCGTCGCCCGGAGATCCTGTTCGACCTGCCAGTGCGGCATCGCCCGGTTGGCGCCCATCAGCGACAGGAAGACCACGTGGCGGACGCTGCGCCGCTCCATCTCGGCGATGAACGGCCGGACGAAACGCTTCACATCCGACAGCGCCGGCGGGCGGAGCAGGAACACACGGTCGACACCGTCGAGGGCCGCATGCCACGTGGATTCGTCGGCGAAGTCGAACTGCACCCGACCTTCGCCACGCTTCTCGACCGGCGCGTGGACCGCTGCTCGAACGACCTCGCCGGCCCCCCGCAACTGCTCGACGAGGGGACGTCCGACGTTGCCGGTGGCCCCGGTGACCAGGACGGTACTCATCGCATCGACACGGCATCGGCCGGGAGGCTGACCTGGAGCAGCTCGGCGTCGGGTGTCCATGCCGTCCAGCGCCACGAGCTGCCCGGTGGCAGGGCCACGGCGTCGCGCGTGCCCAACGGCCGGGCGTCGTCGTCGTCGACGACCAACTCCACCTCGCCGTGGGTGACGACGTACATGCAGAACTCGCCGTCGTGGGTGAGGACCGTCGGCACGTCCCCCGCCGGACCGGCCGCCTCGATCACGTCGGCTCCGGCGAGTCCGCCGGTGGCGGCTGCGATCCCGGTGTCGCGGACGCGCAGCCCGTCGACGAGCCAGTCCGATCGGGCCGCGTCGGCGGCGACGTGGCGCACGAACCGTTGCCCGCCGAAGTCACGCTCTGGATCCACCCGGGCCGTCGGCAGTTCGATGTCGTGCTCGACCAGCGTGTCGTGGACGGCGGGACATCCGATCTCGATCACCTCCAGGCCGGGCGAACTCCTCAACACGCGGTGCCGGATCTCGGGAGGCTGCACGACGGCGTCACCCGCCTCCAGCCGGAACGGCGGGCCCTGGTCCTCGTACACCAGGTCGACCCAGCCGCGCAGGCAGAAGATCATCTGGAACCGGATCCGGTGGTAGTGCACGTAGTCGGGCACGTCACCGCCGTCGGCGATGCGGATGTGGGAGGCGATGAACCGGCCGCCCCAACGATCCGGCAGCAGGTCGCGGTATCCCATCCCGGCGCGCCCGACACCGAACCCGTCGCCGGCGGCGACGATCGACAATGTCGGCACCGCCTCGGGCACGACCACCTCGACGGTGTCGTCACGGAACTCCACGATCGTGCCGTTGGGGGCTTCGAGCGCGGTGGAGGCCGACCGGTCGGACGGCGCCGACCGCACGAGGAGGTGACCACCGCTGTCCTCGCCGCGCACGAGACGCACACGGGAACCGGCGACATCGACCACGATCTCGCGGGGATCGTCGGCGGGCGAGATGGAGATCACGTGCCCGTCGAGCTGGTCGGCCAGGAATCCCACCATGGCGTCGAGGTCGCGGCAGCCGAGGACGGTTTCCAGCCGGCGGGCGGCGTCCGTCGCGCTCACGGCGATCGGCGCTCCGATGCGCCGGCGAGGTCGTGGGGGCCGGCGCCGAGATATCCCTTCGCCGCTCGCACCGACGCCCCCCACGGTTCGAGCAGGGAGCACAGCTCGTCGAGATCGTCACCCAGGGCAACCACCGCCGGCGCCATCTGCACGTCGGTGAGCTGCTCGAGTTGCTCGCGGGCGTGGTGGCCCGCCTGCGTGAGATGGTCGCCCTCGAGGTAGCCGAGATCGGCGAGGTGGTGGTCGGCGGCGTCGAAGTCCGCCTCGTTCCAGGCCCGTGTGCGGCTGTAGCTGCGCTTGGGCAGCCCCCAGTAGAGCTCGGTGAGCACACCGATGTCGGTGGCGGTCAACCCGGCCGCCACCCACGAGGCGTTGTGGCAGTCGCCCCGGTACTCACGCACGAAGTCGCCCAGATGCCACACCGCCGCGAGCGGGTCGTCGGGGACGTCGAGCGAGGCGACGCCGGCCGCCATGGGCCGCCCGCCGAGCGGCAGCGTCGCCGCTGCCCGCGTCAGCAGCTCCCGGACGCGTTCGACGCCATCGGGGTGCTCCCCGAGCACCCGGCACAGCTGCGCCACGGCACCGTCGGTGCGCGCCGACCGGATGGTGGCGGCGTCCGTGCGCGTCCAGGCGAGCTGCACCATCGGCACGACCACGGCGGGGTTGAACACGCCGAACGCGGCGGCGATCACCTCACCGGGAACCTGGCCGAGCACGCTGCCGCGGCTGGCGAAGTAGGCCGGGCCGTCGGGCAGTGCGACCCCGTCGGCGTCGCCCGGGCTGGCGTCGAACCCGAGGGCTTCGTAGTTGGCGTGGCACTCGGGCGAGAAGTACACCTGGCCGACGACCGGTTCCAGCACCGATCCGAGTCGGCGGGCGGGTGGCGGCGCGTGCGTCATGACGCCCGACGGTACGCCGCTGCCGTCATCCGTCTCCAACGCAGGCGTCGGGCAGGGTGGCGGCACGGCAGTAGCGTCGACGCATGGCCACCGACCGAACCGTCGTCGTCGTCCACGGCGTCCCCGAGACCGACGCGATCTGGCGTCCGTTGACCTCCGCCCTCGCCGCACGCGGCATCTCCGACGTGCGGACGGTCTCTCCACCGGGTTTCGGTGCTCCGGTGCCGCCCGGATTCGACCCGTCGATGAGTTCCTACGCCAGTTGGCTGCTCGCCGAGTTGGACTCGATCGCCATCGACGGCGGCGACATCGACATCGTCGGGCACGACTGGGGTGCGGGACACGTGATGGGAGCACTGGCGGAACGGCCGGGGGTGGTGCGCACGTGGACCACCGACGTCGCCGGCATCGTCCATCACGACTACGTCTGGCACGACATGGCCCAGGCATGGCAGACGCCCGGCGTGGGTGAGCAGGTCGTCTCCGGGATGACCGACGCAAGTGTCGACGAGCGGATCGCCCTCTTCACGGGGCTCGGCATCCCCGACGGCATGGCGCCGGATCTCGCCGCGGGCCTGACACCCGGGATGGGACGCTGCATCCTGGGGCTGTACCGGTCGGGAGCCCAGCCGGCGATGGGCGAGCTCGGCGCACGCGTCGTGGCAGCCGACCGGCCTCCCGGGCTCGTGATCGACGCCACCGAGGAGACCTACGTCGATCGGACACTCTCGCTCGACATGGCCGACCGGCTCGGCGCAGACGTCCTCACGCTCGAGGGCCGGACCCACTGGTGGATGGCCGCCGACGTGGACCCCGTCGCCGACGCACTCGTCGACTTCTGGTCCCACCACTGACGTTGCATCACGATCGGGGTCAGACCCCGATCGTGATGCGGGTCACTCGACGGGGAGACCGAGGTTGCGGGCGATCACCAGCCGCTGGATCTCGCTGGTGCCCTCGCCGACCTCGAGGATCTTGGCGTCGCGGTAGAAGCGGGCCACCGGCGTCTCCTCCATGAACCCCATGCCGCCGAACACCTGCGTCGCCACCCGCGCGGCGTCCATCGCGGCTTCCGTGGAGTACAGCTTGGCCATTGCCGCCGCCTGACCGATCGACCGCCCCTGATCCTTCAACCAGGCGGCCTTGTAGGTGAGGTTGTGGGCGTTCTCGACCTGCACGGCGAGATCCGACAGCTGGAACGAGAGCCCCTGGAACCGGCCGATGGGACCCCCGAACGCATGGCGCTGCTGGGCGTACTCGACCGACAGCTCGAGGCAGGCCCGAGCCGACCCGAGGGCGAGCGCCGAGATCGCGATCCGCCCGTCGTCGAGGATCGACAGGAAGTTGCGGAACCCCTGCCCCGGCTGGCCCAGCAGATTCTCGGCCGGGATCCGGCACCCGTCGAACGTGATGCCGTGGGTGTCGCTGGCGTGCCAGCCGAGCTTGTCGTAGGCCGGCTCGATGATCATGCCAGGGGTGCCGGCCGGCACGACGAAGGCGGAGATGCCGTCATCGGTGCGCGCCGTGGCGGTGACGATCGATGTGATCGAGGTACCGCAGTTGGTGATGAAGGCCTTGGAGCCGTCGAGCACCCACTCGTCGCCGTCGAGCACGGCACGGGTGCGCGTGGCGCCGGCGTCGGAGCCGCCGTCGGGTTCGGTGAGCCCGAAGGCACCGAGCCTGCGGCCGCTGACGAGGTCGGGCAGCCACTCGTCACGCTGGTCGTCGTCGCCGAACCGGAAGATGGGATTGGCGCCCAGACCCACGCCGGCCGACAGGGTGATGCCCATCGACTGGTCGACACGGCCGAGCTCCTCGATGGCCACGCACAGTGAGGCGAAGTCGCCGCCGGCACCGCCCCAGCGCTCGGGGAACACGATGCCGAACAGGCCCAATTCGCCCATCTCGGTGACCACGTCGACGGGGAAGTGTGCGTCGCGATCCCACTGCGCAGCGTGGGGAGCGATCTCGGCCTCGGCGAACTCGCGGACCGTCTTGCGCAACAGCTCGTGTTCGTCCGACAGCTCCCAGGTCATGACCGTGACGCTAGCCGCCACCGAGATACCCTCCCCCGCGTGGACGGACCCCTGCGGCCGGCGTTCTCGGCGCTCGCCCTCGCGCTCGCCCTCGTGACGGCCGCCTGTGCCTCGGTCGCCTCCAGCGGCGGCACACCGTCGACGTCTCCGTCGACCGCCACCGTCGACCGCGCGGCATCTCCGCCGTCGTCCACGACCTCCCTTCCGACCGCCACATCCACCACCTCCTCTCCCACCACGACGTCCACCACCACGTCCACCACCACGACCACCACGTCAACGACCGCACCCACGACCACCGCACCCACTGCGGCATCCACGGAGTTCCCCACCGCCCACGCGGAGTTCGACCGCCTGGCGACGTCGAATCCCGCCGTGAGCCTCACCGTGCTGCGCGACGGACAACCCATGGTGCGGCGGGCGTCGGGGACCACGATCGACGGCACACCCGCGACCTCCGACTCGCCCATGGTGGTGGCGAGCGTCGGCAAACTGCTCACCGCACTCCAGGTCGCCCGCCTCGAACAGGCCGGCCTGCTCGCCATCGACGCCCCCGTCGCCTGGGACGTGATCGGCATCACGCCACACCCCGGCTGGCTCGACGTCACCGTCGGCGAGCTGCTGGCCCACACCTCCGGCATGCCCGTGGTGCGCCGCAGCTGGTTCGACGGTGTCGGCGACTGCCGCTCGTTCCTGCCGACGCTGCTCGCCGACCCGCCACAGGCCCACCGCAGCCGGTGGACGTACTCCAACGGCAACTACTGCGCGCTGGGGCTGCTCGTGGAATCCATCACCGGCGTCGGCCTCGGAGCCGCCGCCCAGGGCCTCCTCCTCGACGTGGTCGGCGCGGACGGTGTCCACCTCACGACCGAGGAGGCACGGCCGGGGGACGTGCCCCACGCCCCCGGGCCGGCTCGACTGTCCCGTCTGGGTGGCGCCGGCACCTACGTGATCTCCACCGACGACATCGCCGCCGTGCTCGCCACCCGCAACGATCGCGACGGCAACGCCCTGCGTTGGCCCGGCGTGTTCGCCGACCAGTACGGATGGGGCCACACGGGCACCGTCGACGGCGCCAAGGCGTGCGCCTGGGTCCTCGAGGCCGGGCGCACCGTGGTCGTGGCCACGGTTGCCGGCAACTCACCCGACACGGGTGGTGGCGTGTGCGACCGGATCGTGCCGGCGGTGGCGGTCGACCTCGGCATCGGCGCCGGGCAGCCCGACCGCTCGCCGCCCTGACCGATCTCGAACCTGTCGTGACGGCTGGTGACACCGCCCGGCGCGGCACGGGCCGCGGAATGCGCAGGAGACGTGACGGTCAGTCGAGGTCCCAGCGCTGCCTCGCGGCGGCGATGGTGGGCAGACCGATGTCGCCGGTGGACGCCTCGTCGGGACGGTAGCCCTCGCCGACGAGCGCCGACAGGGTGGCTCCGGTCGACGTGGACAGGGCGTCGAAGTCGTAGCCGCCCTCCAGCACCACCACGGTCCGGCGTGCCGGGACCAGCGCCTGCAGACGCACGGCCAGGTCGGCGAAGTCGGCCGCCGACAGCTCCAGTCCCGCCAGCGGGTCGTTGCGATGGCCGTCGAAACCCGCCGAGATGAACAGCCAGTCGGGGCCGAACTCGGAGATGACCGGTGAGATCACCTCATCGACCGCGCGCCGGTACACGTCACCTCGGGTACCTGCCGGGAACGGGAGGTTGAGGTTCGATCGCTGCGCGTTCGGCCCGCCCATCTCGTCGGCTCGCCCCGTGCCCGGGTACAGCGGCGCCTCGTGGGTGGACACGTACAGCACGCGTGGGTCGTCGTAGAAGATGTCCTGCGTGCCGTTGCCGTGATGGACGTCCCAGTCGACGATGGCCACACGCTGGCCCTCGTCGGCGAGCTTCGCCGCCGCCACCGACACGTTGTTGAACAGACAGAACCCCATGGCGCGGTCGGGCACGGCGTGGTGGCCGGGTGGCCGGCCGGCGGCGAAGGCGATGTCGCAGGTGCCGTTGCGCAGCGCATCCACCGAATCGAGCACCGCACCCGCAGCGAGACGGGCCGTTGCCCACGAGCCCGGAGCGGCGTAGGTGTCGGGGTCGAGGTCTCCGCCGCCGGCTCCGCAGAACCGCTCGATGCCGGCCACGTAGGAGGCGTCGTGCACCCGGGACAGTTCCTCCACGGAGGCGAGCCGCGGCTCGTGGAACGTCACGGCATCGGACAACCCCGCCGCGGGAATCCCCGCCAGTGAGGCGTCGAGGCGCCCGGGGCGTTCGGGGTGCCAGTCGGGCGTGAGGTGCTGATCGAGCCCGTCGGACGTAGCGAACACGGCGATCGGCGATGCCACACCCTCACCCTATGCACTCTCCGACCGATTCGCGTCACGGGCCGAACAGACCGGGGTCGGCACCCTCCGGCGTCATTCGAACAAGGGTGACGCGTCGACCCCGACGGATGCCATGCTGAGGGGGTGGCCGACCCACCGACCGCCGACGATTCACCGACCGCCGACGACAACACCGGCACCCCTGTCGCCTCCGACACGGCCGACGCCATCGACACGGCTGACGGCGTCGACACGGCTGACGGCGTCGACACGGCTGACGGCGTCGACTCGCCGTGGGCGGCCTCGGTCGTGCTCGGCAGCGGCGACACGGCGTTCATCCGACCGCTCACACCCGCCGACGGGCCCGCTCTGGCCGACTTCCACCGGCGCCAGTCGCCCGAGAGCATCTACCGGCGGTTCTTCTCCCCCAAGCCGGAGCTGAGCGACAAGGAACTCCAGCACTTCACCGACGTCGACATGGTCGACCGCGTCGCACTGATGGTGGAATCGCACGACGAGTTCGTCGCGTGGGCGAGCTACGAACGTTGGCCGGGGCGCGACGAGGCCGAAGCCGCGTTCATGGTCGACGACGAGCACCACGGTGAGGGCATCGCCACGCTGCTGCTCGAACACCTCGCCGCGATCGCACGTTCGAACGGCATCAACCGGTTCACCGCCGAGGTGCTCGGCGACAACCGCGCCATGCTGGCGGTGTTCGCCAAGGCGGGCTGGCCGCTGCAGCGACGATTCGACTCCGGCGTCGTCGACCTCGACTGGGAACTCGAGACCACCGAGGAGTTCCGCGACAGCGTGGAGCGCCGCGAGCAGCGCGCCGACTCCCGCGCGGTGGCGCGCATCCTGCTGCCACGGGCGATCGCCGTCATCGGCGCCTCCGACCGCCCCGGCTCGGTGGGCGACGCCATCTGGCGCCACGTGATCGACAGCGTCGACGTCCCTGCCTACGCCGTCAATCCCCGCCACGACACGCTGCACGGGCGCCCGTGCCTCCGGTCGATCGACGGCCTCCCCGACGAGGTGTCGCTGGCGATCATCGCCGTGCCCGCCGCCGCCCTCGAGGACACCATCGACGCCTGCATCGCGAAGCGGATGCGCGGTGCGGTCGTCGTCACGTCCGTCGACGGCGCCGGCGTCGACGTGGGTGCGCTCGTCACCCGCGCCCGCCGCAACGGGCTGCGGCTCATCGGGCCGTCGAGCATGGGCGTGGCATCCCCTCGTCCCGACACCCGCCTGCAGGCGGCGCTCGTCGACGTCGATCTCCCACCGGGCGGCGTGGCGATCTCGATGCAGTCGGGCTCGCTCGGCGGATCGTTCCTGCGCAAGGCGGCAGCGGTGCAACTCGGGGTGTCGTGGTTCGTGTCGCTCGGCGACAAGTGCGACGTGTCGGCCAACGACCTGCTCCAGTTCTGGGAGCACGACGGCAACACCACCGTGGTGGCGATGTACACCGAGTCGTTCGGCAACCCGCGCAAGTTCGCCCGGCTCGCGCGCCGGGTCTCGCGCTCGATGCCCATCGTGGCCGTCCGGACCGGTGTCGCAGCCACCGGCCAGATGGGCAGCGCCCTCTACCAGCAGGCCGGTCTGATCGAGGTCCCGACGGTGCCCGCACTGCTCGAGACGGTCCGTGTGCTGTCGACCCAGCCGGTGCTCCGAGGTCGGCGCGTCGCAGTGCTCACCAACTCCCGGAGCCCCGGCACCCTCGCCCGCGCCGCACTCGAGGCGGCCGGCCTCGAGCCCGTCGCCCCGCCCGACCCGCTCGGCTGGGCCGCAGCGGCATCGGACTACCGCACCGCCATGCAGGCCGCACTCGCCGACGAGGACATCGACGGATTGCTGGTCATCTACGCGCCGGCCGTACCCGGCGACGTGTCGGCGGCGGCACGCGACGTCGATGCCGGGGCCGGCCACCCCGACAAGCCCGTGGTGGCGGTGATGCTGGGCGGTGAGGACGGCCCGGTCCTGCCCGGGTCGGCGGTCCCGTCGTTCACCTTCCCCGAGCAGGCCGCCGCCGCGCTCGGCCGGTCCTACGGCTACGCCCGCTGGCTGGCCGACGAGGCCGGCGACGAGCCCCACGCCACCCGGTCGGTCGATCCCACGGCCGCGGAGGCGCTGATCTACGAGGCCCTCACCGAAGTGCCGGCCGAAGACGCCGAGAGCGGCGTCGTCCTCGACGTGGTCCAGCAGCAGCGGCTGCTCACGGCGTATGGCATCGACATGGCGGCATCCGTCGCTGCGACGCCCGACACCGCCGTCGACGCCGCACGGGCCGTGGGGTATCCCGTCGCCGTCAAGGCCCACCGTCGCCGACCCGGCCGATCGGCCAAGGCCGGTGTGGCACTGGATCTCTCCGCCGACGACGACGTGGCCGACGCCGTGGAGGTGATGTGCGCCTCGCTCGGCGACGGCGCCGACGGCCTCACCGTGCAGGCCATGACCACTCCCGGCGTCGACGTGCGCATCCGGTGCGAGCACGACGACCGGATGGGCGCCATCGTCACGGTCGGTCTCGGTGGCGCCCAGGCCGACGCCATCGGTGACCGCACCAGTCGCCTCGCCCCGCTGTCGCCGGCGAGCGCCAACTCGATGCTCGGCGAGACCCGCCTCGGCGCCGCGCTCGCCACCGCCGGCTACGACGGCGGCGACCTCGTCGACATGATCGTGCAGGCGGCCCAGCTCGCCTCCGACCATCCGCAGATCTCCGAGCTCGATCTCAACCCGGTGATCGTCTCCGAGGACGGAGCCGTCGCCACCGACGCCACGATCCGTCTGACGTCGCACGTCGCCCCCACCGGCGGCGCCGACACCACCCTGCGCCGCCTCGACTGATGGGCGCCGGCATCGTCGTCCCTCTGGTGCTGCTGCCGTCGATCGCGATCGGCGTCTTCGTCTGGTACCGGCGTCGCCTCGCCGAGCTGCACGTCGGCGACGCTCCCACCGTGTCGGGGGTACGTCTCACCGCCGAAGCACTCCACCGTCTGCCGTCGCCGACCTGGCGCGTGATCCACGAGACGTCCGAGCATCTCGGCGGTGTCGACCACGTCGTGGTCGCACCACCCGGCGTGCTGGCGGTCTCCACCGTGATGGGTGATCGGCCGCCCCGATCGAAACTCCTCGACGCCGCCGGCGGCGAACCGCATCTCGTGGCAGGCGGCGCCGTCGCCCGTGGTGACGTCGACGACCTCGCCCGCCGAGCGGAGGCCCGCTGCGACGTCTGGGTACGAGTCTTCTGGGGTTCGCCCGACCCCAGCCGGCCACCCGCCGAGGAGCTCGTGACAGGTTCGATCCTGGTGGAGGGTCAGCGGCTCGACGTCTGGCTCGCCGGCATCGCGGCCGGCACGGCCGTCCTCGATCAGCACGACGTCACACGGGTGTGGCGGGCGATCACGGTCGGCATCGGTCGGCCCGATCCGGGCGACTGATCGCTCCGCGCTGCTGATCGTTCCCGCACACCTGACCGCTGAGCGCCGGTACCGCCCGAACCGCCTGCGGATACCGTGGGCCCATGGCGACGCCCGACGAGTTCACCGGCCCCACCACCGAACTGCTGCAGGCCCTGATCCGCAACGAGTGCGTCAACGACGGCACCCCCGACTCGGGCCACGAGACACGCAACGCCGACCTGCTGGTGGACTACCTGGAGGGGGCCGGCCTCGACGTGGAGCGGTTCACGCCTCGCCACGGCCGCGACTCGATGGTGGCGCGGATCGCCGGCTCCGACCCGGATGCACCGTCGCTGTGCCTGATGGGCCACACCGACGTGGTGCCCGTGAACCCCGACGGCTGGCGAGAGGATCCCTTCGGCGGCGAACTCATCGACGGCGAGGTGTGGGGCCGTGGCGCCATCGACATGTTGAACCTCACCTCGTCGATGGCGGTGGCGTTCCGACGGCTCGCCACCGAGGGCTTCCGCCCCAAGGGCGACCTCGTCTACTTCGGCGTCGGCGACGAGGAGAACGGCGGCATCTGGGGAGCCGAGTGGATGGCCGAGCACCACTGGGACGCCATCCGGGCCGACTACGTGCTCACCGAGTTGGGCGGCTGGTCGTCGGCGAACGACGACGGGTCGCGCACCGTCACCGTCAACGTCGGCGAGAAGGGCCTGGCCTGGCGTCGCCTGCGGGTGCGCGGCACACCCGGGCACGGATCGATGCCGTTCGGTGCCGACAATGCGGTGATCAAGGCGTCGGAGATCGTGCGCCGGCTGGCGGCATTCCGACCCGCCGCCCACATCGACGACATCTGGCGCGCGCAGGTGGACGCGATGAACCTGCCCGACGACGTGAAGGACGGCCTGCGCGCCCCCGACCGCATCTGGGCCACGATGGAGCAACTGCCGACCCGGGTGGCGCGGAGTTGCCACGCCCACACCCACACGACGCTGTCACCCAACGTGGTGCACGGCGGGCAGAAGACGAACACCATTCCCGACGTGGTCGACATCGACGTCGACATCCGCACCGTGCCCGGCACGACGGCCGACGACGTGGAACGGATGCTCGGCGAGGCCCTGGGTGAGCTGTACGACCACGTGGAGGTGTCGGTACTGCAGCACTTCGATCCCACGGCATCGGCGTTCGGCGAGTCCGACACCCTGTGGGAGACGGTGTCGCGGCACACCCAGATCGCGTATCCGGGCGCACGCATGGTGCCTGGCCTGATCGTGGGTGGCACCGACGCCCGCTTCTACCGAGAGCGAGGCGTCACCGCCTACGGCACCGGTCTGTACTCACCGACGATGGATTTCGCCACGTTCGGCTCGCGGTTCCACGGCAACGACGAACGCATCGACGTCGACTCGCTCGGGTTGTCGGGCAACTTCTTCTACGGCATCGCCCGCGATCTGGTCGGCTGACGCCGGAGTCGGCCGACCGACGCCGCCGTCGTCCGGCCGGGACCGCTGATGTGCGGCTGACGGTCAGGAACGCAGGCGCCCGGCCCAGCGGCTGAGCGACCGTTCCGCCGCTCCGGCGGCGCGGCCGAGGCCGCCCAGCACCGACGCACCGATCCGCCGGGCCCGGCCCGCAGCAGCACCGGCGGTGTCCGCAGCGGTGTCGGTGAGGTCGCCCGTGTCGGTGGTGTCGTCGTCGTGTCGGAGTCCCAGACGCTCGGCGAACGCGTCGGGATCGGGCTGGTCCTCGTCGCGACGGGGCTCGTGGCCCGGTTCGTTGTCGTCGGGCCGATCGGGAAGGTCGTCGACGTCACGCGGCGACTGCGGCTCGTTGGAGAATTCGGGGACGGGCCCTTGCGCCGGGTTGCCGCCGTGGTGGGTGCGTCGGTGCGTTCGGGACATGTAGCCGATCTACCCACCGGCACGCCCGCCGAAACGGGAACCGGATGAGGGCCGTCACCCGGAAGTGAT
>Ga0102937_1000685_pt1 | contig 15262 bp, 14 predicted proteins | sample SalPonR2_B_D1_MG_FD_78213 | JGI IMG/M metagenome (GOLD analysis project Ga0102937, IMG submission 78213) | Salt pond soil microbial communities from South San Francisco under conditions of wetland restoration - Salt Pond MetaG R2_B_D1_MG | ecosystem: Environmental > Aquatic > Marine > Intertidal... | reverse complement strand
CCTGTCCGCCGGATCCGCGCAGCCTGAAGCCGCCGCCACTGCCTTGCTGTTTGCATTTATTTCAGATCTGGTCCGTACTGACAAACACCGGGTGAAATAATAAATAATGCAGGGGAGGCACCATGAATGTTGCAAAGTCGGTTAAACCTTACGGCCTGACATCATTGCTCACGGCCCTGGTGTTGGCAATCAGTGCCGCTGCGCCGGCTACGGCAGACGAGCAGCGGGTAAAAATAACACCGCTGGGCAGCCACGATGGCGAATTCTGTAGCCGCGACAGGGCCCTGGTTTTTGAAGATCCGAATGGCACCCGGATTCTGTACGATGCCGGTCGCACTGTGGCAGGCCCGGATGATCCGCGCCTTGGCGATATTGATGTCATTCTGGTTTCCCATATGCACGGTGACCATGTGGGTGACCGGCGGATTATCGCCACCAATGCCGGCACCTGCGCCAGCCCGGATACTCCGGAAGCGACGCTGCCGCAGTCCAACACCATCGACATCGCGCTGAAAAAGCAGGCCATCATACTGACCGGCAGCGAAATGCCCGCTTTCTTCGCGGCCAAGCTGAAAACCGGCGGGGGAGATCCGGCCAGGTCAGCACTGGTTCGGTTCGGCGCCGAGAAAACCCTCGGAGGCGTAGCTTTCACCACGGTGCCTGCCGTGCACAGCAACGGCGTGTCGCCTTCGTTCCTGACCGGTCCGCTGGCGGACTATCTTGCCGCTGCCGGTGTCGGGGCAAGCGTGGGGCCGCCTACCGGTTATGTGGTGACGTTTTCCAACGGCCTGGTCGCTTACCTTTCCGGTGACACCGGCATCACCGCCGAGCAGAAGGTTGTGGTGGGTGATCATTACCAGGCAAACCTGGTGGTGATGAACATTGGCGACACTTTCACCACCGGGCCTGCCCAGGCGGCCTATGTGGTGAATGATCTGGTCAGGCCGGCTTCGGTCATTGCCTCCCATGCAAATGAGGCCGCAACCGAGAACGGAAAAGTGACAGCGGGCACGCGCACGGCGGCGTTTATTGACCAGGCCAACATGGCTGTTCACGTGCCCCTGAGTGGACGGACCATGGCATTCAGCAGCAGCGGAAAGTGCGTCGCTGGCTGCTGATCGCCGCCGGGTGCTCTTAAAATCAGGCCGAGTGCTAGGCTTGGCCTGCTTTCTCCATATCCGCTGAATATTTTCCCAGCGCCGCAGCGCCATTGAGCCTGGCGCGCCTGGCCATGGCCTGGTGTGCTGCCCCACGGTTTGCAATATCCCCCTTCCAGGCGTGCTGAGCCGGTTCCTGTAAAGCACGCCCATAGGAGAAGGTCATAGTCCAGGGCAGGTTGTCATGCTGGTTCATGGCATTGAGATTCAACGTGGCTTCTTCCGGCGTCTGCCCGCCGGAAAGGAAGAAAATACCCGGCACGGCTGCCGGCACACAGCGGCGGTAGGTGCGTATCGTCATCTCCGCCACCTGCTCGGGGGAGGCTTTCGGGGCTTCCTTGCCCGGGGTGATCATGCTCGGCTTCAGAATCATGGTCTCAAGGTTTACACGGTGCCGAGCGAGCGCGTCGAAAACCCCGCGAATCACCTGTTCGCCCACCTCTGCCGAACGTTCAATGGAATGGGTTCCGTCAATCAGCACCTCCGGTTCAACGATTGGCACTATGCCCAGGGACTGGCAGATGGCCGCGTAACGGGCCAGTGTTTCAGCGTTGGCACCGATGGCCTGCCGGGAGGGCAGGGAAGCGGAGATATGAAAGACACAGCGCCACTTGGCGAAACGTGCGCCGAACTCTTTGGCAGCAGCAAGTTTTGCCTCCAGGCCATCAAGCCCGAAGGTAATCTCCTCATCCGGCGCATTAGCCAGGGGACCTTTGCCTTGATCCACCTTGATACCGGGCACAATGCCCTGATTAGCCAGCAGTTCGGGCATGGGAATGCCATCCAGGTTCTGCTGCTCAAGCGTTTCCTCAAACAGAATCACACCGCTGATGTGTTCGTTCAGCCCGGGTGCCGAAAAAATAATGCTCCGGTATTGCTGGCGCATGGCTTCTGTGTTTTCCACACCAACCGCCTTGAAACGCTTGGCAATGGTCGGATTGCTCTCGTCTGCTGCCAGAACGCCTTTGCCGGGCTGAACCAGCTCACGAATCGTCGTCTGCAATTCTTCCTGAATCGTCATTGAAAAATCCTCAGGTGAACAGTGTCGTTTTGATGATCTTCCAGAGTCTACCAATAAAAGCGTTGTTTCGAGAGAGGTAAAGGGCCGATGACTCAGTGGTTAAAGTTTCAGGTCAGACTTCTTCGCTTTGCTTTACGTTTATTCAGGTCGCATTCAGCGGCGCTGTGGTGTCCTGGCTGAAGCCTGCCGGAGGCTGCAGCAGAAAACGGAACCAGGCGACCGTTTTTGCTCATTACATTTTGACGACAATAAAACAACCCGGTTCCACAGGCGAAAATCATCAAAAACCGCTATATTGGCTCAGGAGAAAACAGAACCGGGTACACCCGACAAGGATTAGGGAGACAGACATTGGCCAAAGCCACGGTGTTGATGTTTGGGCTGACAACTTTTTTGCTCTGCCTTCCCGCTCACGCCGAATACAATCAAGCCGACAGCCCGCGCCCGACCGCCGGCAAACCGCTGCAGATGCGCACGCTGGAGAATCCGCCGCTGGCGTATACCGACGAGAATGGCGAAATCGTCGGGGTCCTGGTGGAGGGGATACGCGAGGCCGTGCGCCGGACGGGGCACGAGGTCGAATTCCGGATTTATCCCTGGAAACGGGTGCTCAAGGAGGTCGCTGACGGCAATGCCGACGCTGCTTTCAATGCCGGTCTGACGGAGGAACGTCAGGCCTGGGGGATGTACAATGAGTCGGTATTGATCGATGAGACCTATGTGTTCTTTGCCAGTGAGCCCATGGCGTTGTCGCGGGATCTTGAAGAAGCTTCTGAACTGCGGGTTGGTACCCAGCTTGGCTATTACTACGGCAAGCGGTTTGACAGGATGCTACAGGATCCTCCTTTCCGGGCGCTGGAAGTGGCCCAGACCATCCCTCACAGCCTGATCCTGCTGAGGGCTGATCGCACCAATGTGTTTATCGGGGATCTGCTGCCCACTCTGTATTATCTCAAGGAACTTGGCCTGGAAGATGAAATCCACATTGTGCGGGAAAAGGACTCCGGTATGCCTCTCGTGGTTTCAACCTCTCCCACCTACGTGACTTTCTCCAAGCGTCGTGTCGATCCGGGTTATGTTCCGGTTTTTGATAAGGCACTCAGGTCCGTCAGGGCAGACTCCACGTTCGACGTGATCCTCGACCAATATCAGCTCAATGTCCCTGAATTGCCACCGGAAAGACCCGTAAAATCCGAACCATGAACCAGACCGGTTGCAGGCACGATGTCATCATTGTCGGAGCCGGTCTGGCCGGGCTCAAGGCGGCGCTGGAACTGCAGTCAGCGGGCAGGCAGGTGCTCGTCCTTGAAGCCCGGGATCGGGTGGGTGGTCGGTCCATGGCCGGTCAAATCTGCGGCCAGCCCATTGACCTCGGCGGCCAGTGGGTTGGTCCGCAACAGAAACTGCTACTGGCACAGGCAAGCGACCTGGGTGTAAAAACCTGCCCCCAGTACACTCGCGGGGCCAGCTTGTTGTCATTCAATGGCAAGGTCAGCAGATACACTTCGGATATCCCCAAACTGTCTTTGGTCTCACTTCTGGAACTGGGGCTGCTTGAGCGCCGCTGGAAAAAACAGACCGGTAGCTTGCCGGTCTCCGGGGAACCCTGGACTGCGACGAAGGCAGAGGAGTGGGATGCTCACACTCTGGAAAGCTGGACTCTGCAGCATGTGCGCACAGCAGACGCCAGAGAATTCGCGCGTATCGTTTCCCGCGCGGTACTGTGTACAGAATCCCATCACATTTCCTACCTTTTTTTTCTCGAATACCTGCGACAGGGGAAAGGCCTTGAAACCCTGACTGGTGTCGAAGGGGGCGCCCAGCAGTCAAAATTTGCAGGTGGGGCCTGGCAGATCCCCAGGCTCATGGCGGAGCACCTGGGCGAATCTGTCAGGCTGAACGCGCCGGTTATCGCCGTGGAGCAGGACACTCACAGTGTCACGGTCTTCACCGAAGATGAACAGTGTCAGGCCGACCATTTGATCATGGCGGTGCCGCCGGGACTCGCTTCCAGAATTGCATTTTATCCGCCGTTACCTGCAAAACGGAACGCCCTGCACGGGCACATGCCCATGGGTTCTGTGATAAAGATACATGTGGCCTACGAGCGGCCATTCTGGCGCCAGCGCGGGCTCAATGGCGCCGTGATCAGCAATGACCGGCATTTAAATGTTGTATTTGATCAGTCCCCCGAGAACGAGAGCCTGGGCGTGCTGGTAGGTTTCATTGATGGAGACCATGCCATTGCGATGAGCGATGAATCTGAAGCAACCCGTCGTCAACAGGTCCTCAAGGATCTGGTTCATTATTTTGGCCCGGACGCTGCAAAACCGATTGCGTACGTGGAGCAGGACTGGATACGAGAGCAGTGGAGCCAGGGCTGTTACGTGGCGCATATGCCCCCCGGCGCGATTACCTCCTATGGAGACGCGATCCGGGAGCCGTGCGGACGGATTCACTGGGCTGGCACGGAAACCGCGACCGAGTGGATGGGCTACCTGGATGGGGCGCTGCAGTCCGGGATTCGGGCCGCAAAAGAGATTCTGTCGACGCAGTAGCTGTTTGTGCTCGTGCGCTGTCTAACTTGAAAACAGTCGCCTTGCCCCCATCAATCGGGTATTCCGATGGCTCCGCCGCCCCGGACGGGAATCTTCCCTTATCAACACAACGAACCCAGGGACAGAGCACTATGCAAACCCTCTCCAAGCCATTCCTTCCGCGGTGTTTCTGGCAACTGGCATCGCTGTTGACGCTGGTCCTGGTTCTCACCGGCTGTGGGATCAACAACATTCCCACCTATGATGAAAGAGTCACCGCCGCCTGGGCCCAGGTGGAAAACCAGTACCAGCGCCGGGCCGACCTGATTCCCAACCTGGTGGAAACCGTAAAAGGTTTCGCCGCCCAGGAACAGGAAACCCTGACCGCGGTGATCGAGGCCCGCTCCAAAGCGACCTCGATCCAGGCGGACGAGAGCATCCTCAACAATCCCCAGAAGCTGCAGCAGTTCCAGCAGGCCCAGGGTGAGCTCAGCAGCGCCCTGAGTCGCCTGATGGCTGTGTCCGAACGGTACCCGGAGCTGAAATCCAGTCAGAATTTTCTGGCATTGCAGTCTCAGCTTGAAGGCACCGAGAACCGTATTGCGGTCGCGCGCCGGGACTTCATTCAGGCAGTCGAGCGCTATAACACGGAGCTTCGCACCTTCCCGGGGAAAATCTGGCACAGCATCCTGTATAGCGATCTCGAGCGCCGCGCCAGCTTTGAAGCGACTACCGAAAATGCGGAAGACGCACCCGCGGTGGAATTCTGATGGTTCGGGTGCTCCGCAAAAGTCTGACGCTGACATTACTGCTACTGCTGCCCGCCACTCTCTGGGCCCAGTCAGCGCCAGATTTTCCCGAGCTCACGGGCAGGGTGGTCGACCGCGCCGAAATGCTTTCGCCGCAAGCCGAAACCCGCCTGACCCGGATGCTACAGGCTCATGAACAGGCCACCACTGAACAGGTTGTGGTGGTCACTCTGCCGGATCTACAGGGCTATCCGATTGAAGATTTCGGGTACCAGTTGGGCCGACACTGGGGTATCGGTCAGGAAGGCGAGGATAACGGCGCGTTGCTGATTGTGGCGAAGGAAGAACGCAGGATCCGTATCGAAGTAGGCTATGGTCTCGAAGGCCGGCTCACGGATGCCCAGTCTGCTGTCATCATCAATAACGTAATTACCCCGGCGTTCCGTCAGAATGATTTCCAGACCGGTATTGTCAATGGCACCGCAGCCATGATTCAGGTCCTCGGCGGCAAGCCGATGGCTGTTCCCCAGCGACAGCAAGGCCAGGCAGGCCAGGAAAAGCCCAACGCCGGCATGGTGGCGCTGCTCTTCATGATCATGATGGCGACCATTTTCGTTATCGGCAGTCGCGGTGGCCGTGGTGGACGCGGCGGCGCCGCGCTTCTGGGCGCGGCACTGCTCGGCGGTTTGATGGGCGGCCGTGGTGGCGGTGGCATGGGAGGCGGTGGATTTGGCGGCGGCGGTGGCGGCTTCGGCGGTGGCGGTGCCTCCGGTGGCTGGTAGCCTGGCATCGGTATTCCCCCGCGCCGGATTTCCGGAGCTGATAATTCTTTAACCACTGAATCGAGAAGCAAAGCATCATGACATTACTGAGCAAAAGTGATCAGGAAGCCGTTGCCGCTGCGATCAATGAAGTGGAGCGGCAAACCGATGCCGAACTGGTCACCGTGCTGACGGCCCGGTCCGACAACTACAGCTATATTCCCCTGGTCTGGGCAGGCATTCTGGCGCTGCTGGTACCGGGTATTGGCAATTACTTCGGTAACTGGTTCAGCGCCGACATCCTGCTGCTGGTGCAGTGGGGCAGTTTTGTCGTGCTCAGCCTGCTGTTCCGGATACCCGGCATCAACACCCGCCTGATTCCACAGCAGGTCCGTTACTGGCGCGCCTCCAACCTGGCACGGCGGCAGTTTCTGGAGCAGAACCTGCATCACACCGACGGCGCCACCGGCATGCTGATTTTCGTTTCCGAAGCCGAACGCTATGTCGAAATTCTGGTGGATGAAGGCATCGCCAGAGTGCTGGATAACGCAGTGTGGGAAGGCATAGTGGCGGACTTCACTGCCAGAGTGCGCGAGGGAGAGACGCGCCAGGGGTTTCTGGACTGCATCGCGGCCTGCGGAACCATGCTGAAAGAGCATCTGCCTGCAACTCACGAGCGTAACGAGCTGCCCAACCACCTGGTGATCCTGCCGTAACTGCAGTGATACAGTGAAGCCAATACTGGCGGATAAGGCGATGGTAATGATGGATCCGATTGCTACTGATGATAATCCAGCCATTACTGATCGCCGCAAAGCGGATAAGGCGCTGATTTCACATCTGCGGGGTGCCGGCCAACTGGTCACAGTGGGAGTCAGCGGTCTGGCGGATACGGTGGAAGCAATGCATCGCAACATATCCGGTCTGGCCCCGATTGTCGGCCCTGGCCGTGAAGGCCCCACCCGGGGAATTACCGGCCTGGTCTACCGCAGTGTGCGAAAGGTTTCCCAGGCGGTGGGTGCCGGTGTGGATCTGGCCCTGAAACAGTTGCCACCCGGGCTGGAAAACCGGCTGGCCAATCTGATCGCATCCCAGGGCGGTCCAGGTAAGCGTGAAGCCGTGCTGGCCAGCATTAATGGCGTGCTGGGTGATTACCTGGTCGCCACTGATAATCCTCTGGCCATTGCCATGAGCTTTCGCCAGGATGGCAAGGCCCTCTGCCTTGAGCGGGACTCGCTGGGCAGAGCCTTTCCCGATCCCTCGAATCGCCTGCTGGTGATGGTTCACGGCCTGTGCATGAATGATCTTATGTGGCAGCGCGGGGACCATAATCACGGCAATAAACTGGCCCGCGCCCATGGCTATACTCCGTTGTATCTGCATTACAATAGTGGCCGGCACATATCCACCAACGGCAGGCAGTTCGCTGACCTGCTTGAACGGCTGGTTCGGGAATGGCCGGTGATGGTAGATGAGCTGGTCATTGTTGGCCACAGCATGGGCGGCCTGCTGTCGCGCAGTGCGTGCCATTATGGGCGGGCTGCCGGCCATACCTGGCCGGATCAATTGGGCAAGCTGGTCTTTCTGGGCACTCCGCATCACGGTTCACCACTGGAGCGTGCCGGAAACCGGGTTGACACACTTGCGGGCTTCAGCCCGTACGTCGCCCCGATAGGACGGTTGGGGAAAAGCCGTAGCGCCGGCGTAAAAGATCTGCGTTACGGCAGTATCCTGGATGAGGACTGGCAGGGTCGGGAACCAGAACACTGTCATGACGCACGGGTAACTGTGGCGCTCCCGGAGGGCACTGACTGTTTTGCGATTGCGGCAACGATACAGTCCGAGCCTGATTCTGCCGGCGTCTGCACTCGTGGCGACGGGCTGGTGCCCGTCATGAGCGCGCTGGGACTGCACAACGATGCCGGTCGGACGCTGGCCATCCCGGCCTCAAGGCAAAGCGTGTGCTACGGAGTTCATCACTTCGATCTGCTCAACAGTCCGCAAATATACGAGCAGATCCACGATTGGCTTACCCGGCACTGATAACGCGGGTGCGCGGTTCCATTTCTGTCGGAAGAGGATTTGATGTCGTTTTATCGTCGCTTGCACCGTCATGCCCGGGCTCTTCGTCGTGGGCTGCGAATCCTGGCGGCCCCGGTAAAGGGCGACAACCGCCGGGGCGGGCTGTTTATTCAGGCTTACCGGGGTTACGGTTCCCGGAACCGGCTATTTCTGATGGGGCGGGTTTTCAGCCAGCCGGGCTTCGGCGCATCGCTGGGTGAGGACCTGCTGCGCCAGGATCTCATTGATCTGGTTCGCAGGCTGATGCGCAAGCCCATCACCGGGGCGCAGGTCCGGATAAAGTACAAGAACACTGATACGGTGGTTCACACCGACCGGCACGGTTTCTTCCGCGTCGATATGGAACTGGGAATCATGCCGTCGGATGTCTCCTGGCACGAGATGCAGCTGTCACTGGACAGCCCTGTCGATGAGCGTGCGGCTACCACCGGCGAGTTCTTCACTCCGCCCGACCATGCCCGTTACGGGGTGATCAGCGATATCGACGATACCGTGGTCTACACCGGCGTTGCCAATACCGCCAGGATGATGTGGCGCCTGTTTGCTCAGGGTGCTGACAGCCGTGTGGTTTATGCCGGAGTCCCGGCCCTGTACCAGGGCTTCCATGCCGGCCGCGATCATCATGAGGGCAACCCTCTGTTCTATGTGTCCCGGGCGCCCTGGAGTATCTACCAGGTGCTGGCGGAGGTTTTTCGCCGTAACCAGATTCCCCATGGGCCGATCCTGATACTGCGGGAGTGGGGGATGAAGCGCGGCAGCCCGCTGCCGCGACGGGCGAAAGATCACAAACGGGATGCGATTCGTCATATCCTCGGGATGTACCCGGACATGCGGTTTATTCTGATTGGTGATTCCGGGCAGCGTGACCCGGAGGTCTACAGCCGCATTCTGCGGGAAGATCCCGACCGTATACTGGGCATTTATATCCGCGATGTCAGTAATTGCGACAAGCGTTCGGAGGCCATTGACAGGCTGGCCCGTGAAGCCGGTGAGGCCGGCTGCGACCTGATACTGGCCGCTGACAACCTGGCGATGGCGGAGCATGCAGCCAGTGCAGGGCTTATCGCCGACAGCGCTGTACAGGCGGTGCGTGAGGAGCTGGAGCGCTCCTATGAGTCGGCCTCGTAACGGATCAGGTCCACCTCTGCGGCCTCTTTCCGAAGCGGAACCAGCGCCTGGTATGCCGGTGAGTCATGCCAGCTGACCACGGAGTCCAGGTCCGGGAAGCGGATCACCACGATATCCGTATGGCGTTGCTCCCCGTCGAGCGCTTTCGCCCGCGTCCCGCGAAGCACAAGTTCCCCGCCCCAGGGGGGCAGGGTTCCCGGAAGCTTGCTCCTGTAGTCCTGCCACTTGACAGGGTCTTTTATGGTGATCTGTCCGACTGCGTAGGCTGTCATTTTTGTCCCCGTTATTATTCTGTTTTAATCCGGTTGAATGCCATTGTGCCGGTTGCGGCTTCGCCACACCAGGTCTTCAGCCCACTGCGTTCAGTTCTGCTCGATCCTCGCCATAGCGCGGGTAATGGAGGCCGAATCCACAGGACGGACCAGACGCTCTACCTCCTCGCCATCACGCAGAAAAATCAGCGTTGGCCATTGCTTGACCCTGAAAGCGCGGCCCAGAGGCCGGCCCTTGCCATCCTCAATCTTGTGGTGTGGCAGGTCCGGGCCCGAGGTAAATGCCTCGTTGATATAGGGCTGGGCAGCGCGGCAATGGCCGCACCAGGAGGTGCCGAATTCCAGCACGAGCGGACCCCGGGTCTGTTGCACTTCCTGCAATGGGGGTGCTTCGGCTGTGTACTTCTGAGTCGAATCCATAAGACCTCCAAACTATAGAGTGATATCGCCATTCTACATGATCCCGAGCTGTCTGTTGGCGTCGCATCTCGTTCAGAATCCGGTCCAACCGGGTTGCGCCGGTCTGGCCAATGGCACGTATTCTAGCTTACGCTCATGGCGGTTCGCGGCAGTCAGATTTATTTCATGGTTGTGTTGCGAGCGAAATCCGGGATCAACAGAAAGGTGCCCTTGTGTCCACCCGCGTCCAGATGAATGATATTCACCTCGCCTACCCGACAGAGTCCGGCACTGTTTCGGTGCTCAACAGTGCTTCAGTCACGGTGCCACCGGGTGAGACACTGGCGATTACCGGCCCGTCTGGCAGCGGCAAAACCTCACTGCTTCTGCTGCTGTCCGGCCTGCAACGCCCGGACCGCGGCGAAATCCTGGTGGGCAGCCAGCGCCTGGGCGACATGGATTCCAATTCCCTGGCGGACTGGCGCAGTGCGCACCTCGGCATCATCTTCCAGTCGTTTCATCTGCTGCCCGGCCTGACCGCGCTTGGCAATGTCAGCCTGCCACTGGAAATTGCCGGCCAGGCAAACGCCCGGGAACAGGCTCTCGCGATGCTGGATGCCGTGGGCCTGAGTCATCGGCTGCAGCATTACCCCGGACAGCTCTCCGGGGGTGAGCAGCAGCGTGTTGCCATTGCCCGTGCCCTTGTCCACCAGCCCAGTCTGCTGCTGGGGGACGAGCCAACAGGCAATCTGGACCGGGAAACCGGCGAAAAGGTACTGTCGCTGCTGTTTGATCTCCACAAGGAAAGCAGGTCCACGCTGATCCTGGTGACCCACGACGAGCGCGTCGCCGGGCGTTGTAATCACCGGGTCAGGATGGAGGGCGGGCGCCTCTATGAGCTCTGAAACCGCCGCCCGACCGCTGTGGATGCTGAAATTCGCGTTCGCCGATCTGCGCTCACGCATCTCCGCCCTTAAAGTCTTTCTGGCCTGCCTGATCCTTGGCGTCACCCTGGTGGCGGCTACGGCCAGTCTCTACCGGGTCATCGAGCAGAGCCTGCTGGCCGATACCCGGGCACTGCTGGGCGGGGATGTCGAGCTTGACGCCAATCAGCCTCTACCCGATGAGGTGCTGGACTGGATCAGCGGTACCGGTCGCATCTCGCTGGTTCGTGAGTTCGACACCATTGTCAGCGGCCCCGACGGTGAGGGTTTTTTCCGGGCCGAAATTCTGGTTCCGGACGCGGCTTATCCGCTCTACGGTGAGCTGCAACTGTCACCGGACCAGCCGCGTCAGGAGCTTCATGAACAGAAAGACGGGCTCTGGGGCGCCATTATCGACCCCATGCTGGCCGAACGGCTGGGCCAGTCCATCGGTGACCTGATTCAGATTGGCGCGGCGACCTTTCGCATCAGCGGCCTGATTGAGGAACAGCCGGACCGCAATCTGAGGGCCAACTGGCGTGGCCTGCCGATCATGATTTCCGATCAGGCGCTGGATGCCACCAACCTGATCCGTCCTGGCAGCCGCGTCGACTACGAGTACCGGGTGCAGACCGGTCAGGATCTGGACGTCTGGCTGGAACAGTTCGAACAGGCTTTCCCGGAGCCGGACTGGGACACCACCACTTTTGCCGAGCGCAGTGAACGGATCTCCGAACGGCTGGACCAGATTGCAACCGCGCTCATTCTTATCGCTTTCACCACCCTGTTCATCGGCGGCCTGGGAGTGGCCAACAGCATACATGCCTACCTGGATGAAAAGCTGGGTACCATTGCGACCCTGCAGACCCTCGGCCTGCGCCGTAAACCCCTGGTTGGTATCTATCTTTTCCAGATCGGTATATTGGGGAGTCTGGCCGGCCTGATCGGCGGCGGAATCGGGTTGGGGCTTTCTGCGCTGGCGATAGGCCTGGCCGGCGATGCCTATGACCTGGCCGGACCGGGTGGGGCAGGTGACTGGATCTCGCTGTGGTTCGTACCCTTGCTTCTGAGCTGGCTGTTTGCGGTGCTGACGGCTTACGTCTTCGCGCTACCGGCGCTGGCGAGGGCGCTTGCGGCCTCACCGGCCGGGCTTTTCCGGGGCCAGGTCAGGGCTGCCAGTCATGAGCCCCGGAGCTGGCGGGTAGCCAGTTATCTGTTGTTGGCGGTCTATATTTCCGCAACCCTGTTCTGGCTGCCATCGCCGCAACTGGGGTTCCTGTTCCTGCTGGCTGTTATCGTGCTCTGGGGCTTGCTGGAGGGCATTATCAAGGGGCTGCGGCGGGTCGCCAGGGCGCTGGAAAACAGCGGCTTTGCCGATCGTAACTTTGCCCGGCGTCTGGCGCTGGCCAACCTGCACCGGCCGGACTCGCCGCTGCGGGCAACACTGCTCTCGCTGGGTACCGCGCTGACCCTGGTGGTGGCCTGCACCCTGATCGTCACCACCCTGCTGCGGGCGCTGGAAACCACAATACCGGCGGATGCGCCGGCGCTGATTCTCTATGAGGTGTTTCCGGACCAGATGGATCCGCTGGAGTCCGGCCTTGAGTCGCTTGACCCCGCAAGCACGACAGAACTGCTGCCCATGGTTCGTGCCCGCCTGGCGAAGATTAACCGTAAGCCGGTTGCCGCTGTTCTCGCCGACGATCCGCCGGCCAGGCGCGAAGCCATGGGTGATGAATACAAGCTCAGTTACCTGTCGGGCAATCCCGAAGGCCTGGAACTGGTCGAGGGCAACTGGTGGTCGCAACCTGCGCCAGCGGGCGAGCCGGCCTTTATGGCGATGGAAGACCGGGAGGCTTACCAGCTCGGGCTGGGTGTTGGCGACCGGATAGAGTTTACCGCGCAGGACCGGCCGATTGCCGCCGAGATCCGGGCTATCTACCGGCAAAAAGGCCTGCAGACCCGGTTCTGGTTTGAGGGTATTCTTCAGGAGGGTGCCCTGGACGAGCTGATCAGCCTGTACGTCGGCGCGGTCTACCAGAGCGACCCGGCGGCCAGGGAGTCGCAGCAATGGCTGGCCAGCAATCTCCCCAACGTCATCACCCTGCGCACCGCCGACTGGCTTGAAACCGCCGGCGGCCTGCTCAACAAGGCCGCCGCCGGACTTGCAGCCGTGGCCACCGTCAGCCTGATGGCCAGCCTGCTGGTGCTGTCCAGCGTGGTCAGCGTCAGCCGCAGGCGCCAGTTGTATGAAGCCAACCTGCTGCACTGCCTCGGCGCCAGGCATCAGGCTATCCGGCTTTCCATGCTGCTCGAAACCGGACTGCTGACGTTGCTGGCGACTGTTTTTGCGACAGGCCTCGGCTCGCTGATTGCGCTGCCGGTGGCAGACCTCGCGCTGAAGTTACCGGCAGCAGACCTGTGGTGGACAGGCGCTGTGGTTGCCGGGACTGTCAGCGCACTTGCCCTGCTCGGTGGCCTGGTGCCAACACTGAGGGCAATGCGGCTTGATCCGGCGGTTTTACTGCGGGATAACTGAGCAGGTCAGCCGCCGGCTGTGCCGGAATAGATCATGTCCTGAATCTCCTCCGGGGAATATCCACAATTGGTCAGCAGGGCCCGGGTATGCTGGCCAAGGGTCGGAGCACCTTGCCAGTCATGGTCCGGCGCTGCCGAGAACCGGGAGGGAGCACGGCTCTGGCGAATAAGCCCGGCCTGCGGGTGCTGGTAGTTCAGCAACAGGTCGTTCGCCCGGACCTGGGGATGATCCAGCATTTGAGCACGGGTCAGGACCGGTGCGCAGGGCACCCGTTCCTGCTCAAGCCGGGCCAGCCAGTGTTCCGCGGAATCGGTGCGGATGACCGACTGAATCAGCTCGAGCCGGGCATCGATGTTCTGTTGCCGCAGCTCTGCGGTCCTGAATCTTGCGTCCCCGGCCCATTCCGGCCGCTCCAGTGCGCGGATGATAGCCTGCCATTCGCGGTCATTCTGGACCGCAATGGTGATATAGCCGGTGGTGGTCTCGTAAATCAGATCCTGGAAGCTGGCGGCTTCCTGTTGTGGCAGGTCACCGTGAACAAAGGTCTGGCTGCCCATGTCCGAACTCCAGAGAAAGGCGACAATGGCGTCCAGCATGGAGAGCCGGATGTGCTGGCCCTCGCCGGTGCGCTCACGGGCAAAGAGCGCCGCGGTAATGGCCTGTGCGGCGGTCACCCCGGTGAGCTTGTCCGGCAGGATGGTTCTGACCAGTTGCGGGCGCCGCCCGTCAGCGCCGGCCTGCACCGTGGCCAGACCCGACAGGCCCTGAATCAGCGGATCGTAGACCGGGCGTTGGGCATAGGGGCCGGAATCTCCGAAACCGCTGACAGACACCATGATGAGCCCGGGCGCCACCTTGCGTAATTCCTCCTCGCCCAGGCCCATACGCGCTATGACGCCGGGCCGGAAGTTCTGTACAAACACGTCAGCCGTCGCCACCAGTTTCAACAGCGCCTCACGGCCCTCGGGCTCCTTCAGGTTCAGCGCCACCGATTTCTTGTTGCGGTTGTTGTTGAGAAACAGCGCTGACATACCGCCCTGGCGGTTGGCGGCGGAGCGGGTGAAATCACCCCCTGCCGGGTTCTCCACCTTGATCACTTCCGCTCCCTGGTCTGCCAGCATCATGGTTGCCAGAGGGCCGGATATCATCGCGGTCAGGTCAATAATGCGGACGCCGTCCAGAGGGCCGGTCATTTGGGTGCTCCTGTTATCAGCAACGTCAGATGCTGGATTTCTACACAACCATCAAAGCCGCGCCTTGGCTATTGCCTCCTCGTAAGGCAACGGTCGGGAAAAGAGGTAGCCCTGGGCCTGGTCGCAACCACGCTCGTACAACATTGCCAGTTGCTCCTCGGTCTCGACACCCTCGGCAATGACCTTCAGTTCCAGACTGTGAGCCATGGCAATGATGGTGTTGACGATCACCTTGCTGCCAGGGTCTGTCGTAAATTCGGCAATGAATGATTTGTCGATCTTGAGTGTGTCGATGGGGAAGCGTTTGAGGTAGCTGAGACTGGAATAGCCGGTACCGAAGTCGTCCAGGGAAATGCTGACGCCCAGGCCGATCAGCTGAGACATTGTGACGATAGCGGACTCAACCTCATAAATCAGGGCGCTTTCGGTTATCTCCAGCTCCAGGTCGGCTGCCGGCATACCGGTTTCCTCCAGGATCTGCTGGATTATGGCGACCAGATT
>Ga0102937_1000676_pt1 | contig 15353 bp, 10 predicted proteins | sample SalPonR2_B_D1_MG_FD_78213 | JGI IMG/M metagenome (GOLD analysis project Ga0102937, IMG submission 78213) | Salt pond soil microbial communities from South San Francisco under conditions of wetland restoration - Salt Pond MetaG R2_B_D1_MG | ecosystem: Environmental > Aquatic > Marine > Intertidal... | reverse complement strand
TGCCCGGAAAGCAGCCGTCCTTGCGCTTTTTTTCCCGAAGGAAACCGATTGGCATTTAGCTTTAATTCAACGGGCCGCTCACGATAAAGACCGACATTCGGGGCAGATTAGCTTCCCGGGCGGACGGCACGAATCCGCAGATCCGGACTTCCGCTTCACCGCACTGCGCGAAACCGAAGAAGAAATTGGCGTTAAAGCTGAAAACATCAATATACTGGGTGATCTTTCCTCCCTATATATTCCCGTTAGCAATTTTTTGGTTCACCCCTACGTGGGCTTCGTAGACTTCACTCCGACTTTCCAGCCGGAACCCAGTGAAGTGGACCAAGTGCTGGAGCTCCCCTTCTTTGAATTCCTGAAGGAGCAGTCTATCGGCAAAACGACCCTTCTGCTGCCCAATCAAATACAGCTAAAAGACGTACCTCATTTCAAAATAAAGGACCACGTGATCTGGGGAGCAACCGCAATGATGATGAGCGAATTAGTAACCGTAGCACAATCTGTTGCCAATTACATACCATCCAGGTAGAAAATTCCGTTAGAATTTATCTACCTTAAAAAAGATCAACCGACAGTATATTTATGCGATTTAACCCAAAGGAAATTATTAACCGCCTACGGCAATTACCGCGCGATCCCGCTTTTTATCGCAATCGGCTAAAGCTCTGGATCAAACAGGCCTGGGAAAATCGTCCACCCAGCGCCCAGGTGCTGCGTATTACCTTCCTCTCTCTGGGGATTATCTTTGCCCTCAACCTGCTCCTGATCCTTTCGGTATACTTCGGGGCTTTCGGTCGTTTACCCTCCAAAGCAGATCTGCTCAATATCAACAATGCGAATGCCTCCGAAATTTACGCCACCGACGGTATCCAGCTGGGTAAATATTACAATGAGAACCGAACCAATGCCTCCCTGTCAGAGATTCCTTACTACCTGATCAACGGCCTAGTGGCCACCGAAGATGCCCGCTTCTACCAACACAGCGGCGTAGACCCCCGGGCTCTGCTGCGCGTATTTTTCCGTACCGTCCTGATGGGTGACCTCGATAGTGGCGGAGGCAGTACCCTGTCGCAACAACTAGTCAAGAACGTTTACGGACGCGAGCGCTACGGCTTGCTCAGTATTCCCGTTAATAAAATCCGCGAAATCATGGTGGCCCGCCGCCTAGAAAGGGTTTATTCCAAAGCGGAAATCATGGAGCTCTACCTGAACACCGTGCCTTTCGGCGAAAGAGATGTCTACGGTATCAAAGTAGCGGCCCGCCGCTTCTTCAACAAGTCGCTATTTGAATTAAATATCCAGGAATCAGCGGTCTTGATTGGTATGCTCAAAGGGAATACACTCTACAACCCCATCCTCAATCCGGAAGCTTCGGTAGAGAGGCGTAATACGGTACTACGACGTATGGCTCAGGCCGACTTCCTGACCCAAAATCAATACGATTCGATTGCCGGGCTACCACTGAAAACTGATTACGTACGAGAAGGAAAAAACCAGGGCCTGGCCACTTATTTCCGGGCCCACTTGCAAGAGGAACTGGAAGAAGCCCTGCAAAAAGTAAGAAAACCCGATGGCAGCCTTTACGATTTAAAGAAAGACGGCCTGAAAATATACACCACCATTGACGCCCGCCTGCAAAGCTACGCCGAATCGGCCGTCAACGAAGTGATGCCGGAGGTACAGAAGCGCTTTAGTCAGGATTGGTCCGGTAATCGCGATCCCATTCCCCCGAGCCTTTTAGCGGAAGCTATCCAAAACTCGGGGCGCTACCAGTCCCTGATCAACCGGGGCTTTACCGAAGAAACCGCCATGGCGGAAATGAAAAAAACCGTCAAGATGCGCCTGTTCTCCTGGGAGGACAAAGGAAGCTATCAGGACCTCTCCCCCATCGATTCCATACGCCAGCAATTGACGACCCTGCACGCCGGTATGATCGTTGCCGACCCCAAAACGGGTGCCATCCGCGCCTGGATCGGCGGTATTGACCACGGCTACTTTCAGTACGATCACGTGAAGTCTACCCGCCAAGTGGGTTCTACCTTCAAGCCGGTCGTCTACGCCCAGGCCCTGGAAGATGCCCGCTACCCCTGTGATTATTTCGAAAATGAACGCAAAACCTACGCGGAGTTCGAAGACTGGTCGCCCCGCAATTCGGACGGCAAATACGGCGGTTACTATTCTATGCCCGGTGCCCTGAGCAATTCCGTCAACACCGTAACCGTACAATTAGCCCTGGAGACAGGCCTGGAAAAGGTGCGCAATATGGCGGGCCGCCTCGGCCTGGAAGGACAATTACCCGAAGGACCAGCCATCAGCCTGGGTACCACGGAAGCCTCACTGCTGGAAATGATTCGAGTGTACGGCACCTTCGCCAATCAGGGCAAACGCCCGGAATGGCACTACCTCGACCGCATCGAAGACCGGGAAGGGAATATCATCTTTGAATACCCCAAGCCCAGCCCGGCCACCTTCGAGCAGGTCCTCAGCCCCGAAACCAATGCCCTCATCGTCAATCTGCTCGAGACCGTGGTCGACAGCGGTACGGCACGCCGCCTGCGCTATCAGTACGGTTTGGCCAGCGATATCGCCGGAAAAACCGGAACCACGCAGAATCAGTCCGACGGATGGTTCCTGGGCTTTACACCCAACCTGGTTTTTGGCGCCTGGGTGGGGGCGGAATTACCCACCGTACATTTCCGAACGCTTTACCGCGGTCAGGGGAGTAATACGGCGCTGCCGATGGTGGGCAGTTTCCTGCAAAAAACCTACAAAGACCCCAACTTCCGTAAATACCGAAACGCGCAATTCCCTCCGCTGGTCGATAGCTTGGCCTATATGCTGGACTGCCCGCACTACCTGGATAGCTTACCCGAAGAAATCGAATACCTGAATGATTACTTCCAGCAGCCGGGCTTCTTTGATCGACTCTACCGAGAGCTGAACCAGGGCGACTTCTCGTACCCCATCGAACTCAAAAGACCCCGACGCAACGAATCCGAAGCAGATTACATTGATCGTATGCGCCGCTACAATGAGCGATTACAGCGCCGGGACGAGCGACGGGAAGACCTCAAAGACTTTTGGAGTGATAAACTATTTGGTGGGAGTCGAAGGAATAATAACTAAACAAGAGAGTAGGTCGAAGCTCACCCGTCGACAGGGCTTTTTCAATCTGCCCATTTTTTTTCGTAAAGTTGGGTCAGCCGGTAGTTGGTATACCCGGCATAAGCAGGATATCCATTCCAATAGGGTATGTTTTCTAATCGTTGAATAGCCAATGCGTATTCTTGTTCTTCTTCATAAATATCAGCGAGCATAAGCGCCCGGGTCAGGTCATCAATGAGAGCCAGGAGTGCTGGCACCAGGCGGGCCAGAGGCCGCTTTGAAGTGGCTTTAAGCTTGCCCTTCATCTGATCCTTTTTGGGCACCACAAAGCCTTTATTAGCCAGGGCGAATAGCTCGATCGGCTCCTCCACATTCTTAAATTCAAAACGGCCGAGCACCGCAAATTCCAGATCAGATTGATTCTTTACTTTATCCCAAACATTTTTTGACATCAGTACCGCACCCGCTATGCCCATCGACTCTATTCGGGAAGCGATATTCAGGTCATTGCCGTAGACATCGTTGTCTTCGTGCATCACATCTCCCAGGTAGAGGCCAATCCTCAGTGGGATAACCGGTAAGGCTTCCTGGATAGCTCGGGCACACTGTACGGCATCTAATACGCTTGAGAATAGGCAGATACTCCCATCCCCATAATTTTTGATAATTTTCCCCTTATAGAAAGCCACTTCTTCTTTGAGTATATGCTGGTAGCGACGTAGTACCTGCATGGTTTTCCCCTCGTCGGATTGCATCAGGGCAGTATAGCCTTCGATGTCTGCAAAGAAGATAGCCGCGAGTTGTCTGTCTTTATTACTATCAGTCATAGGTCCAATTAATGCACTCCGGGTTTATGCTTAGCTGCGCCGCCCATAAACTTACTACTTTTCTGGTAAAGGACTCCCTGGTTGGGCGTAGGATTCCCTACGCCCAATACCTTTTACATATGTTCCTTCAAAAACGCCAGTGCCAGCGCATTGGCTTCCTGCGCTGCCGACTCATTGTACGCCGGATTGGAGGGATTCGCAAAGGCGTGATCCGCCTCGAACTGACGGATCTCAATCGACTTACCCGTCGCTTCGGCCAGGGCTTTAAAATCGTTCGCCACCTCGGGCGTAATCCAACCGTCTTTTTCGGCAAAGATACCCAGGATAGGGGCTTCCAGCGGTGCCAGCTGATCTGCCTTTTGTACCGGCATACCGTAGTACATCACGCAGGCCTGACCCCGGTCTTTGGCCATAATGGAAGCCTTGAGTGACCAGCCACCGCCAAAACACCAACCGATGGTGGAGATTTCGGCTTCCGGACCGGCCATGGTCAGGGCACCCTGGATAATGGCGCGGGCGCGCTCCTCCTTAATGGACTGCATGATTTTACCCGCCTGATCCGGATTGGTAGCTACTTTACCGTCGTAGAGGTCCAGTGCCAGCACGTTGACGTTGTCCAGCGCACCGTAGAGGCGTTCGGCTTCTTCCTTGATATTATCGTTCAGGCCCCACCACTCGTGAAAGACCAGCAGGTATTCGTCACTTTCCGATTCGGCCATCAGGGCGTAGGCGCTGCCGACGTCTCCCCCCTCGACCGGGATATCGATCATCTCCCCGCTGTAATCAGCGGCGGCGGCGCGCGGATCGTCGTGGGCCTCTTTAAACTCGGGATCATCGGCAAAGTCGGCCATATCGTCGGCCGATTTTTCGGCCGTATTCACACAGCCCGTCAGGAGGGCAAAGCTCAGGGCAAAAAGTAGTATTCGGTAATTCATTTTCTTGCGTTGTGGTTCGTAATTACTTTCACAACGGCTTGCAGGGTATTATGTTGAGCTGGGCAAGGCCACCGGAGCCTTCAGCTCTTCCATCAATAGCCTCCACAGATCGGCGTAAGGTAGAATCTCCAGTTCGTGCCCCTTGGTCATCTCGTTGAAGGGGTAGCGCTGTAATTCTTCTAAATGGGGAGCTATCTTTTTCTGGGCTTTATCGGGGCAGAAATCAGCTTTTACCAATTGTACCAACATTTTAATAAAGACATTGCTACGCAGGTAGAGGGGTTCGTTGAGATAGCGTATCCGGTATTTGTCCAGTGCTTCCATGCGATTAATCATCCGGTCAAAGCGCTGGGTGCAGATTTCAAAACAAGCCTGAATAATGGTGATGGGGATATTAAGTCCACGCTTATCTTTAGAAAAGATTTGGACATTATTAAGAAACTTATACAAGCGGAATTTCTTTTTGGGAGGCGATTTAAGTCTGACCTTTCCCAGACTGTATAAGAATTGGGCATAAGCTTCGTACAACATCCATTTTTCCTTTACTACATTTGGTAGTTGAGCAAGTCCCGGATGCTTACTGACCGTCTGATAGGTCTCATAAGCCAAAGCATAATCTTGCATATAGAAGGCTAGCTGTGTCTTGTATTCCATCACCTTAAACCAATTGTACTCTCCGGGCTCTAAATATTCCAGCGCCTGTTTCACGAGTTCTTTTGCCTCCTTGTATTTTTTCAGTTGGGTACAACTGATAATCCATTGATTGAGAAAAATGATAATATAGGTTCTGAAATCAGGTTTTTCCCGCATGAAATAATCCAAGGCTTCCTCACAGGTCTCCGCTGTTTTTTGATAATCGTAAGCGTTCATATATTTTGTGACCTCTAACATTTTCAGCCGATAGAGAATATTTCCATTCATTTGCTGCGGCACGATTTTATGAGCTTGTTCGACGTACTGATCAATTTGTCCTTGCAGATGAGAGGTATCCCCCTTTTCTTTTACATAAAAAGCAATAATTTGATCCATATATCCGGCAAGTTGTATCTCCGCCCGGTACTGTTCGAAATAACGTTGCGTCAATTGGTGATAATGCCCCCCTTTTTTGCGATCACCAACGTGCCGGAAATAATGATTGCGGAGTAGGCGAGAGCTTTCTAGTGCTAAAACCGTAAAATCGTTTTTCTCAAAGTGCTTCAGCGTTTTTTCTAGCAAACGAATTGCATAATTAATGAGCCCCATCCGCAAGAGGATGTTGGCGGCACACCATATTTTGAAATATTTATAATAGGCCCGCTGACGCTCGTTCATTTTTGAATTGGTCATATCAGAGGCCAGCATAATGTTTAATAAACGCTGCTCGAGATCGTGCTTTAGCTTACTATAACGAGTACCTACTTTTTCCTCGCCGTAAAGAGCCTGAATAGCTGCTTGATCTGAATTGAATTTATTTTCATAAATCCCGTAGTAAAGCTGCATAATTTTAGTCTTTTTACTCACCGAGGCATCTAATAGCTTAATCTTCTTGATTTTGCCAGGACTGATGAGGTCAACAATTTCTTTTAGTCGATTCATAAGGAGCTATTTTAGTATTCAAAAAAAGGGTTCTCTCTGATTTCAGAAAAGCAAAATCAAATCACCCAGGGTAATATTATTGTTCAAATAATTTCTATTGAACCTTTTCTTTTTGGCTGAGCATCTATATATTTATACCAATTATTGAACCTTATTAAATAGCTAGAAAATGAAAAAGACCATTTCCCCAAACTTCAAAGACATCGGCATTGAAAATGAAATAGTACTCAAATCTTTCTTTCTTTCCTTTTGACGAATATTATTGGGTAGCACATATAAACCTTATAAAGGTGAGACTTTGTAAGGTTCTATTGAAGTTGCAGGTAATTAAGAGTTGGACTAAGCGAAATTAATATATGCTCGTAGGACTTTGTTAAGATATGAATAAATACAATAAACTACAAGTCTAAAAAATTTTAGAATAGAATTTTATTAACCAAACAAACCTACCCTGCTTAAATCAGAGCAATTAAAAAATTAAACTTTAGGAAATTATTATTAGAATAACAAGAGTCTAAAACTCCTTATAAAAAAGCGTGTTAGCCAAAAAATCACCTAAGAATAGCCTGATTTCTCAATAACAAACAGCTTTACTTTTTCATTTTTTCCTCTCAACACTACTTTTTCCAGGGGAAGGGCATTAAAGGGTCCATTTGAAGCGAGCGCCTGCGCAAAAGCCTCCGAAACCAACAGATCAACCTGATAGGAATTACACAGGCTCTGGATACGAGCGGTAGTATTCAGCACATCGCCCGAGAAGGCAATTTCTTTTTTGATCACCCCCACTTCACCCGTCGTCACCTTCCCGTAATGGATACCAGCCTTAAAGGTTGGAACCACACCGTAGCGCTTTAGGTATTGCTCCGACTGCCGTTCCAGGGCCTGCTTCATGGCAAAAAAGCAGCGCAGCGCCGCTTCGGCAAAACCCGCTTTCACCTTCCAGCTAATCACCACCTCATCCCCCACGTACTGATAGATTTGTCCGCCAAACTGTAAAATCGGATCCGAAAGGTCTGCATAGTACTCCTTGAGCATGCGGAAGTATCGCACGTGGCCCAGTTGCTCCGCAAAAGTGGTGGAAGATTTCATATCCAGGAACATATAAGCCCGCTCCTCTACGGTAGGTTGATGGTATTTGCCCGTGAAAAAGTTCAACAAGACCGCCTGCCCCATATTATTACTCACCTCTGCGTAAAATAGACTAGAGATAATCGCCAGACTGTAGTAACAGATAATACTCCAGAACGCAAAATCGGTGAGAAAAGCAATCACGTAAGTCCACACCTCCGGATCGAAGGGGCTTACATTCAACTCCAGGGAATGTCCCACTGCCACAATAATGACGGAAGCGACCACAATGGTGAGCATATATACGATGAGCTTAAAGAGAATTTTCTCGGAGAAATTCCTTTTCTGGAACCATTTATTGATATAGAAGACCTCAAAAAAGCCAATCAGTAAGCCAATCACCAGGGAAATAAGCAAAGGAATTACAAAGCGAAACTCGTAGGGATTACCCGTCGATGGGTAGAAAGGGTGATCCCCCAGAATACCTTTTTCTAATACGGAGTGGACCAGGCTAAAAACGGCGGGAATAAGTCCAAAGGGCAGTATTTGCAGTAGAACTCTCTTTTGTCGGTAGGAAAGCATAACGTATATTCAAATCTTGGAAAATACCCCATTCACTGAAAAGATACATAATTATCCCCACAATTCTCGCAGGCATTTTCAACAGAAAACTTTAGACATCTTCATCAACAAAGCAACAAAGCAACAAACTATCGTAAATTAGCCTGCAGATAAAATGATATACACATGAAGACCAGCACCTTTTTAAAAGCCCTGACCGTAGCTTTCTTATTTACCTCTTTAATTTCCTGTAATAATGATACTAACCCCGGAACTGTATTTGGTATTTTTGAAGTAATCGACGAGCAGACCATTGAAATGAATGGAGAAATAGGCAGCGCTGCTTTAGATGATTTTAACGAGCTCGTGGATGCCTATCCCGATATCCGGCTGATTAACATTGCTGAAGTACCGGGCTCCTTTGATGATGAGGTCAACCTGGAAGTATCGGCCGCCGTAAACCGGCGCAATATCGCTACCCACTTGCTGGAGGGCGGATTAATCGCTTCCGGCGGAGTGGATTTTTTCCTAGCGGGTACGACCCGGACCAGAGGCGAGAATACCATGATTGGCGTGCACGCCTGGAGTGACGGCACCAATGAAGCAAGCGATTATCCCCGGGGGAATCCTAACCACCAACCCTATATCGATTACTACCAATCCATAGGCTTCACCCGGGCGGAAGCGGAGGCCTTTTATTATTTCACCATTAATGCGGCGCCTTCTTCCTCCATCCATTATATGACGGAGCAAGAGATTGAGCAATATGGTATATTAAGACCCTGAGGCCAGTTTCATTACGAAGCTGTTTGGGTATATTTAAAATGTGCCCAATTGAAACGAAATAAATGTTTGCGGTTTCACCAACAGATATTGAAGTTGTTTAAAAACTTCACTGTCAAATCTAATAATGACAAAAAATGGCAAAAGAAAAACTAAAAGAATTGCCCGTTGAGCAGTTAGAAAAGAAAGAAAAGAGCCTCAAAGGATTAATGGTGATTTTCGTACTACTAATGATTGGCTTGTTTTACTTCCTCATTAGAAATTATTTTAATGCAGAGGAAATTGATTGGCCGATATTGACGATTGCCATTTGCACCTTAGCCGGACCAGCAACATTTTATCCAGAATTAAAAGAAGTTCAAAAAGAGCTCAAATCAAGGCTTTAATTGAAATTAACTGCTCATACACCACCCTTATCGTCTCCGCCCAGGAGTATTTTTCCCGCTGAACCCTACCCGTCGCAATCAAATTTTGCCGTAAGGCTGGCTCTATCCAAATTCCCTGCATCGCTTGGGCAATCGAATCCACCGACTCTGGGTCTACCAATAGCGCCGCCGCACCCGCTACCTCGGGCATCGAACTGCGATCAGAAGTGATCACCGGCACCTCGGCGTGCAGGGCCTCCAGGATGGGCAGGCCAAAGCCCTCAAATAGCGAGACGTAAGTCAGGGCCAGGGCCGAGCCCAATAGCTCGGGTAGTTCCTGCTCGGCTACGTAACCCAATAACTGGATATCGCTGCGGTAGGGAGAAGCCTCGTAGGCCTCCCGAATATCACCGGTCTGCCAGGCCAGGCGGCCGCCAATCAACAGCTTGACGGGAGCCCCCGTCGCCTGCTTAAACTGATCAAAGGCACGGATTAGCCGCGCAATGTTCTTTCGCGGATGCACCGCGCCCAGGTAGAAGAAATAGGGCTGCCCATCGGTGTACTGCGCTCGAATCGCCGCCTGTCGCTCTGCCGGGATCGGTGCAAAGTCACCCCGTAAGGCATTGGGTGCCACACTGATTTTTTCCGCTGGCAGATCGTAATGCGCCAGGAGATCTCGCTTCCCAAATTCGGAGATGGCGCAGATGTGATCAGCCCGCTGCAGGAATTGCGGGATGTATTTTTCGTAATAGCGCAGGCCCCAGTCGGGGATTTGCTCCGGGTAATGTTGGTAAGCAATATCGTGTACCAGCATCAGAGTAGGTACCCGCGTACGCAGGCTGCAGTAGCCATCGGGCGAGAAGAAGACATCCGGTCGCCAGTAGCGAAAGTAAGTCGGAATCGCCCATTCGAACCAGAGATACCAAAGCAGGGGGCGCCGCGCGGGTGGTGGCAGGAAGACGCCCCGTACATTATCGGCGAAGAGGAAATCGCGATCAAAGGGCCGATCGAAGAGGAAGAGAAACTCATCTTCGGGATGCTGCCGCACCAACTCTCGGCACAACTCGTAATTGTGCCAGCCCAGGCCCTCCATTTTATCCCGAATCAGGAATCGGGTGTTGATTGCGATGCGCATACTGCTACATTTGTTGAATTGTCGATTTGGTGGATTATGATTTAATCATCTAGTTCTTCGATGTCGGTCGGGTAGATCGCTTGTCCCAGCTGCTGGTCCCGCACGAAGTTGCACCAGTGGCAGTTGTCCTCCCCGCAGCCCTGGTAGAAGTCGTGATCCCGAATACGGGCGTAGGTATCTTTGACCATCTCGCGCAGGGCCGTCGTGTCCTTTAGATCAAATTCGATTTCCTGGCGCAGTAGCTGATCCTGGCGATCGGGATCCAGGTAGACGATGCTACCGCGGCGGGCGATCCGCCCCGTCTGGTCGAAGTGCTCGTAGAGCAGCTTGTAGAAGACCAGCTGCCGCCAGTAATTGCCCCCTTCTGGTTTCTTTTCAGTGGGCCGCTTGAGCTTATCGGCTTTAGCGCGACCCGTCTTGTAATCTACCAGGTGTACGCGCTGCTCTTTTTCAAATTCAATTTTGTCGATGGTGCCGGTTAGGGGCACGCCATCGAGTTCGGCGGTGCGTACGGTGTATTCCACGACCACCCGCTTCGACCAGCGTCCGTAGTTTTCCTGATAGAAGCGGCGCAGGCTGTGTCGTCCCTTTTGCAGGTAGCGGGGGTAGGCTTTCGCCGAAAAATAGATTTGCGCGCGCTGCATTTCCTGCTCAAAGTACTGGATAAAATCCCGCTCACCCGGAAAAATTCGGGGCCGCGAGGCCTGCATACTCAGAAACAGGCGCTGCAAGGCTTGGTGCATGGCGTTGCCGTAGGCCGCCGCTTCACTCATCAATACCGGCACCTGCAGGATATAGCGATAATAAAAACTCAGGGGACAGCGCAGAAAGGTATTCAGCGCCGAAATACTCAGGCGGAAGTGATCCAGTACCTGATCGACCTGCGTCGGCGGTGCCCGCTCGATGATTACGGGAGGTGGCGTGACCAGTTCCAGCACCTGGGCTTCCAGTAATGCGGCCTCCGAGACTTTCTGTTGTACAAAGTCTACGCCTTCGGCTTCCATCAGTTCGTCGACGAAGCGGGCGCGCTGTCGATCCTTCCCTTTTTCGTCTTGCAGGGCATAGCTTAGTTGCAGATACGATTTGGCCCGGGTGATCGCCACGTAGAATAATCGACGGCGGGCTTCTTCTGCATCTTCCTCACCCGAAAAGGTCAGGGTGTCGGGTAAGGTAAATTGAAAACTATTGTTCCGCCCCTTCGGCTCCCAGGCTTTTTGGTTGACATCCAGCAAATAGACCCGCTCGAATTCTAATCCTTTGGAGCTATGGGCCGTAACCAGCTGGAGCGCCTCGCTCTGATCCATACCCGTCTCCAGCGGTAGCTTTATGCGGTTCTTTTGCATCTTCTGAATAGTGTTCAGAAAATGATCAATATTCATTTCTGCTTTTTTGCGGCTTTCGGACTTCGCAAAGTTCAGCAGGGTACTCAGTATCTGTAATTGTTCAACCCGATCCGATTGTTGCAGACTGTAGGAGATCACCTGCAGCTGATTATAGATCTGTTCCAGGAAGGCAGGCAAGCTCAGGTTCACGCTTTCCTTTAGAAGGCGATCCAGCGTTTCCCCAAAAGTTAATAAGGCCCCGGGGTTTTCGAGTGCCCGTTCTTTTAGTGCTTCCGGCTTTCGCAAAAATTCGCGCCAGTGGGGTCTCGTTTTGTAATCGTATTGATTCAGGTGCCAGCTGATGTGCGCGAGGTCTTTTGCCGAAAGGCCTAAAAAATCGAAATGCAAAATTTCGAATAAAAGCGGCTCGCCCGCGAAGGCCCGCCGCATTTCCTGTCGGAAATAATCCAGCAGTTTGAGGATTTTGCGGACCAGTAAGGTATCCAGCACATTGATTCGCCGCCGGGTATGGTAGGGAATCCTTGCCCGCTCCAGCAACTCAACCAGGCGTTCGACCTGTGCGTGTTTGGCGTAGATCACGGCTACTTCTCCCAGCGGGTATCCTTCTTCGTGGAGCGTTTTGATCTCTTCAAACAGTCCGACCACCTCCTGCACCTGATTAGGGTACTCAAGGATTCGTAGTGCACCCTCCGCCTGGTAGTTAGAAAAGAGTTGCTTCTCCAGTTTCGGCTCGCCCAACTGATGGATGATCCGCAAAGCATTGTGCTGGATCACCTGCCGCGCCGCCTCCAGGATAGCCGCCGTGGAGCGATAATTCTGCTGCAACATGACCAGCTCAATATCATTGAGGTATTGGAAGTAGAAATCACTGAGGTTCTTCAGACGAGCGCCCTGGAATTCGTAGATTGACTGATCATCGTCGCCCACGATAAAGACATTCGGCAGCTCCCAATAACTAGCCAACTGGCGGATCAATTGATTCTGCGAGCCATTGGTATCCTGGTATTCGTCTACCAGCAGGTACTGGTAGCGCTCCTGGTAATTGCGCAACAAATATTCCTCTTCTTCAAAGGCGCGCAGCACCCAGAGTATCATGTCAGTATAATCGTAGCGGCGGGCTCGGTATTTAGCTTCCTCGTAGACCGGGTAGAGCTCCACCGCGGCATTTAACTTCGCCATGCGCTCCGCTTCTTTATCGATCTTATTGGTCTTGGGGTCTCCTTTCTGATTGGAGCCCGATTTTCGCTGGTAAATATATTCCGGTCGCTGCGGCAAATCGTCCAGGTAGGCGGTAATGGCTTTTTTCACCCGCTCGGCCGACCAGTCTTCCATCTTCATCCGCTCGAAGAGGCGCGCCAGGTGTTTTTCGTAGAAAAAAATATCGCTCAGGCCCACTTTCAGCAAGTGGTCCGGCGGTAGGCTGCCCAGTATATCCCGGATCAGTTCGATGCGTTCCAGCTCGGAGATTGGCTCCAGTTCCTGACGGCCAAAGACCTCCAGGTTATCCTGGATAATGTGATTACAAAAAGAATGGAAAGTATAGATGGGCACCCGATGTGCTTCGGGCCCGATGAATTGCAGGAGGCGATTACGCATAGCGATTACGGCTGCATCCGTGAACGTCAGACAAAGGATATTGGCGGCCTGGGTATCGGTATCGAGTAAGATACGACCGATTCGGGCGGCCAGCAGGTGGGTTTTCCCCGTACCCGGACCGGCAATCACCATCACGGGACCGTCAATCTGATCTACTGCCTGCCGTTGGTCCGCATTGAGTTGATCCAGTGCCTCCAGAAAGGCAGTATTATAGTCTTGGCGATCAGAAGGCTTAGCAGGCATATTATATACGACTAGGTAGTAATAGGTAGTCCGGCTTCTGCGGCCAGGGCATCCATGTCCCGGATCAGTAGCCGACGGCGGTTAAAGGTAATGATATTTTTATTACGTAACTCATTGAGAATAGTCGTCACCGTCTGGCGGGAAGTAGCTGTCAGGTTAGCGATTTCCTGGTGGGTCATAAACTTACGTACTTCCACTTCAAAACCGACCGGCTTGCCTTTTTTCTTTCCCAGGTCATGCAGGAACTCAATCACCCGGGAGCGGGAATCCTTGAAGACCAGTGATTCCAGGCGCGACTCCATTTCCATCATACGGGAACCCATAATTTTCATCAGGAATAGACTCAGTGCATTGTGTTCGCGCATCAGACCACGCATTTCCTCTACCGTAACGATGCATACGGTGGTGTCTTCCATTGCGTAGGCAAAATCACGTCTTTTATCTTCTCCCACGAGCGCCATTTCTCCGAAGACCTCTCCCGGCCCCAGGATAGCCTTAGTAATTTCCTTTCCGGATTCCCCGTAGGCGCCAATTTTGATTCGACCCTCGGTCAGGAAAAAAATGCGATTGGCCAGTTCTTCTGGTAAGAAAAGATACGCTCCTTTTTTATAAACCTTATGCATGTGCTGTTCCAGCATTTGAGGCCCTTGCTTACTGGGACACAGAATCACACTAACGTCGATATTTTCCAAAAACCACAGGGATTGATCGCTCATTGGTTTATATTTTTCTAATGATTGTTTTGCATAGAACGCGCAGAGGGAATTGGAGTTTTTGGGACTGGAGAACAAAAGCCTATAAAATAGATACTTGTCTTGGATCTTACGCTTTGCCGGGGAAAAAGGCTAAAACTATTCGTCGAAGCGCAGGCCAAATTTTTTGGCCAAGGTTTTGATCTCTGGATTTTTCTCGTACATCGCCCTTAGTTTTTCCTTATCATTCAGGGGTCCTGTTTTCTTCACTTCTTTGGGCTTAAGACGCTTGTCAATGACAATGCTAAAGCTCAGATCGGCATCCCCGAAGTCTTCGCGAATCTGGTGGATGATATCCGACTGCTGCCGAATGGCTCCCTCTCCCAGCTTTGAACCAACCAAAGCGGTAATGGCCTTACCCTCTAATGTCAGGCGGACATTCTGCAGAAGATTCCGCACCGAATCTTGCTCTACTTTCGCCACGTATTCTTCCCATATCTTATCGAGATTTTCCTGACTCAAATCATATTTGGCGGTAGGGACTACTTCTTTAGCTTCCTCTTCGCGCAGTTGTTGGAGCATCTTATCCATGTTCCCCAATTTGGGCATAGCCATAACGGAGGCGGTATGTGCTTCTTTACTGGTTCCGTTCGTCGCCGCGACTAATTCCTGTTCTGCGGCTTCCTCGATTACCTCCTCTTCTATCTCATCCGTAGCTTCATCCGCAGCGGCTTCCATGGAGGAGGCTTCGGCTAAATCACTTTCTGGTTTGGATGACTCTTCTTCCGATGGCTTGTCCGGTTCTTTTGTCGGGGCAGCAGCAGCAGCATTTTCGCTTTTTGCCTCCTGACCTGAGGCTTCCGTTTTTGTCGTCTTGGATGATGATAGGGGGGCTTCTACCCTATCTTTGCTGGCGGGAGACCTTTGCTCAGGTCTTTTTTTTTCCGGAAGGGAAGCGGATCCCTCACTAATATCCACGGCCCGCTGAATATAAGTCATCTTGATGAGCGCCATTTCTACGTGCAGCCGCTTATTGCGAGCGGTTTTATAATGGATATCGCAGTCGTTGGCCAGGTTCAGAGCAGTCAGCAGAAAAGTACTGCTGGTTTTAGCGGCTTGTTCCAG
>Ga0102937_1000670_pt1 | contig 15442 bp, 10 predicted proteins | sample SalPonR2_B_D1_MG_FD_78213 | JGI IMG/M metagenome (GOLD analysis project Ga0102937, IMG submission 78213) | Salt pond soil microbial communities from South San Francisco under conditions of wetland restoration - Salt Pond MetaG R2_B_D1_MG | ecosystem: Environmental > Aquatic > Marine > Intertidal... | reverse complement strand
TACCCGAAAATTTTCACATCCTGTTCGTCCTGTTCCAATCGAGGCCCCAGGTGATTTTTGACAAATTCATTCTGCTCTTCCGGGTTGAAGTGCATGCTCTCCCAGTTACTGTCGTTACCCAAAGGCTCATTCTCTACGGTAAAAGCCCAGATATCGATTCCTTCTTCCCGGTAGGCATCCAGGTATTTGGAAAAGAAAAGTGCCCATGTATCATAATATTCAGGGAGTAGCTTGCCACCCTTCCAGTCGTTGTTGTCCTTCATCCATGGAGGTGCCGTCCAGGGAGAAGAAATGATTTTAAATCCATCTGTTGAGATCTCCATTGCATCTTTGATCATTGGTATTATATCGTCACGATCTTCATCAATAGAGAAGTTTTCGAGCTGAGTATCACCGGGGACCGGTGCGTAGGAGTAGTTTCCAAGTGAGAAATCACTTGAATTCATATGGGTTCTGGTCAGTGAATATCGAGCACCCTCATCACCAAAGTACGCTTCCAGAATTCGATTTCTGTTATCGGTACTCAGTTCATTCAGTAAATATGCGGATGCTTCCGTGAATGAACCTCCAAATCCGGTAATCTCCTGAAATGTTTCCTCAGGATTGATTGTAACGGCAACACGGTTTTCCGTCTCTTCAAATTCCTGCAACTCAGTAAGTTGATTTCCGCTTTCTGAAGTTTCAAATATTTGTACGTTCATCTCATCATCATTATTCATATCGCAGCTAATGAGGGTAAACAAAAGTATTGTTACAAGTGTGGCTAAGGCTGTTGATTTCATATCAGTCCATGCTTTGTGATTGTAATCTTTCCTGTATTTCCTGATCAGTCGGGGGCACTTTTACGTCTTCCATCAATGCTTCTAAATCACCGTTATATGTTTTTGTGATGGGCATTCCGTCTCGTGTTAAACCATCAAATACCCCGGCATCAACTTCATCCCAAAGCACATATTTTGCTTCAGACTGCAGGTTGATCAGTCCAAAATGATTTTCTGAGCCGAGCTGATTTTCAGCATCTTTCCATTTTTCATCGAATGCTTCGAAGTAAAAGACGGATACTTCATTCTCATCCGACCACTCACGGATCATGTCGTGGTACATCTTCATTTTATATTCATCAGTTGCCCTGGAACCTGTGTCGCCATAGTATTCATTTGATATCGTAGCCCAGCCGGTCTCGCCGATATGAACCTCTTTGTCTACCCCCAGGCTTTTCATGTAATCGACAACACTTTGATATTGCGACACAGCGTAGTCTAGCGACCGTTCGAGAGCAGCGTCAATCTTCTCCATATCAGAAAGGTTTTCTTCATCTTCGGGCACACCCCAGAAATCAGGATTGTAGTGCGTATCATGCATGGGGTATGTATGCATTGAGATGTAGTCTACCGTCCGGATAAGTTCATTGAGGTCCTCTTTATGATACTCCTCGCTACCACCTCCCCAAGAGGCAAAGTTATCCGAACTGGTTATCCATAAATCCTCAGGCAGTTCGCCGTTTTCTTTACGCTCCTGCAGGTTTTTAACCCATTTTAAAATAATGCCCGGTTCCACGTAGTATTCCTGCTGCCAGTGTACCATGGCTTCATTGCCAACTGCAATCACTTTAACAATGTCAGGATATTGGCTTGCAAGGTTGGCAGCTCTGTCAATTTCTTCAGGATTACGTGGGTGATCTTCATCCCGGATTCTCTCCGGTTCATCAGTCCAGGCATTTTTTGCGTCGATCCATGCTCCCATCATTACATACATTTCAAAATCCGGGTCTTCCTCTTTCATTTCACTGATTGCCCGCAGCAGATTGGGAACAGCATCGAGGTAAACATTGTAAGTTCGTACAATTTTTATGCCCATTGCCGAAAGTATTCTCATGTCTTCTTTCAGCTCAGGAATAGTGGGTTGAATATCCCGCGAAATACCACGGTAGCCACTATAAGAAATAGCCGGATAATCCGGATTCCCAAGAATTTCTTCAGCCGTTACGGATGATGGAGAATCTTGATTTGTAGAACCATTGCAGGAATTCATAAGCAGAGGTACGATAAATGCTAGCAGGAGTAAGTGTAGTTTTTTCATTATTTTCCTTGATTAGTGCAGTTAGTCTAGGTGAGTCGGTCACTGTTCAAATGAACAGTGATCAGCTCGATTTCACCGGTACGGTTAAATACTTTTTCACTGATATCCTTATCCAGCTCCAGTCCACCAAAATCTTTGGTTTCATCGCCAACTAGTTCGACATTGATTTTATCCTCATCAGATTGTCGGTAAACAACGGGAACCTGGCAATATGTAAATGAGAGGGAGTCAGGCTGAAGACTCAGTTTTCTATTCTCTTTTCGTACATCGACATACTCAAATATATTTGCCTCTTTGAGTAGCTCGTCTTTATTAAGCAGAAGCGGGTTGAACGATAATATCCCATCTTTTATAAATACGCCCAGTTCACCGATTCGAACAAGAATATCTTCCTTCACCTGGCCGGTCATGCCCGGTTGTTGGGCTCCTCTGTGATAGGGAGTATGTGAGTATGGATCGGTTGGAAAAGCACCGTAATCTTCAGGAGATTTATGAATTCCAATTCCGTCGCCCACTTCATAAAAATGGTTTTCCAGACGTTTGAGAACAGAAGTATCCGCGTCTTTTTGGTAAGCATCAAGAGTTACCTCTTCCACAGCCAGATAGAGTTTGGAGACCATATGCCAGTAGATGGAACCCAACCCTTCGAAGGCAAAGAAGGTGCCCGATCTTCCGGTGAATGCTTTATGGTTAAATACCTCTTCAAAAATTTGAAGCAGCAGGTCAAACTCTTTTTCTGCCAATTTTTGATAGGTTGGCGATTCCAGTTCGCGGAGGGCTTTGCTCAGATCTCCCGCATTTCTAAAGTTACCGTTGAAATGGTAAGTACCTTCTACATCCTTGTTGATAATTTGCTTGTTACCGTCTGCAATCATTTTCTTGAGCAGTTCGGATTTCTCAACCAGACGTTCAGGAACGTTGTTCTTCTCCAAAAATCCGGGCAGATCCTTGTTAGGATAGAGTATGTAACTGTTCTGATCCTCACGGTATAGAGAACTGCTTCGAAGAGCATCCAGTACTTCAGCAGATTCCTTCGGGCTCAAGTATCCTGAGCTGAGAACAGCAACCTGACCTTCAAGCATTTCATCCAATCGAGAAAGCGAGACTCCGTTATCGTTCATGCTCATTAAATTGTATGCATGATACAACCGGTCATCTCTTCGATTGGCTTCAATAGAGTGTTCCAAATAGGAGAGGGCAGTACTCAGGAACTCTGAGATCTCTGCAATTTTTAACGTCTCTTTTTCTCCGCTAAACCCGTTGTTATAGATCTGATTTCTGTATGTACTTCCCGCGGTACCCAAAGCATCTGTAACTGCTTTTCTGTTTGTATCATCAAACCGCTTGCTTAGCAAGTCCTGATGTTGCTGAAGAGTGTCTGAAATTTGGGTAAAAAAGAGATTCAACTCCTCGGAGATAATCAGCTCATCAGATTCGGATTCTGATTCCGAGAGGGTGTCTTCAAAGAATTTCAAAAAACGTCGTAAATAGTAGAGCGTCACCATCGAAACCCCATTTCCTACAAGGGCATTATTGGCATCATTCCACTCGGGACGCTGGGTGTTCATCCAGATTCCGCCCTCAGGAATAAAGTTGGACATCTTGGCAAGAACCGTTGCCAGAATTTTCTCTATAAAGTTTACCCGGTGAATATCGCTCTGTTGACTTTGAAGAAGTGCACCATCGGCACCGATTTCCTCAACTTTCTCTCGGATTTCCTGATCAGATTTTTCATCAAAATCGATGGTGTTTTTAGGATCTTTCGCGATCTGCTCGTAAGATTTAATCCGATAGGGGACATTGGCATATGTGAAACACTCTTTGTTGAAAAGCTGCTCGAGTGCATCAGATTGAAGGTTCTTGTAAAACTCTAAAAACTTAAGCAAGTAAATAATCTGGTGATCTCCCCAATAGCCGATATAAGACCACGGATCGTCAGGATCGATCGTTTCCCAATCAAATCCGCCTTTTGTTACTCTGTATGGATTGTACCCGTCAAAAGTAGTGGCATTCAGGAATTTGAAAATCATCCCTTCAATAAATCCGGGGTAGGAGTGAACCAGTGCTTCCCAATTCTGGAAAATATCACGCCAGTTTCCCTCATAGTCCAGAATCTTGGATCCATCCAGTTCGCTGTGGGTGTTGATGGAGAATTGATTCCACGGGCGGCTGGGGTCTCCATGCCTTCGGCTAAATTTCAGTGGCAGATACTCTTTCGAAAGGCGAAGCAGATCCTGATCGTCTGTTTCTTCAAGTTGATCATACAGTTTTGTACTTTTAAATACCTCGTCCAGCCTGTTGATAAAATCTTCATTTCTGCCAAAAACTTCCCGGTTTGCACTCTTCAGGTAAGAGACAAAATCATCCTTCTCGATGTTATAGTTGTCATCAAAAATACCACCGCGCATAATGTTAAACAGCACATTGGAATAGTGACGAGCATCTTTAAGATTATCAGACGTTTTTTGGAGCCCGTCGGCACTTCCGGTAAGCAGAAGGAGTTGTTCGGTTCCTTTTTCTACATCTTGCTCAAGTTTCGTGTCTAAATCTTGATCCTCTTGAATAGATTTGCTCAGTTCAACTACCTGTGATTGATTCTGATTGACTTCAGCAACGATTTTCCACTCTTTAGATTCGCTTGCCGGTAAATCTATATCGGCATGAAGGAAATATGCGCCTTTCTCACCTTTTATATCATTCTCTTCGCGGATCTCCTCCTGTTTTCTGAATTTATTTAGCTGAAGGGAGGATAACAGGTGGTTTGGATTTTCGACTCCGTGAGACCAGGCAACGTTTGCCTTTAGTGCTTCACTTGGTTCTGCCTTATCTACAATAATGGCACTCAGTGCAAAGATGGCCAATCCCGACTCCGGAACTAACTCCGTTCTTTTATAAGCGTCGGCAAGATTACTGGACGCACGCTGCATGTCGCTCTCAATTCCATAGGGAAGAACGTTCTGTATGCCATCTATAAATGAAAGAGAGTAATCGCGATTTGAGTGATTGATTAATTCAGACTTTCTCACAAACCCAAATTGATTGCTTGAATTCCATTGGTATCTGAAAGTCAGATTCAGATCGTGATTGATCTCCTCAAATAGAATTTTGTTGCCGAATCGGTTCTTATAGAGATTTCGGCTAATGGAATAGTTGTCGGCAAAACGATCGGAAAAGGGTTCCCAAAGCCGGGTGTCATCTTTTCCCTTAATCTGAATAATTGTTTTGCTTCCGGTAGTGTCAGCTAAATCTGTGATCTTATCGTCGGTGTAGTAGGGAAAGAGGGCATATTCTGAATTTTTCCGCCCTGCGGTAAGCCCACCGTTACTGGAAATAAACATCCAATGGTTTGAATCGCTAACAACGCTCATAAAGAAAGGTCGAAGCTGATCGTGGTTACTGATTTTAAACCATTTATCACCGTCAAAATTTTCTACTGATATGGATTTTGCCAATGCTCTGCTATTTTTTTAAAATTTTAAAATACGTATAAAATCCATCTGAGTATTTCATCAGATGGATCCAATTTTTTAATTTTCCAAGTCATAAACTCGTACGTAATCCACCATCATGGATTGTGGAAAAGGTGTTAGAGGTGATGGAGGGCCAACAAATGTTCCGCCAACCGCAACATTGAGAATAATGTAAAATGTATTGTCATTGAATACCCACTCTCCGTTCACATCATCCGGGGTGATTTCGTTGTAAAGTGTATCATCTACGTAATACCTTATGAAATCAGGTCCCCATTCAATTGCAAAAATATGAAATTCTGTATCAAATCTTCCATTTGATAATGTGTATGTATCCGTAACTGCGCTGCCGCCTGAATAACCCGGGCCATGAACGCTTCCGTGGATTATCGTAGGTTGCTGGCCGCGATATTCCATGATATCAATCTCACCAATTTGCGGCCAGATCACCGTACCGTCAGAATCGTCGCCAAGCAACCAGAATGCGGGCCAGATACCCTGACCAAAAGGCAGTTGAATACGAGCTTCGAAGCGACCAAAGGTTTTCTCGAATATACCTCGAGTGAGTATTTTACCGGATGTGTAAGAAGAGCCTTCAAACGACTCTTCTATTGCAGTAATCTGCAGCATTCCGTCTTCAACCCGAATATTTTCGGGTCGGTCGGTGTAATACTGCTGCTCATTATTTCCCCAGCCGGGCTGACCGAATATTTCCTCACCGGTTCCGATATCGAAAGTCCAGTTGTTGGGGTCGACAGACCCGTCCACATCAAATTCGTCCTGCCAAATAACTTCTCTGTCAACTACTTCCTCAGGTTCGCTTTCCGTGCCGCAACCTGATAGAATAAGGGCAAAGAAACCCAGGCAAAGAATAGATTTAAGTGATGTTTTCATGCTTTACTTCGATATAATTTAATTTCTGTTCGTTGAAGGACACTCTTTACAGCCGGGTAATATTTACCTGCTATCTGCGCAGGTAAATATTGTCGACGTAGAACGTTGCCCCAACTAGAGGATTCGTTTGTGCTGGGTCAGCATCCAATACAATCTGACCAAGGTTCGATTTATTGGCCATGCCTGAGATGTCCAGATCAATTCTTATCCATTCACCGGATACCAATGCTGGTGTACTTACAGAAGTAGATACAATGGTATCATCACCGCCATCAAACGAATCATCAGCACCAAAGTCTCTTAGGTTTACATTTAGTGTTGAGTTAGCCGGAACATCATCAGGGAAGAAGACATCCATACTTAGGAAATCCATATCACTTCCATCGATGGTTGGAACGTTCTGGTTGAACTCGATACCCACAAAGTTGAAGTTTTCATAACCCAGTACGTCGTTACCATCCACTGTAAAGTCGCTTGAAGTGGTGGTTTGAAAGGGTTGATAAAAACCATTGAAGAAATCGACGGGTTCATTATCATAGGCATCACTGAAAATAGAAATCACATCATTGGGGTCTTCTGTTGGGGTAGGGGCCGGTGTGAAGTTTCCTATTGATTCAATGATGAGTGCTCCTATTGCATTCAGGTCACCTAACGTTGCTGTAATCTCAGCTGTACCCTGACCAACAACGTTAACCTGACCGTCTTCATTTACAGTAGCCACACCTGTATCGGACGAATTGAATGTGTAGTAGGCCGGAGCAGCGCCAACGGTCACATCAACTCCGTTAGCTTTGTTGATGGTAAATGAAAGCCCGGTAACCGCGGTTCCTGAACCGATAAAACTGGTTTGAGTCTCTTCATTTCCACTCATAATTGCAGGTCGTGCCTGGGCCAGTCCTGAAAGGTTTTCGTATTTGAGCTCATCCACCCAAAAAGAATATCCATCTCCGTCTTCAGGACCTTCTGCGTACCAGAATAAACCCTGAGATGAGGTCAGAACGGATGGATCCGGGATAGGTATAATGTACTTTTCCCAATTGGTGGTAAGCTTCAGATTATTCCGTACTACTTCATATTCATTACCAAAGAAATCCTGACCGAATCCGATATCATTTATTGTGCCTGCTATTGTTCCTTTGGCATAAAACGTAAGTGCATTGAAAGAAGTTAAATTTCTTCCCCCGTTTTCATCTCTGAATATTGCACCGGCATATGCTCCGGCAGGGTCGCCAACGTTTGGCACATCAAAACGCATGGATGCAGCAGTGTTGTCGTAAGTATTATCATCATCCACGCTGAAGGCATCCTGTCTTGAATCTTCGTAAGGAAAGTATTCAAGCCCGGCGCTAAAGCCATCAATAAATACATCGGGGTTAGCAGGGAAGTCCGGTTCTTCCAGGCCGTCAACGGTTCGCTCACAGCCTTGTGCAAAGAACATGAGCAGCAAGCCTGCCAGTATCGTAAGTTGGGTACTTTTTAATTCCAAAAATTTCATGTTTTTGCCTCTTTTTAGTTTGTAATATCAATTTGAATGTATGTTCTGAACTCCCACTCACTTCCATTGTCGAAACCGGGAGCTGTAGGATCGGGGACAAGTTCCCCGCTTGGATTCATCATATACGTTGGCGCATAGCGAGGTGAGAAATCATCCAGTGATCTCCATGTGCCTCTTACACCAATTCGGGTGGATGGCAGGTTAAACCAGTCCGGTCTTCCCAAGTCTGTAGAGATGTCTCCCATTAACTGTAGAGGAAATGTTAAGTTGAAATCTCTGTGGTAATCATAAGGGCCCCAGTCGTTCACTTTTACGTGAGAACTGACTTTGAGCTGTTTATAGATCATTCTCAGGTCACCGCCAAATCGGGTAATCAACCTTGGATCGCTACCATTTGCCTGTGCATCTCCACCGTATATATTGGCTATGATGCCAAGGTCCCTGCTTATTTTAGAGACGATTCGTGCATTAACTTCCCAGAGATCTTCAGCGGGTGGTGCACCGGGGAATGGAAAGAACGTTCGTCCATCAGGCAGAATACCGATGGCCGCATCCTGTGTAGTTGGTAAATGTCGATATACAAAGCCAAGGCTCATTGCAAAACGGGCATCTTCTGCCATATCATTGTCCCACTCATACATATAGGTTCCGGGAGTTGGGTCGTATGTTAACAGGAGCTCACCGGCTACCTGTTCCCTGTTGGCTCTTACCACAAATGGATCATCAAGAATATTACGTGGTCTTGCAGGAGCATCAACGCCGGAAGGAACAGGTCCTTCAATCGGTTTTTGCCACAGGAAATTAGGGGCTACCTGTATGTTTCCTAGCATGTAAGTGAATCCGGAGAGGAAATTGTACTGGTTTCCGCTGCCGCTGTCTTTAAGCCTCCAACCGGTAAAAGTCATGGTTTGGTCCGCTCCTCCTTGGGCTACCAGACCCATTATGGCAGACTGTGCGTACCAATTGAACCGGCCTCCCATGTAGGTAAGCTTTAATTTACCACCCCAGTTATCTTCCGGTTTAATTTCGTCTACGTATACATTGTAGCTGCCATCTTCCTGTTCCCGTGCAAGCTGAAACTCGCGTCCGTTCAGAGGTTGTCCGGCCCAAATACCACCCAGCTCAACGCCAAAGTTGCCAAAATCGCGTGCGGCGTGAAGTGTTACACGTCTTGTTTTGGGTTGTGGAATCGCAAACGAACTTCCTGTTAAACCCTGACGCTCAATGTCTTCATGAAAGATACCGGTTAAAGAGGTTTGTCCAACATCTTTTGAGTACTTTAATAGAACAGCCGGGTTAGCACCCCACCATAGTTGAGGACCAAAGGCAAGCTTTGCTCCATCAAACGCTTTCTTTCCTTCCATTTCAAATCCAAATGGAGCCTCACCGTTGTAGATAAAGATCTGGTCGCCGTAATTAGCCTCAGGATAGAGTCCGAAGAAATCACCTTCATAACCCCAGTGATAATGACCGGTTCTGTAAAATCCATCCAGATTGAAGTATTCATCGTTCCAGGAGTAGCTGGCACTGTAAATATCCACCCGGTTTAGTGACTCGGCTGTTACATTACCATTCTGGCCCATCAGTTCTACCGCTCGTCCGCGGTTCTCGTAAAAAATTTCATCAATAGGGTTTTCCGCAATATTACCCAAAACATTCGTAACCACCTCGGCTCTCATGTTAGGAGAAGGGTTTGCTTCAACTCCGATTAAGTAGGATTGCATGTGATCAAAACCCAGTTCATCAGGATACTGTACTACATCCGGATTGTTATCATCGGGTGTGGTGATCTTGCTTCCACCGGTGTTGAAGGTTTCAAACATTGCAGTGAACTGGCTTAACCTGATAAGATCGGAACCTCCTCCACCGGAACCGCCTCCGGTGCTTGCCTGCAGCACTCCATCAATTACGGTGATATCTGAAAAATGCTCTTCGAGATCTGATGATCCAACTCCCATATCGTAGGGTTCGAAATCATGAACTTCTTTTAGAACGTAGTATGCTGCTCTTGGGTAAAGCTCATAAAATCCGGAAAGATCGGTTGGACCTTTGCCCATAATTCCGAACCACTCTTCGTTCATGTTATTTTCGCCCGGAACATGGTCGAATGTATATCCGCCATTTTCCCAGGATGCATTGGTATCGTGAGTATCAAGGCCTTCTGTCTGACCAAATTTCCACCATCCATCACTGAACTGAAAAGTAAAACCGCCAATTGAGTTATCTGCTCCGCCCAAACCGGCTGCATTTCTGTAAATCTCTTTCCAGTTGCTGAGTAAGTATTCAGCTTGTGGTCCTTGTGCTTCCTGCAGTGTACGTGCATTAAACCTGTCTGAGCCAAATTCGGTAAGCAGAACGGGTTTTCCATATTCATTTTGAACTCTGTCGTATAAATCGGTGAAGGTCATTCCCCGGTAAGTATTGGTACCAAAAATGTCCATATCAGGCACTAATTCAGCAATCAGATCCATGAATAAAAGATCACCATTGGCAAAAGCGATTGGTCGAGTATCGTCTATAGCCTTCATTTGAACGGCAGCTTCATTAAACAGCTCGTACATGGCCCGGGCACGAATGGTGGACTGCCTGTCTTCAATAGGGATATCCTCGGTTTCAGCGCCACCCCAGAAGAGTCCGTAGTTATTTTCATTTCCTAAAAGATAGAGTAGTAAACCAGGGGTGCCTTTATATTCTTCTGCAAGTTGAGTCACCTCATTCAACAGCATCTCTCTTACCCGTTCATCCGAATATTCAGTATTGGCCATCCAGGCCCCTTCAATAGTTAATCCGTACCGGCCAAATGAGTGATTAAGCATCGTATAAATGCCGTAATTCTCATATATATAAGTTATCCATCTCTTGGGAATTCCAGTGTAGACACGTATGGCATTCACACCCATGTTTTTCAACAGGGCCATTTCATAATCAAGAGCCTGCTTAATAAAATCCGGTGACTGATTCCACAAGCTATAATTAAAGTTGGTTCCTCTGGGGAAGTAATCCCAGTTCATTCCATTAACCATTAATGGCTCATCATCGACTAGTAGCTTCCATCCATCTTCACTCTCTTGTACAACTACATTATCAGACTGTGCCATAATAGGTGTGGCAAAACTAAATATGAAGCCCAAAACTGTGAGACAGATTACGGTGATTTTTGATTTCATAGATTCCTTATTAATTAACTATTAGCATTCTGTTAAGAATGCGCTGATATAGATTGGTAAACAAATCTTGGACCCATTTTAAAGAAGCAGATTTGGGTAAGCAAGATATACATTACATATACAAGACCAAATAAAAGCGCTTTTCTACCCGCTGAAAGTACATTTAAATGCTTTAAATCAACAGATTAGAACTTGGACAAAAATGTCCATTTTAGTGCTAAAAAAAGCGGTTTGTATATACTTTTTAAAGGTGATGTAAACCTGATTTGGTCACTTTATTCATCAGTTTTACAAAAATTTGAATGGAGAGGGGAGTTATGGTAAACGAAATATATTATTACGAATGGCTAAAAATTTTGAAATGATATCGGTAAAAATAGAAGAGAAGTCAGAAGTTTTTTTCAAGAAAAAAGGCTTGACGAAAAAAATCGTCAAGCCTTAAATCCGGATAATTGTAATCGGGAAGTAGAACAAAATGTCAGCTTCCTAAAAATTGCACTCCCGGTTTCGGAATTTCAACTGTGGTATCACAGTACTCCTGGGTGAACTCTTTAAAATCTTCGGGATCTCCGGTAAGTACCGGGAACGTTCCATAGTGAATCGGAACCGCAATCTTGGCATTTAGCATGTCACAACAAATAGCTGCTTCCTGCGGACCCATTGTATAGTAGTCTCCTATGGGTACGGCAACAACATGGGGTTGATACATTTCACCATAGAGCTCCAGGTCACCAAAAATGTTTGTGTCGCCCAAGTGGTAGAAGCAGATATCGTCTTCAAACGAGATTACAATACCGCCCGCTTCTCCGGCGTAATCTCCCTGGAAAGAAGAGCTGTGATTGGCGTTTACAAGCGTTACTGAAAAGTCATCAAAGTGTACGCTGCCGCCTTTGTTAAATTCAACACGCTGTTCCTCTTTCAGTCCATGCTTTTTTAGCAGATGAGAGAGTTCAACCTGTGCTACAACTGTACATCCTGTTTTTTCGGCGAGATCTAAAGTATCACCAACATGATCTTCATGCCCGTGTGTTAGTAATATAAAATCTATATCATCAGGACTCTTATGCTCTTCGGGCGTATTTGGATTCTGAGAAAGAAATGGATCTATGTAAATAACTTTTCCTGAAGGAGATTCCAGCCTGAACGCGGAATGTCCCAGCCACCATGCTTTTATTTTCGTATCCATAAATAGTCTAAAATTAATTTTTTGGTTTGAATAGCTAGTTTGTATTCAGTGAATTAACAAAAATTGCAAATCTATCGTTGACAATCGTTAAACGGAATGGTATTAATATAAAAAGCAGTTTTGTTAATTCAGAAAATTGCACAACAAGTCTTTAGATCACAAAAAGGAGGAACAGGAACGCATTTCAATTTATTCTTTAAAAGTACAGGGTTACGTCGGTTATTAAACGTGACTCTATATGAATGGGAAAATAATAATCAAACCTAAAAATAGGGCCGAATATGTCTCAAAGAGTTAAACTCCATCATGACGCTCCACATAAAAAGAAAATTTTTGAACTTACTGACGAACTCATTGATGGTTCGGTGATGATACTCCCGACTGATAGTCAGTACGCTTTAATATGTGATTATAAGAATAAGAAGGGCATTGAAAGAATTCGTAAAATCCGTCAACTCGACAAAAAAGACCATTTAACCGTGATGTGCAACAGTCTGGAAAACGTTTCGATATTTGCACATCTGAGTGATGATAACTTCAAGCTTATTAAACGTCTGATTCCCGGCCCATATACATTTATTCTGCCGGCTACACGTGAAGTTCCCCGTCTGCTCACTCATCCCAAAAAAAGAACTGTTGGAATACGTGTGCCCGATCACTCCGTTTGCCTTGAACTTATCAATGAACTGGGTCATCCGGTATTGGCGATCACTGCAAAGCTACCCAATGTAGAATTTGGCAGCCCGGAAGATGGAAATAAGGAGATGTATTTAAACCGGTTTGATAAGGTTGTTGATATAGTGGTAGACGACCAGCTGGATACGTTATCTGATGAAGAGACAAGCATCATAGATTTAACAGGAGATGGACCTGTACTGTTACGTGAGGGTTTAGGCATGGAGCGCCTCAACGAAGCGATAGCACTTGAAGGATTTACCCTGAAGGTTCCGGAGTCTGTATGAGAATTGCCATAAATACGGGTGGCGGGGATGCGCCCGGGCTAAATGCTGCCATCCGTTCCGCCACGCTTTCAGCGATTCGCCGCGGATGGGAAGTGTTTGGCATCCGGAACGGGTATGGATCGCTGTACACTTCTGAACCCTTCATTCCGCTCACCAGAGAAAAAGTCCACGGCATCACCATGGATGGAGGTACTATTCTTGGGGCTGCAAACCGGGGCAATCCTTTCGAGATGCCGTATCAAAAAGAGGATGGTTCATGGGATCTGGAGGATCGATCTGACGAGGCGGTTGAGGTATTTAAATCAAACAACATCGATGCTCTTGTTGCCATTGGCGGTGATGGATCGATGAGAATTGCCAACAAGTTTTCTAAAAAAGGAATACCGGTAGTTGGAGTGCCTAAAACCATAGATAATGATATATGGGGCTGTGAGATAACGCTTGGTTTCGACACGGCTGTGAGTACGGCTACAGAAGCTATTGATAAAATAACTACAACGGCGGAGTCTCACCGAAGGATTATGGTTGTTGAGGTGATGGGGCGGTATGCCGGCTGGATTGCTCTCCATTCGGGCTTATCTTCGTCTGCGGATGTTATTTTGATTCCGGAAATTGAATTTTCTATTGACTCCATTGCCCGGAAGATCATGGAGAAAGAGGAGAAGGGTGAATTTTATACAATTGTAGTGGTCGCCGAGGGATCTAAAGAAGTGGGCGGAGATCATTTTGTAAAGGGCAAAGTACTGGGGCAGTCTGAACAGCTTGGAGGAGTTGCCGAATACCTGGAAAAAAAGTTATCGGATATGACAGGGAAAGAGTCTCGTTCCATGGTTTTGGGCCATCTTCAGCGTGGCGGGACACCGTCTACAAGCGATCGGCTGATTTCACTACGATTTGGAGCAGCCGCAATCCGTGCTATGGAAGAAAAAGATTTTAACAAGATGATCGTGATGCAGCAGAATGAGATTCGAAGGATACCACTGTCCGATGTGGCCGATAAGATAAAGCTTGTTCCATTGAATGGAGATACTATTCTGACGGCAAGAGAAATAGGAATTTGTTTAGGTGATTGATATATGAGTTTTTTGAGCGGTCTGCGCGGTATGATAGGCGGACGTCCGGAACTGCCGGAAAAATGGAAGCTACCGGATGCATTTGATAGCGTAAAAAATCTGTTCAAGCCGAATTCAGGTACACAGGTAATTTACAAGCACAGCTATAACTGCGCAGTCTGTATCTTTTCAAAAATTAAAGTGGAAGAGGTAATGGAAAAGCAGAGTGAAAAGGCAGATTTCCATTTTGTGGATGTTGTGAAAAACAGGGATATCTCTAAGAAGATTGCAAGCGAAACCGGAGTAGCTCACGAATCTCCGCAGGTGCTGGTTTTAAAAAATGGAAGTGTGTATTGGCACGCTTCGCATTCTGCTATCGATAAAGATCAGCTGGAAGAAGCTATTTTGGATTGATAGCATAGAGATATGACGAACAGATGAAATAACCTTTGGACTTTTTCACAATATGTGATCATCTTCATTCAGGGTATTAGAGTTAACCGCTAACTAAAGAAATATTTTCACTATGGATCAAAAGAAAAAACAGCAAAAAGGCAAATCGATAGAGATTGAGCTGAAAGAAGATGAGGCGCCAGGAACGTACTCGAATCTGGTGATGATTACTCACTCACCTTCTGAATTTGTATTCGATTTTATTTCGATGATGCCGGCCGTTCCAAAAGCTAAAGTTGTAAAGCGGATCATCATGACTCCCGATCATGCAAAACGCCTGGCCAATGCATTGAATGAAAATATCCGGAAATATGAAGCTGAAAACGGTACCATTTCAACGGCTTCCAAGGATAAGTTTGATATGCCCTTTAACTATCGTGGCCCCAAACCCGAAGCTTAATTTGCACTCTATTTCTTAGCAAAAATCAGAGCAAAAAGTCCGAGTACAAAGAAAAAGAGGTGCGGGAAGAATGCCGCGAATTCGGGTGTTAAAGTACCTGCCGCTCCAAATGGCTCGATTACTTTCATTGCAGTAAGATAGATGAAACTGAAAGAAAGTCCTGCTGCAATGTAAAATCCTTTACCGCCTTTGCGGCGTTCAGTTGCAATAGCGAAGCCTATAAAGCAAACTACAATGACTGAAATCGGGTAGGCCATTCTGCTGTAGAGCTGAACCTTAGGGAG
>Ga0102937_1000665_pt1 | contig 15472 bp, 18 predicted proteins | sample SalPonR2_B_D1_MG_FD_78213 | JGI IMG/M metagenome (GOLD analysis project Ga0102937, IMG submission 78213) | Salt pond soil microbial communities from South San Francisco under conditions of wetland restoration - Salt Pond MetaG R2_B_D1_MG | ecosystem: Environmental > Aquatic > Marine > Intertidal... | reverse complement strand
GTGATAGGGGTTTTTATGTTTTTGATGATGAAAATGGTGATCTTGAATTTATTGAATTTACAGAATACCCAAAGTTTATTATATTTAAACATGATAAGATTAATTATGATATTATAGAAGGTAATAATATTAAAATTATTTTTACTGAGGATATTGGCAACACTAAAATTAATAATCTTAATAATAAAATTCTTGATAAAAAACCTAATCAATTATTTGTTAATTTTGATTTTAATGAATCTTTTTCAGATGATGTGAATGATAATGATATTATTGATATTATTGATATAAGAACAGTGGAGAAAAAATATCTTGATAATGCTGATATACCTGATTATATCAAAAGAGATAGAGTAGATGAACATATGAATAAATTATGGGATAAAATAAATGAATGATGCTACAAAATTTTATATAAAAAAAGATGAACAAATATGGTCATCTTTACAAAATATTAGTATTAATGATATTCTTGATAGTTATAAATTTTATCCTGAATCATGGATACTTAAAAAAATATTTCCTTTTGTAACATGGCTATTAAAAAAAATGAACTTAAAATCACCTGCATCAGTTGCAGAAATACAAACAATGAACTATGTATCATATACTATAAAATCATATGATTTACAACAACTTATAATAAAACATAAGATTGATGTAGAATATATATGGAAAGAAAAACCTAAATATCTTGTAATGGGTAATGATGTTTTTCATGAATTAATGGGCAGTGTTCCTAGTGAAATGATAACAATTCAACAAGAAATATTATTACATAAACAATATGATTATTATGATGAATTTGATGATTATAATAATAAGCCTTTTAAACATAATGATATGGAACATATCTTTTGGGGATTTAAAATTGTTGTGGTTCCATGGATAAATGGGTTATTTCTACTTCCTGATTTTTAAAATTGACACTGTGACCGGAATGGCTACGGCACGGATTGCAAATCCGTTATATGTGGGTTCGAATCCCATCGGTGTCTCCATTTTTAAAGGAAATTAATATGTTAAATTTTAAATCTGTTAGTGGTAAAAATTTTTTATCATATGGTGATGTATGGGCAGAAGTTGATCTTCATAAAGGTATAAATCTTGTTACAGGATTCGATAATCAGAAAAAAAGAAGTAATGGGGCAGGAAAAACATCATTTATGGAAATGATTATTTTTTCATTATTTGGACAAGTATCAAAAGGCCTTAAACAATCACAAATTATAAATTGGAAAAATAAAAAAAAATGTGAAACAAAATGTACCTTTATCAAAGGTGATCATGAATATATCTTTCATAGAGGACTAAAACCTAATTTTCTAAAAGTATTTAAAGACGGCAATGAATTTCCTATAAATTCATCTATTAAAGACTTTCAAATTGAATGTGAAGAACAAATTCTCGGTATGGATTTTAAAACATTTAATAGTCTTATATACTCCAATCCTAATAATTCTATATCAATTCTTGATACTCCAAAGCCACAAAAAAGAGCATTCATAGAAAAACAGTTTAATCTTACAGAGTTTACAGAACTTAATACTCTTAATAATGAATCTATAAGAGAAACAGAAAAGGAAAAAAATTCTCTAGAAGAACAAAAAAATTCTAAAGTCACATTGATAGAAAGTTTTCAAAATGATATTAATGATATTAATCATGATATGAAAAAAATTAACACAAAGAAAATTGAAAATGATATTAATGATCTTAAAAAAGAATTATCTGACATAAAAATTGACCAGGATACAATTGATAAAACAGAAAAGGAGGAAAAGGAACAAAAAAATAGTATATATTACTTAAAAGATGATATAAAAACAAAAATTAGTGAAAAAAATACTATTAAAGAGGATTTAATCAGTGTTGTATCTACAATTTCAGCTTTAAAAAAGCAAAAAAAAGACATAGGGGATATATCTGAATACATTGAAAGGGCTGAAAAAATAAAGAAAAAGCTATATTTGTTTGATGATAATATTGATGATAATATTGAGATTAAAAATAACTCTATTATTTCTTATGAAGAAAAACTAAAATATCTTAACGATACATATATGGATCATACATCTATGATAAAAGACTTAAAATCAAAGATTGATTCATATAAGCTTGGTATAGATAAAGGAGAGACTAAATGCCCTACTTGTTTTCAAGATGTTGATTATGATAAAATTAAAAAAAGTATTGATGATGATATTAATGCATATCAATATAGGATGGATATTGAAATTGAAGCAAGGGCAGTTATTGAAAATGGTATTAATGAACACAAAGAATCTATAAAAAAGATTAAAGATAGCATAGATTACCTTGAAAAAAGAAAAAAAGACAAAAATGATAAAGAAATGGAGCTGTCTAAACTTCAATCATATATTGACAAAGAACAAGATATAAAAAGAATTGATAATGAGATAAAAGAGCTTTCCAAAAAACTTTCTAAGAAAAAATATTTAGAAGATATTTCTAATGAAATCAATGGTTTAGAAATTAAATTAGAAGATATGGAAAAAAATGCTTCCAATCTTAATACCAAATTGATAGACTATTATAGTGATATTAATAAAATGTCTGAAATATCTAATAAAATTAATGTATTAGATGAGAGATTACAAAATCAATTAACAAACTTGACAAATTATAAAAAAAGTATTAAATTAAAAGAAACAAATATAAAGAAATATAAAAAGGATTGTGTTGATATAAAGGAAAAAATTGATCATTTAAATAATAATATTGAACACTTTAAATTTGTTAAAGAAATGTTAAAGGATGATAATATTAAACAGTTTGCTATTAGCCATATGATACCTATAATAGAAAAACATGTTAATTATTATCTAGGTGAAGCTGGGTTTACATTTTATTTGAAACTTGATAATTGGTTAGATGCTGAAATAAAGGGCCCTGGCATATCAGATTGCTCTTTTGCGTCCATGTCAGGGGGTGAAAGGAAAAGTATTGATCTAGCTTTGAAATTTGCTATTATGGATATAAGTGTTGCAAGAAACCCAGATTTTCCTGATATTTTAATACTTGATGAGCTTTTAGATTCTAGTGTTGATTCGCTTGGCATAAAACAATTAGTAGAGGTTGTTAAAGTAAAACAAAAGAAAAGCAATCTTAAAGTTTATATTATATCTCATAGACAAGAGATGGATGATCTTGAACCAGATTATATATATACAGTATTAAAAGATAAAGGGTTTAGTAAAATAACTATTAATTAAGGGAATATATGAAATATAGCGTTGATTATTCAAAAAAGACTTTATTTTCAGATAATTCATGGAATATAGAATATAATGACCCGTATAGGACAATATGGAAAATTTTAGAAGATGATATTGAAGATATGGAAAATTATGTTATTATGAAATGTGAGAATGATATTAAAATAATTTTGTGTTGTTTTAGACAAGACAATAATGGTGTTTCATTTATACCAGTTAAAAAAAATGACCTAGAAATTTATAAGGAGTAAATTATGGCGAAATTTGAAGATGTAACAGAAGATGTTAAAAAATTGATGAATGATATTATTAAAAGTGATTTTCCTACATTAGCAAATGCTAAAATTAAAATGCTTTTTTTGATGAATAAAAAAACATCCGGTGGGAATATGATATTAGGTTCAATGAATAAAGCAACACCTAGAGAAAATTATTTGACAAGCAATGATGGTGAAGACGGTGTTAATTATATTATGATTTTAGATGGTAATATTTTTCATTCACTTGATGAAGAAGATAAAAAAAGAATCATTAGACATGAACTTAATCATGCACATATTGATCTAGACGCAAAAGACCCATATAAAATTGTTGGTCATGAAATAGAAGACTTTTTTAAAGAGGTTGAGTATAATAAAGATGAACCAAGATGGAAGGATAGAGTATTTGCTATAGCAGAACAAATTTATGAAGATATGGAAGAACAAAAAAAGAATAAAGGGAAATAAATGTAAAATTCAATATGACCACAAAAATAGTTAATATAAATAATGATGTTTATGATGTTTATATAGGAAGGGGTTCTATATATGGGAATCCCTTTATAATAGGTGTTCATGGAACAAGAAAAGAATGTATTGATCAATATAAACAATTACTTATTGATAACAAAAATCTAATGGAAGAAATATATAAATTAGAAGGAAAAATTCTAGGATGTTATTGTAAACCTAAAGCTTGTCATGGTGATGTTATTTGTGATATATTAAACAGAAAAAATTTTCAATTATAAAGGAACAAAATGACTTTTATTAATATAGTTATTATTTATTGCATGATTTTAATAACATATATAGCAGGAGAGGTTATAACAGATATACAATATAAATCAAATATTGTTATATTTAATCAATTAGTTATAGAATCATATACATACGCTAAAAATGTATGTGGGTTTGAATTATTTTCTTCTAACATAGATGATCAAGAAAAATTCTTAACAGAAGCACTATCATTTCTTAAATATAATTATTCATATATACTAAAAAAAGTTAATATGTATGATGATGAAAAATTATGCCAAGTAATTGTTTCAAAAATAACTGTTGAAAAGGAAGAGGAAAAATAATAAAGGATAATATTATGATAGTAATAGGTGATGTTCACGGTGAATTTAATATGTTAATGCGACTACTTGATAAATTGCCACAAACAGATAACTTATGCTTTGTTGGTGATCTTATTGATAGAGGGCCTGATTCTAAAAAAGTAGTTGATTTTGTTAAAGATAATAACTATTACTGTGTGATGGGTAATCATGAAGATATGGTTATGAATGATCTTCATACATGGTCTATTAATGGTGCTAAGGAAACACTAAACTCTTTTTTTGAAAACACTGAAGTTGATTTAGATGAATTTTTAAAATCAGATTATATTCCATGGTTTAGAGATTTGCCTTTAACTATAGAATATAGGATCAATGAAAAAAGATTTATAATTTCACATAGTTATGCATATTATGGTCATAATACCCCTGATTATGATATTTTATGGGGCAGAGACTTTCCAGAGGTAGATGATCAGGGCTTTATTAATATTTTTGGCCATACACCAATAGAAGAAGCAATGAAATTACATAATAAACATTGGTTAATAGATACTGGTGCAACATTTGATAATAAATTATCGGCTATAGATTTAACTACTGAAAAGATTTACTCTGTAGAAGGCAAATGATATAATATAAGGAAATTTATATGTTAATGATTGTTATAAATGGTGAAGCGGGAGTTGGCAAAGATACTTTTATAAAGTATATACGAGATAATAGTAAATTGAATATAAAAAATATTTCAACTATTGATCCTATCAAACAAGTATTATATTGTCTAGGGTGGGATGGAATAAAAACCGAAAAAAATAGAATGATGCTTGCAGAAATGAAAAAAATATGGATAAAGTATTTTAATGGATGTTTTGAATTCACTAAAAATATATATAATGAAAATAAAGATGATTATGATATTATTTTTTTACACTGCAGAGAACCAGAAGAAATAGAAAAAATAGTTAATGGATTAGATAATGTAGAAACATTGCTTATAAAAAATAATACAGGGCGTTCTAAATCATATAAAAATGGTGCAGATGATGTTGTATATGATTATTCATATACTTATACTATAAACAATAATGGTAGTATAAACGATTTAAAAAAAGAAGCTATTAAATTTGTTAATATGTTTAATATAAAATAAGGAGTGTTATATGGCTAAAGCAAAAAAAGAAGAACAAAAAGAACAAAAACCAATGACCCTTGAAATGCTTAAATCTGAAATGTTAAAAACAACAAAAGGTGTTAAGCTTGAAGAATTAAAAGATGAGGTTCCTGGCATTTGGTTAAATTCTCCTGCACATGACCTTAATAGAATTTTATCAGGTGATCTTTTTAAATCAACACAAATTAAAAATCATGTGGGTATTGTCGGCCCGGAAGCTTCTGGCAAATCATCATTTATGTGTCTTATGTTAGCAGATGCACAAAAAAAAGGTTATTTGCCAGTTATTATTGATGCAGAGGGCGCATGGTCAAAAGAATTTGTTAATAGGTGGGGCCTAGATGAAAAAAATGTTATCAAATTAAAAACTATGTGGGTAGAGGACGTAATGCAAAGTTTAACTGAATGGATAAATGCAGGATATAAAAAATTTGCTATTGCAGTTGATTCTATTGGTGCCCTTGATGTAAAAAAACTTATTGATGATGGTGAAAAAGGTGACATCAAAGCTGATCAAGGAACACTCCAAAAGAAAATTAAAAGAATGTTAAAAATGATTGTTAACCTTTGCAAAAATCATGATTGTATAGCATTTTCAGCAGGCCATTATTATGGAAACCCTAGTGGATATGGTGAACCAGAACAAATTGGTGGTGGCAAATATTACCGGTTATCATGTGATCAAATTATATCACTTAAAAAATCACCTATATTTGAAAATCCATCTGCTAAAGGACCGGCAAGAGGAGCTATCATAGGTAATAAAATATATGCAGCTACATTAAAAAATAGATGCTATCCGCCGTTTCAAGAAGCTCAAGTTCATATTGATTATAAAAAAGGTGTTGACCCATTAGCAGGTATTATTAATTTGGCTTCTGATTTAGACATTATTATTAAAGCAGGCTCATGGTATACATGCAATTCTTTAAATATTAAAGTACAAGGTGAACAAAAACTTGTAGAAAAACTTAAAGAAAAGGATTATATGCCTATGTTGAAAGAAATAAATGAAGATTTAAAAGATACAGGGTATAGTTCTGTTAATTCTAATTTAGAATCAGCACAGGAAATTATTGATAAAGAATAATGAAAAAATTAACATACTCATATGTTAAAGATTACATAGAATCATTTGGTTATATTCTCATATCTCTTGAATATAAAAATGTTCATTCTAAATTATTAGTAAGATGCCCTTTAGGCCATGAATATAAGGTAACATTTAATAATTTTAAAAAAAGAGGATGTAAGAAATGCCAATATATTAATATTGCAAATCGACAAAAATTTACATATGAGTATGTTAAATCTTATATAGAATCATTTGATTATGTTTTATTATCAAAGGCTTATATAAATAATCAAACAAAATTATTAATAAGATGTTCTTTAGGGCATGAATATAAAGCAACATTTAATAAATTTAAACAAGGTGGTAGATGTTCTGTATGTTTTGGGAAACAAAAATTAAAATATGAGTATGTTAAAAACTATATAGAATCATTTGATTATACTTTATTATCTCTTGAATATAGGAATGCTCATTCTAAATTATTGGTAAGATGTTCTTTGGACCATGAATATGAAGTCAAATTTAATAATTTTCAACAAGGACAAAGATGTCCATATTGTGCTGGTAACGTAAAATTTACATACTCATATGTTAAAAACTATATAGAATCATTTGATTATACTTTATTGTCAGTAGTTTATATAAATTGTGAAACAAAATTAAGAGTAAAATGTCCCTTGGGCCATGAATATAAAATTGATTTTTTTCATTTTCAAAATAGGGATCAAAGATGTCCAGAATGCAGTAAAAGAGTATCTAAAGGAGAACAAGAGGTAAAAGATTATATAAAATATATGAAATATGATATAATAGGAAATGATAGAACTCAGATATTTAATCCATTAACAGAACGCAATCTTGAATTAGATATATGGATACCATATTTAAACAAAGCTATTGAATATAATGGTGCATATTGGCACTCTAATAATTATCAAAAAATAAAAGATAAAATAAAAGTAGAACAATGTAAACAAAAAAATATTGATTTACTGGTTATTAAAGAATATGATTGGCTAAATAATAAAGAAAATGAAGAACAAAAAATAATAAAATTTTTAAACAAGCGAACATAGTTTAATTGGTAAAATATTTATCTTATCCAGATAAAAGATATAAGTTCAAATCTTATTGTTCGCTCCAAAAACATAAGGATAAAAATAAATGGCTAATATTTTTAGGATTGAGTATGAGACAAAAGATTTTAATTATAAGGTACATATAGCTTCAGATAGTTTTGAAGAAGCAAGAGATTTTCTTTTTAAAAATGTCAAAAAGAAGTTTCGGATTAATTCAATGTCTGAATTATGTAGATTAGACGTTGTTACTAAAAAAGCTATTCCACAACTTATTATTGAAAAATCAAACGAATCTAATACTGTTAATACAGTAGGGCAAGAAAATATATGGAAGTGCCCATGGTGTGAAGAAACATTTGAAAAGGAAATGGGTCTCAAAATCCACATTGGCAAACGGCATAAGTAAATAAAATAGGGGTGTTATTATGACATCCCTATTTTCTATAAAAAAGGTGTTTTATGTTTTTTAATACTATTAATAAAACCAAAAATCCGGATATTTTAATGATAACACCTTTAGCCAAGGGTGATATTGTTTCTTATCAAACACTAAATATTATTTCTGATAATGATATAGAAATAGATTGGATTACTTTTACAGGTGATGGAAACCCATATCAAAATTTTAACAGTGCTTTAGAGCTATATAAAACACAATATTCTCTCCCTAAATATATTATTAAAATAGATAATGATATCAATGCAAAGAAAAACATGTTGTTTGATATGAAAAGAACATTGGATTATTCAAAGTCTAATGTAGCATATACATATTGTTCGTTTAACTTTACAGGATACCTTAATTTAACAATAAATGCTATACCATTTAATTCTGATAAACTTGGCAAGGCTAACTATATATCTTCTATGTCAATGATGAAATCTGAATGTCTTGAAGAGATAGGTGGGGTAGTTACAGATAATAAATATTTTAGATTATTAGACTGGGCTTTATGGTTAAAGTTTTTAAATAATGGGTATATAGGAGAAGTTACTAATACATCATTTACAGCATATGCAAGTAAAAATAGTATCAGTAATAAGGGGCATGATGACTATAAAAAAAAGGCACTTAGAGTCATTGAAGACTTCTATGTGCCTTTTGTATTGAAAAATTTATGATTTAAACACTATCCCAACATATTGGGCCGAAGCCTCTTTCTATTGATTCAGGAGTTGTAAGTTTTCTTCCACATTTACCACACCGTCCTTCATGATAAAAATGAAAGGATTTAGGTAAAGATATTGTTTCTGATTTAATTTTGTTCCAAAACCATGTAAATGCTTTATTAACAATTGAATCTGATTTTATCCTAGATCCTTTAGTAAGTTTATAAACACCTTGTTTTGTAATAATGCCCATATAAGTATAATTATATTCATTATTATTTCCGTTTAAAAAAGATACAAATGATACTTTATTATCTTTTGATTTTTTTACTTTAAAAGTATATCTGACGTCTGTCTTATCATTTTTAATAGTGAAAGTTGAGTTGCCGCCATTGACAAATTTTTTAATATTTGAACTGATTTCTTTTGACATATATAAACCCTCCTATTAATTTTTATAGATTCATACTATCACAAAAAAATCAATCTGTCAAGAATTATTATGCTGTCCTTTTAATACATTTTAACATTTTATCTTCTAAACCATCAATATTACTAATTAATTCATATCCCCATTTTTTAATAAGTTTTTTATCATATGTATCATACATATTACCTAATTCTTTTTGTGCCCATATATTGATAAGATTATCATCGGTTTCATCTAATACTTTTATTACACCTTCAAAAGATGTTGGTAAATATGTATTGCTTTTATTAGTATATAATTTATAATATCTTATTGAATTTTGCATGTTTTATTTATCATCCTATTTAATAAACAGTTTTTATCATAAAATGAGAACTCTTTTTTATTTCTCTTTAACATGGTATGATATAAATGTATACTTTTTACATCATATAAATCTTTTAACTTTATATCTTTATATAAAGTATCCCATTCTCTCCACGTCCATGGGTAATATTCAGATGGGGCTATATTAGGTGCCCATGATCTATATTTTTCTTTAAAAAATTTGTCAAATATTTTAACGTTACCCCATTTAATTTTAACATTATCAATGCATTTTAAAAACACATCATTATTTTTCGGTGCGTGAATAACACCTATAGATAATATTTTTCTATTATCTTCTGCAGATGTTACAATCCAATCATTAGTATCTGGGAATTTTTGTAAAGCATATGCATCTGTATCACAATACCATCCACCATGTTCATATAAAAAAGTAAATCTCCATAAAGCCGAGGCTGTTTGAAAATTACCACCAGAATTTAATATATGGTCAATATTAATAATACTATTGGCATCTTTTATAGTAATATCATTATTAATTAATTCCCACCATTCACTTGATGGATGTTTTCCTGATAGCCATATAATAACATTATGTCCTATTTCTATATGACTTTTAATACAAAGATAATTCCATCCATCGAAATCATCCCCTTTCCAAAAGAAATTTATATCCATTTTTATCTGTTATCCATTTGTAGTAATAAATTATTACTGCCTATATTTCTAGCATCACCAAATTCAGATAATTCTTTTAATGTCCATTCACATAAATGTGTTTCATAAGGATTATGGTTCATTGATTTACCTGTTACTTTTGCATCTTTAGGAGTTGTTATATAAGCAAATCTACTCTTATTTTTTATTCTTTTTAATAGGTTATATCCTATTTTTTTTGGCATATGTTCAATAGTAGCTGCCATAATTATTATATCATATTTTTTTATTGGTGTTCTCATAATAATATCATTAGCTTCACCTATAAAAATATCATCATATATAAGTTTTTGAAGTGGCCCTATATAATCACTATATGCTTCTATACCATGTATAATTGTTTGGTTTTCTTTTACCTTTACTCTGCTTTTCCATGCATCAGTATATTCTCTTACAAGAAATCCCCATTTTCCATGTCCTATTCCTATATCAAGAAAAGTATCAGGTTTTATTTTTAATATTCGATTACAAATATGTGTTAATGGTTGAGGTACTGAAGAAGGCATTATTCTATTTCCTTTTTTATGATATTAACAAGATCTTTAGCTCTTTGATTAGTAGTGTGTTTTTCGTGTATAAGATTATATCCATTTTCAGCTATTTCTAATAATCTTTTTTTGTTTTCTAGTAATAATTTTACTTGATTTTTAACATTTTTTTTATCTATAACTATCATATTTTCATATGGTTTGAACCCTAAATCTTTTAATTCATCAAACCAATCACTGAATATAACACTACCACTAGCTGGTATTTCGAAATATTTCATTATAGGGTATTCATAAATACTACCACAACAAACATTAAGATATGCTTTGTTTAATTCTTTTGAATATTCTCTACCTACAGGCCAAGCATTTTTATCATTTTCTTTAGGCCTAGGTATTATTTTATAACGTGGGTCATTTCTAAAAATATTTTTTATAAAATGTCTTGTTTCGTATACTTTGTATAATGCCCCTGTTTGAAGGATATCATATCTTTTTCTTTGTTTAAAATCTCTAAATTTTTTAATATTAACAGAATGAGGAAACCATATACATTTAACATGATCAGAAAGATCAGTGTGGAATTTTTTTAATTTATATCTATGTAAAACTATCCAATTATCTTTAATCATATCATCAACTAATCTTTTATTATTTTCACCATGTTGATCTTCTAACAGAGCAGCTTTTGGTATATCTATTTTTGACCAATCTTCGTTATTAAATGCAAATAAATTAGCACAAATAATAAAATCATAATCATTATCAATCAATTGATTATGAACTACAGTATCTCTTTTTATAGTATTGTTTAAACATTTTTTTTGAAATACAGCTGGATGTTCGCCTTGCAAACTTTGCGTTACTATATCTATATGGCATTCATTACTTAATGCATTTAATATATCATCATAATGACTTGCAACTCTTTGTGATGTATCAATTTTACACCATAAAATTTTTATTGATTTTGATTTTGATTTTATTTTTGGTTTGTTTTTTTTATTCTCACCCCATATTTTTATATTTCTTAAATATTTTTCCCATTCATATCTTTTAAAATTTTTATGTTTCTGAAAAATTTCAAATCTTTTTGGGTTTTTATATGTAGTATGGTGGTGATATAAATGATAAACTTTGGCATTTATAGTATTAATATTATAACCAAAACTTTTAATCTTTAAAAAAGTTGAGTTGTCTTCCCCTCCATATGTACCATAATAATCTTCACACCATCCTTTTATTTTAAAAAAAACCTTTTTAGGATATATATTAATACCACCAGCGGCCGCGTATAAATTAGGGTATCTTTTTCTTTCTATATCACTGTTATTAATCGGTGATCCTATATTATTAATAAATTTCTTGGTACCTTTATCATTAAGATTGACCATTTCTGACCATCCAACAGCAATAGTATTATTGTTTTTTATTTCTTTTAACCATGTTCTATCTACTATAAGATCAGCATCCATAAAAACAAACATATCACCTGTAGCTATATTTTTAGCAGCATAATTTAAACTCCATGCTCTATGAAAGATATGATCCCATTTAGTATATTCATAATTTATTTTATATTTTTTAATCCATTTATTAGTTAAGTATCTTTTTTCGCCTGTTTCATGTATTACTAATTCCACATTTTTATCATGTTTAATTAAATTATATAAATTTTTTATACAACATTCAAAAAGATTAAACCTATCACCATTATACATAAAAGGTATTATAATTGATATTTTTGTCCAATTATAATATTCATATTCATAATCATTAATTATTTTAGGATTTATATTTATTATTATATTTTTTTGATATGATGCATGTGATACATGATCCAATTCAATTGGTTTGAATTTGTCTTTATTAAACCCTATGACACCCATTTTTCCGTTATAATATTCCTTAGGGGCATTTTTTAGTGTTTCTATAATATTAAGGTTTTTGGACTTTGGGTTTATTAAAATGATATAATCGTTTTTGGCTTTTTGTATCATTTTATTCATAACTTGTGTTATTTGATGTGAGCCAACATTAAAAATTAATACTTCATCATCTTTATTTTTTACATTTTTTACATATTCTAATATATGCTTTTTTTGTCTACTAGGTATTAATATAGATACACTCATTTATTAGCTCTTAGCTCCATGTTATTTTAGGATCTGTAAATTTTCTTTCTTCTACTATATCAAAACAATATTTTATTTCTTGTTCTATTGTTCTTGTTGGTTTATATCCTAATGATTTTAATATATCTGTTTTATATAAATAATAATGATCGTTAGTTATTTCATTTCTAGGTGTTTTTATTTTTTTTGTTTTAACATCATATCCTTTATTATAACCAATCCTTTGTACCATTTTTGCTATATTATTTATAGAATGCCATTCACTTAATTGATTCCATACTTTTGCTTTACCTTGTTTTGGTCTATTATTTACAGCTATTTCAAGTGCTTGAACAGAATCATTTAAAGATAAAAATCCTCTTTTATGATCACCCTTGCCATATATTGTTAAAGGCGTTTTTGATTTGGCTTGGCAAATAAATCTATTTAATGCTGTGCCAAAACATTCATCTATATCAAATCTACTATATATTTTTGTTTCATCTATTTCTTTTGTATATGACCCAAAAACTACAGCTTGCATAATATCTGTACAATATAATCCCCAAGATCTTGTAAGAAAATCAATAAGATATGTAGATGCTACTTTGCTATTACCACACCATATTGGTTTACCATTTCTTCTAACATATATAATAGAATTATCAACCTCACAACAGTATACTTTACCATTATAATGTTTTTTAGAGTATATAATATTTTGTTTTGTTTTATTTACAGAATTTGACATTATAATTTGTGTTGTAGCATTTTCTGTAATACTAACATTATATTCTCTTTCATTATATCTATCATAGTGATTAATAGTTGCAACATATCCACACTTTAATGCGATTTCTTGAATATCATCAGCTAATTGTTTAGAAATTGTATAAAAATGAGCATGATATTTTTTTGAATTATCATTAATCCAACCATTACCTTTTATCATAATATCAAGTAAAGTTTTAAGATGATGTTTTGGTAAGTTTTTAATTTCTATAGGGATAAATTTAGTTTTTGATGTTCCAAATTGTTTTAAGTATGATGCTAATTGAACATTTTTAATTGAAAATCCATGAGTCTTTCCATGTTTAATATTTGTTTGAATTTTTCTATCAAAAATGCTCATAACATCTATAATTTCTTGAAAATTATAATCTTTTTGTTGTGGTATATGTATATTATTTTTATATATACTGCCTTCTGTTATCCACCAACCAAAAAACATAATCCACTTTTCAATGTCAATTGTTATTTCATTTGTCCAACCTTTATCATAATACTGATTTGGATTATCTATAAAATATGATGGTATTACCCATTGTTGTAAATTACTACCAACCCAATTTGATACCGATCTTCTCATAACACATGATTTATCATATAAATCTTTTGCTTCAGTTAATCTCCAATTTTTTAAATTACTTTTATGATTAGAGTGTTCAAAAAGTTTGTGATTTGGTGTTACAAATAAATCAAGTGATTTAGTGTTAATTGATATAAGATCATCATTATATTCATATTTAAATATGTTTGTAGGAATTTGATACTCTAATGTATCTGTTTTATGATTTAGTGTTGCAACCTCATCAGTATTTAATAAATCTTTGAAAAATTTCCATCCATTTTTTGTTAAAACTTCTGTTTGTTCATCATAACAACTATGATAAACAGATCCTGGGCGTCTTGGGAATATCATCTCATTTGATTGTCTCCCGTTCCATTCCATTGAAAAATAGCCTTCTTCAATGTCAATGTTATTGTAATGGTCATATTCGCCAGTTGTTCCAATTGTAATATAATGACAATCAGGACAATGATTTTTTATCGCCCAAAGAATAGTATTTGTTCCTATTATATTATTCATTAAGCTAAATGAAGAATGATATTCATCTATCATGCTCCATGGCCCAGAAGGCATATGGGCAAGATTAATAATAGTTTCTGGTCTTTCTTTCTCAACTATTTTATTAAATTTATCTGTATCCTTTGCTATATCAATAGCATTAAATTTATAAAACCCATATTTTTTTAGCTTTTTTATTTTATCCAGTGGTTCTAAATGAGAAATAGCTGAATTTGAATTTTGCTTATGGACAAAATTCCTTCTTGAAAAGTTGTCAAATCCTAAAACATTAAAACCTTTAAATAACAATCTTTGAGTTATAGCATTACCAATATATCCATCACTCCCTATAACAAATATACAATTTCTCATATTATATCCCCTTTAAAAAATTCTTAATTATTTTTTGCTCAATTTTTTTACAGTTTGACCATTTTTCATCATTTACTATTAATAGATCAATGTCTTTCTGTATACACTGATCCTTTTTTATGCTATCACATTTTATTCTTTCATTTAAACTATGCCAATAAGTGCCATTAT
>Ga0102937_1000662_pt1 | contig 15482 bp, 12 predicted proteins | sample SalPonR2_B_D1_MG_FD_78213 | JGI IMG/M metagenome (GOLD analysis project Ga0102937, IMG submission 78213) | Salt pond soil microbial communities from South San Francisco under conditions of wetland restoration - Salt Pond MetaG R2_B_D1_MG | ecosystem: Environmental > Aquatic > Marine > Intertidal... | reverse complement strand
TGTTTTTACAATAGGGATAGGGTTTTTTAGTCAACTGCCCTTCAACTGGCTCTTTCTTGAATCAACCACTTGTGAGATAGAGCCGGTGTAAATCTTGTTAAAAACTGTACTTAGTGCAGTCTTTTATTTAACAAGCTCCTTTTTAATCTTGTTTATGATTAGGTGGGAGAAGTTGACTTGCTAGTTTATCTATAAGAGTATTTTTAATAGTATATTCTCCTGTTTTTAAACCAGATGTTAAATTAAAATACATATCAAATTTCACTTCTCGATTAGGTTGAGTGCTTTCTTTTCTGAATCTAATAAATTCAGGATTGTGAAAAACTATAGTACCATCTTCAAATATTAATTTTGTATCTAATACTATATCCATTTGATATTTACCTGTCTGCTTTGATTTTATTAAATAATTTTTAGGCTCTAAATAGAGAAACAACTTGTTCCCAGGTTGATATTCTTTATTTTCTGTCGGAATAATATCCTCATAAAATTTTGCCTGTTTCTTTACAAAAGTAACATTTTCGGCTGTTAATGGTGAGTTATTCCAGAGTAAAAGAGCAGCTTCATCTAATTTTCTTTTTGACTTTAAGTAATTTCCTGCTTTTAAAGCATTACTTGATTCTTTTAAAATAGAGTTGTAATCTTTCAAAGCATCACCGGGGATATTTGCTGATTCAACACCTTTAGGACTCATTAACAAAAAGCTCAATAAGAATAAAATAAATATTAAAGTCAGTTTGGATGATAATTTATCAGTATTCAAAATAAACTCCACTTTCCTTTATGAATTTTCAAAAATTCATTCTCCCTCCTCAAATTATTTTCTCAACTTTTAAAATCAAATATTATAGATAAATGTAAATACATAAAAACATTAGATCGATTGAAATTTATAATACTATTAAAAGATTCTACTTTTAAACAGAACCTTTAAAATTCATCTAACTTCACTAATGTAGTTTTACATTTTCACTAATTCAACCCGTCGGTTTTTTGACCTTCCATCTTCGGTCTTATTGCTCGCTTTAGGGGCTAATGGACCTACACCAGCAGGTTCAAGTCTATTTCTGTTTATGTCATACTCCTGAACAAGTTTGTCAACTAGTGCTTCTGCTCTTTTTTGAGAAAGGTCCATATTATAATCAAATTCCCCAGTACTATCTGTGTGTCCGACTATATATATATTTAAACTAGGATTGTTATTTAATACCTTAGCAATTTTTTCTACTGTAGGTTCTGATTCGGATTTAATTTCAGCACTGTCTGTGTCAAAATATACTCCATAGATACTAACCTTTCCTGTACTTTCAATATCCTGTATTATACTCCCAGCAGTTACAAGACCAGTTTCCATCTCTTTTTCTTCCACAACTACCTGATAAACTGCCGGAAGCTCTTCTCCCCAATTACCTCCATCTATACCGTGTTCTGCTACAAATAAAGACAAATATAGATCTCCTTCAGAGCGTTCTAGTTTTGCTGCTAAATATGATTGATCACCTGTATCAGTCTTTACCCCCACTCCATTAAATTGATTTCCTGGACATGAATCCCAGTTAATTTTCGAATATAATTCACTAGAAAGACTATAACTGATATCTTTCTCCTGTTTACGAATCGTCTTAAAACCCGCTTCCTTTAAAGCCATTTCATAATTTCTAAATACCTTTAAAACTGAATTCTCGTTTGGTATTACATAAAAGTTTTTAGTAATTTCACCTTCCACCCTCATGTCTTTTTCACTATCTTCTAATTTACTAAATGGGAAAGTAAATTCGTCGTAGTTTATATGTTCGTAAAATCTTATATATGAATCTTTAAATCTGGATATTACTGGATGATCACTACTATTGGGAACATCTTTTGTTTCTGCCTCACCTGGGAATAATGCTTTTCCCTCCCCGTTTTCTTTTTTCTCAAAATCACTACTAACCGTTACAAGACCGGTTTTCATGTCTTTTTCTTCAACAATTACCTGATAGACTGCTGGGCGTTCTTCTCCCCAATTGCCTCCATTAATGCCATGATCAGCTACATAAAGAGATAGATAAACATCCCCTTCTGGGCGTTCAAGTTTTGCTGCCATATATGATTGATCTCCTGTATCAGTTTTTACTCCAACTCCATTAAAACGGTTTCCAGGACATGAATTCCAGTTTACTTTCGAATATAATTCGCTAGAAAGACTATAACTGATATCTTTCTCCTGTTTACGAATTGTCTTAAACCCTGCTTCCTTTAGAGCCATTTCATAATTTCTAAACACCTCTAATACTGAATGCCCATCCGGTATTACATAAAAGTATTCATAAACTTCACCTTCTATTCGCATGTCGTTTACAGGAATATTTTCTTTTTCTTCTGGTTCTTTTAAATTGCTGAATGGTAAAATAATCTTGTCATAATTTTTATGTTGAAAAAACCTGATATAAGCTCCAGAAAAACGAGAAATTAATGGATGATCACTGCTCTTTACTACATCTTTTGTTTCAGCATCTTCAGAAAATGCATAAGTTGTAAAAGAAAAAGTAATGATTAGTAAAATAACCAATAACCCAATAGAACTATTCTTTTGAATTTTAGACATTTTAATCTCTCCCTTATAATAAGATTAGCGTTTAAAAATATTTTTAAACATAAGTAAATAATGATAATCTTAACTATTTATTTTACAAAGAAATAAAGACAATAGATTTTAAATCAGCAAATTTCATATAAATTAGCCCTGTTTTGACAGGATTAATAACAATACAAAAAAAGGCTTCACTTTTTTTATACCTGAATTCGGAAAGTAAATAAACAAATTTAAAGTGAGGCCTGTAACTGTGACTGCCCACGCTAACTTTGTATTCCTGGATCATTTCAAAGACTTCATTGATCTAGAAGATGATATTAATAAATACGTTAACTTTAATCGTGGTGATAACATCCAGTATTCAGATTTTGATATTATAGATCACTTAATTGATTCTAATTTAGTCGGAAAACATTCTTTTTTACACTGCAATGATTTATTAAATGACCCCGGCTTTCAAAGAATTAAAAAACGGAAATCTTACCGGAAGAAAGTACTATCCGTAAGGTTTTAGATAAGACTGATGTCCACAATATTAAGGAATTAAAAGAAGTTATGAACTCTCTTTTAACTAAAAAAGCAAGGCTTGATGGTCCACGGGAAGTCTGGATTAGTATTGATGATACTGTATCAGTGCTGCATGGCAAACAACAAAAAGGTAGTAGCGGTTATAACCCTAAACGAAAGGGAGCAAACTCTTATAAAATTAAAGTTGCTTTCATCTAGGATTCTGATGAACTGGTTAATATCAACCTTTATCCTGGTAAAGTTCGCAGTAACGGTCAATTTATAGATTTTTTAAAGGAAGCTATCAAGAACTTACCTAAAAATACTGTACTTAAAGGTATCTTGGCTGACAAAGGTTTTTCTCCCAGGATAACTTTGAGTGGTTCGAGGAACATCAGCTTAAATATCTAATCAAGGGGAAAATGTATAACAAGCCCTGTCAATACCGGAAAAAGACTGGCATTATGTCGGTAATGGTTACTATGTCGCTGAAAAAAGATACCATTTGGGTAACTGGAAAGGGGTATTTCCTATAATATCTTTAACTGGTTTAAGCAGGCTTTATTGCCGGCTGATTTAGTTAAAGCCAATATCAAAACAATCAGGAGAATCTTTATTAATATTCCGGGTAATGTAGTCAAAAAAAGCGGGCGGAAACATACAGTCCGTCTTCCCGGACTTGATTATCTTCAAGATATAGTTGAAAGTATCAAGGACCGACTTTTTATGTTTGCTTTCAGACAATGTTATGACGAAATGCAATCATATTAAGACCTTATCCTCATTGTAAATTTTCAAAGACAAAGTCCCAGGCATATCTATACCCTAAAAACGTGATAAAAAGAGCATTATCTGAAATTTATTGGTCTTTTTAGTTAATATTAAAAGTTTTAGTACCTAAGTTCATAATTCTAACCAAAATCAGTGGTAAATTTTATTTTTTGTTATTACTTTCCGAATTCAGGTTGTATATAATATATAGGAAAAATAATAAATACTCACAAAAAAGAGGTGAAACCGATTAGCAATTATATCCAATGAATTAATTTATTTTTCTTAAAAGAAATGTTTAATCTTTAAAAAAATTAGACTAAAACTAATTTTTAAATTATTGATTTGACTCTTGTTATAAAAGCTTAATATCACTATTATATAATCCACCCTTTAAAATATAGATGATCGTTAGACAAAAATACTAATGAACTGTTCAAAAGATAAGTATAATAAATTTTATGTCTAATTTAATAAATGTTTGGGACCAAAAATATATATTTTTATTATATATTATTAGCAATAATTTATTTAATTGAATTTAATTTCATTTACATCAAAGTCGATTACTAAATCTTCAGTTGAAGAAATATAATTAAAACTAGTAACAAATGACATCCCTTCATATTTTACTAACTTTATAGTTCCTGATTCAATTTCATATTCTGGAATATTTTCTACTTCAACAATCGTAACTTTAACCTCTTCTCCCCCAAACTTTTCCTGTGAATGACTTACTTTTCCAACTTTGCTTAGCTTTTGGATATCATAATTTGAAAGGCTATAAAAAGGTGAAAATATCGCACTAAGTAACCTATCCCCCATTACTCCTGCCATTTGAGCTGAAATTATTTCTCCATCAATCTTCATTTTTTTAATATCAGTACCCTCAAACCAAAATAACATATCTGAAGGAATATCTTCATTTATTTTATCTTGTACTACAAATGATACTTTATCTGTCTCTACTGCATCCACCTTATCTTTACCTAAATAGTCATATTCTATAGTAGAATCCTGGCTTTTCTGTCCATTTCTTAATACCACAACATCATAGCTCATATAATTAAAACTTTGAACTAACTCCTCAACATTTGATGGTAATTTAATATTCTCAAAAATTTCTTCATCCTTTTGAGCAACTATAATACTTGGACTCAAAACTATTAGTAAACTAATTAAAACAAATAATATTAACCATTCTTTATTAAAAATTTTAGACAACCCCTTTTAATTAATTAGGGATATCAATAAGTAGTATAACGACTAAAAAAATCGTTTATTTAATTATAAATATCCCTTGTTTTTATAATTATATATACATTGAGCAATACCTTTTTAATATTATATATACTATATACACTATGCTTCTTAGTATTATTTAAATAATTTTTAAGTTGCATAAAAAGGATAAGATGCCTATTATAAAGCCCTGCACTTATAATTATTATTAAATTGTTTTTTATAGAATTTAAAAGCTATATACATTCTTAAAGATTGTTTTTTAATAAAAATAAAAAAGATGTACATATTTTTGATATTTAGTTAATTCAATTATATAATATTATTAACATATGATCATAATAACTTATAATGTATCCAGCACAGAAAGGACGTATCTAAAAATGAACACATATATTTTAAGCGCGATCATCTTATTAATTGCTGTTTCTATGGCCATGGTTGGTAAAGGTGGGGGTAATTTTTACATATTAGCAATGATCACTGCTGGAATTTCTATGCATTATGCTGCAACTACTTCGCAATTGATAATGATGACTACTGCTGGAATTTCAATGATAATATTTAATAAAAACAAAAGGGTTGATTGGAAACTTGCTCTCGTTGTAGACCCTGCCACAGATATTATGGCCTTTGTAGGAGGATATGTGGCTGGAGGTTTTGAAGGTTATATTTTAAAATTAATGTTTGCAGTATCATTAATTTTAGTTACTATTTTTATGTTTGTCCCCGTTAAAAACAAGGATATATCAAAAGTTAACCGATTAGGATTTTGGAAAAGAAACTTTGGAGAACACAATTATGTAGTCAATCTTTGGTTAACAATACCTATAGCTGGTATAGTTGGTTTCGTTGCAGGGGCAATTGGAATATCCGGGGGATCTTTTAAAATACCTTTAATGGTTTTAGCTGGAGGAGTACCTATTGAAGTAGCAGTAGGCACATCCTCTGCAATGGTTGCAGTTACTGCTTTAATGGGATTTATCGGTCATGGACTACAAGGAAATATAAATCTTCCTTTAGCAATCCCTTTTGTAATTGCAGCAGTAACGGGAGGCTTAATAGGTAGCAAATGGGCTATAAAAACTAAGCCTGAAAATTTAAAGCTAATTTTTGCAGTCATAAATATAGCAGCTGCAATATTTATGATTATTAATATTTCTCTTTAAATAATATGTATGCTTCAATCCATAGACATTCCAATATATAATTTTTTAAATCTTCATTAATTCTTTTTAACTAATTATAATGTGCTTAATGTAAATCAGTAATTTCAAACACTTTTTTTCCTATTTTTAATATCTCTCAACTAACTTTGTCTTATATAAATATTTTTTTATCTTTTGGCTAGTTCATTTGAAATTAACTGATAATAATAAGACATTTAATCGCTTCATGTTTTTCAAGGTTATTAGATACATACTACAATATCAGAACGTATTAAGCCTGATAACAACTATTATTATTAAAATAATGTTGTACTTAAAAGTTTGTTCACCTCATATTAATATTCACGTGAACAAATCAATCATAAGTAATTTAAAAAATTCTATATAAAATTTAGGCCACTATAATTAATTTACAAATTTTAGCATCTAGTTCAATTCTTGACAAAAAGAAAAAACAATCTTATAATAGATTAATGATTGCTTGTTCAATTAATGTAGTTGTAAAATAAACTTTTATAATTTTAATTTACATTGTAGATCATTTTCTTTAATGCAAAAGAATGAAAATAAAAAATCATTAATAATATTATTTACATGAATCGAGAAGTTACATACTTAGGTATTAATGGGAGGTTTTAAAAATAGATAATATAATCTCTTTCACGAAAAGACATCCATATTTAGGCAGCCTTTTTATTACAATAGCTCTTTTGTTCATCTTGTTTTTAGCAGGTATGATATCTGTTGTTGGTAAAATAGATAGTAAATACACGTTTTTTATTGCATTTTTTATAATAAGTATAATACTTATAATTTTTCTTGCTAAAAATAAAAAATGGGAATATTATGAGTTTAACTCGTTATCTAAATCTAATATGAATATGAAAAACATATATATCTTTATTCCGCTTTATGTTTTAGCTATTATGCCTTTAGGTACAGGGATAACTCCAAATTTAGGTATAAAAGATATAATTTATATTATTACATATATGATATTAGTCGCTTTTGTTGAGGAAACAATTTTTAGAGGTTTAATACTAAAAATACTATCTAAAAAAGGAATACTACCGGCGATATTTGGGTCTAGTATTCTATTTTCAATAGCACATTTAATGAATACTTTACGGGGAACTAACTTAAACTCAACTATTATCCAGATTCTATATGCTTTAATTATTGGAATCATTTTGGCAATGTTAGTAATTAAAACCAAAAATATATTTTTACCAATCAGCTACCATTACATAAATAATGTAATATCTTCATTTAACATTAGTACCAAAATGAATCTGTCTTTAATAATCAACTATTCTATGTTTTTTATAGCTAGTATATATGCTATATATTTATATTATTTTATCATAAAAAATATAGAAAAAAATAATAACTTGACCGGCTAAATTTTTCTGTTTTTACCTTACTTAGATTCTTTCTCCTGCCAACCTTGCTCTCGCTTTTTTTAACCCAAATGGTTAATAATACAATATTTATTATTATAGTATTTCCTTACTAACTTTATTAGAAGTTCCGTTATATCAACTAAAAACTTAAATTAGTTAATATTTATAGGTTCTTCTCCATATTAATTGTTCATACACCAGAAAAAACCTTTCAATCTTTAACTTAAAGTGATTTATTACAAGATAACCATAAGCTCATCTTTTGATCTCTTTAATTTTGTTATCATTACCTTCAAATTAATGTATTAGACAATTCCCATAAGTAATAATTCTATATTTTTATTTTTGTAAAGCTGCTACAAATCTAATTATTTACTTTAAACCTGATTTTAAATTTAACAGACATTAATTATCTACATCTTCTTTCATTCCTCTAAAATTCAAGTTTCTCATATTAGCTTTAGTTTATCCTTAAGTATATAAACTTTATAGATGTTTTCATTGCTTACCAGTAATTTTTTTAAGCGCGGTCTTTCTTTCTCAAATTATCCCGGTCTTTAAGTAAAGTCCAACGCCTGTGTTTAAGGTTATTATCTCCATATTCGCTTAAGTAACTACGACTTTGTTCATTTTGGCGGACTTGATTAATTAGCTTATTGAAGTTAGCAATAATATGGAACTTATCAAACACAATTACTGCATTGACAGTACTATTATTCTATTGATTTTATATATTTCACACATTTCTATCTATTTTTATCGCTTTTATGTTTATAATATCTTCTTTAGGCTAAATAAATTGATCAAAACTATCAATGGTTTACCAATGAATATGTAGTATACTATTATAAATTAAACTTATGAACATTTTCTAAAAATACTTTTAATAATTCTACTGAATTTTCAATATCTTCAATATGTGCTAGTTGAATAGGTGTATGCATGTATTTGACAGGTGGCCCAATTGTACTTACTAAAGCACCTTCTCTAGTTCTCTGAATAGCACTTGCATCTGTTCCTCCTCCTATATTTTTCTGATATTTGATTTTATTTTCTTTAGCTAATTTTATAAAAAAATCTATAATACTCTTATTGTAAATGGTTAATTTATCCATAATATAAATGCCTGTGCCTTCACCTAATAAACAATGTTTATTTTCATCTTTAACACCTGGAATATTTGAAGCTAAACTACCATCAATTGCAATACCAATATCCGGTCTAATATTAAAAGAAGCTACTGTACTTCCCCTTATACCTAATTCTTCTTGCACAGTACCAACTGCATAGATATCAACAAAATAATTATCCACCTTTTTTAATGCCTCTAACATGATATATATTCCTATTCTATCATCAAAGTTCCTTGCTGCAACAATATTTTTATTAAACTTTTCAAATTTTTTCTTAAGATATACTATATCACCTATACTTACATACTTTGATATTTCTTTCTTTCTTAAACCAGTATCTATAAATAATTTTTCCATTTTGGCTTTTTTATTTTCTTTATTTAATAACCCTGGAAAAGAAATAACACCTTCAATATTCTTTTTGCCCTGTATGATAACCCTTTGCGAAATTAGGGTTCTAGGGTCAAACTTTCCAACTGTTTCAAAACGTAAAAAACCATTATTGTCAATATATTTAACCATAAATCCAATTTCATCCATATGGGCAGCTATCATCACTTTTAAATTTCTAGTTTGTTGATTATTTTTTTTGGCTTTCTTAAAAGCAATAATATTTCCCATTCTATCTACCTTTACCTCATCTGTAATTTTTTTGATTTTGATTTTTATGAACTTCTGTATATTTTCTTCATAACCGGATACCCCGGGTATATTGCATAGATTTTTTAATAAAGTTTGATTACTTAATTCCATAACATACCTACTCCTTTTTAATCTTGTTTATGATTAGGTGGGAGATGTTGACTAAGTCAATTATTTAATATCTCTTTACCAGTATCTGTCACTACTACTATATATCCAACCCTAAAACCAAATTTTCAAGTATAAATTCTCTCTTCTATATTAAAGACCAAATCTTCATTGAATAAAAAAATATCTATATGATTTTATATTCTGGAGATACAAAATCCTGAACATAAAAATGCCTAACACATTAGAGGCGATCTTGTTGCAGTCTTTAACGTCTATGTCCCAGCAAGTTTGAAAAATAAACAAAGAACTCTAATAACTAGTGTTGGCATGTTTGAATTTTTTCTTTTAATATTAACCAGGATTGCTGAGATGTAAAACTAAATATGAAGTATAAATATAATCCAGATACAGTTACTTCTTCTGGAAATATAAATGTAAAAAATTATTGGAGATATTTTTTTATTAGCAAAAATACAAAAACGCATCTTGTATCTATTTAAAATAACTTTCTAAATTATTAGAAACTAAAGATTTAATTGGTATAAAAGTCTTTATTGAAGAACTTAAAATAAATGGATATAAAATAACGTACACTTTATTATCCGATACATAGATAATCTATTTAACTATTTAAAAGTGGCTATTTTATTTAAAACTACATGTACTATAAAAAAGAAAAACATTAGAATCTCTAATTTTGTAACTAGCTGGAGTATAGTTGTTATATCCAATTTGTTAAATTAAAGACTTATTTTTATAATCTGCAGACATTAATATTTATGTTTAATATAAACTGAGTATACTATAAATTTTATTTAGATGATAATCAATTCTTTTTTGCTTTTATTTAATGATTTACAACCATCATCAGTAATAAGTAAGTCATCCTCAATTCTAACCCCTCCCCAATTAGGTATATAAATTCCAGGTTCATCTGTAATAATCATTCCTTGTTTTAAAACCGCTTCTGATGTTGTAGATAATCTTGGATATTCATGAAGTTCGATACCTAAACTATGGCCTAATCCATGTCTAAAGCTATCTTCATACCCTGCTTTTTCAATAACTTCTCTGGCAATTTGGTCAGCCTCTTGTCCAGTCATCCCGGGTCTAATTTTATCTATAACTTTTAGATGAGCTTTTAATACAATATTATAAATTTCAATTTGTTTTTCATCAGGTTCACCCACCACAACTGTTCTAGTCATATCTGAACAATACCCTTTATAATATGTCCCAAAGTCAAGAACTATAAAATCACCTGTTTCTATAATTTTATCAGATGCTACACCGTGAGGTAATGCTGAACGTTTACCTGAAGCAACAATAAAATCAAAAGAAGGACCCTCTCCGCCTAATTTTCTTAGATAATATTCCAGTTCAGCCGCCACTTCCTTTTCTTTCATACCAGGCTTTATAAACTCAATAATTTTTTTAAATGCTTGATCAGTTATCCGGATTGCCTCCTTTATGGCATCTATTTCTTCATCATCTTTAATTCTTCTGAACTCATTAATTTCATCACTTAATGGAAAATATTTTTTCCCCGAATCAATATCTTTTAATCCTTGAAAATTTTTATAACTTAGATCACCATCTTCAAAACCAATTTTATTTAATTTATGATCATTAAAAAAATTAATTAAATTCAAATTTTTGTTTTTATTAATTTCAATAATTTCTAAACCTTCCGTCTGTTCTTTGGCTTGATCAATATAACGAAAATCTGTTATAAAAAAGTTTTTAGAATTAGTAACTATAATTGTACCTGCTGTTCCTGTGAATTTAGAAAAATAAAACCGATTTTTCTTTGAAGTAATCATTATCGCGTCAAGTTCTTTCTCTACTCTGAGCTTTTTTAATTTATCTATTTTATTCAATTTATTCACCTTGTATAATGAACATAAGGAAGAACATTATACTTCCCTTTCTTTAATGATTTTTATAATATGATAAGATACTTAAAATTAATAAATTAACCTAAAGTTTCTACCCCTATTATCCAAAGCTAGCAAACTTTTTGAACTGGGATTAAACCAAAGTGCAGCTTTTTAAATACAAATTACTAGTAATTTAGTTCACTTTTTAGATAAAGAAATTAATGTTTTGATTTAAAAATAGAAACAATAATTCACAAGATTAAAGCTCCTTTTATTACTATTTCAGCCCTCAGTTATACTTTAATCGCTGCAATAGTTACAGAAATTTATAATATACATCTTTTTTTGCTAATCCAGAAATATTAATATATTTTTCAACTTTAGACCCTCTTGTTAAGGTCAGTATAATGCTTCTCATGCTAAAGTTGAAAAAATATTCTAAATACCTTAAATAAGTCATCTTATAAACTTTAAAAATGTCGAAACTAAAGATAAAACATTATTTTACTAATATATCTCATATTGTTATGAATTTTATTAGAATTTATTTTTCAAAATGTAGGAAGGACATTTATTAACTTTTGCTACTTATTTGAACTATTTATCATTTCCATAAATATTTGGTAATTATTTTTCTAAAAATCATTTAGCTTTATACTTCATATTGTTAGTCTCTTTCTTATTTTATATTTGATTTATTAATCATTTCAATACTGAACTAGTCAATAAATTAAACTGGCCTTTGTAAAAAAAGCATCGGGCTTTAAAACCCGATGCTTTAATGCTATCTTAATTTAATTTATCATTATCATATTATTTATCAAGAATGTATGCATCTAGACCAGGTCTCATTGGATTTTGGTACCAACCTTTTACCCAATCTCTTCTTACATTATGTGCTGTAGGTTGATCTAACCATAAGTCTGTACCTTCTTCAAATGCCATTGATTGCAAGTTTTCATAAATTTCTACACGTTCTTTTTTATCAACAGTTGTAATCCCATCTTCAATTATTGGATCAAAATTTTCTTTAGCCCATTCTGTATATGCTTCACCTTTCCAACCACCAAAAGTACCGTTACTAGCAAGATAAGGAGTTACCCAGTTATGTGGATCTGGGAAGTCACCTAACCAACCCATAAATCCAATAGTAAATTTACCTTGTAATTGTGCATCAAGATATGAAGACCATTGAACTCCTCTTATATCTATATTGAATTTAGGATTTATACCTTCAACATAAGTTTTCAAAATATCACAAGCAGCTTCACGTGCTGCATTACCAGTATTATATAAAAGTGTCATTTGGAATCCTTTTTCCCATACGTCTCCGCCAAATGCATTCTTGAAGTGTTCTTCAGCGGCTTCTAAGTCTTGATGATATACGGGCTGATCAGGACTTGTTCCAAGTAGTGGTCTAACAATAGGTCCACCTGATTGATAAGAATTACCTAATCTAATGTCATTTATAAAAGCTTCATAGTTAAATGCTTTGATAAAGCCCATCCTTACATCTTTATCAGCAAAGAACTTAGAGGGTATACCGTCACCATCTAACTGTCCACTACCAACATACTCATTACCTTTAGTATTAATCTCCCAGTTGATTAGACCAGTCATATTTTCTTGGGAGGGAAGATCTTTTATAACAGTAACCCCATCCAGATCTTCTACCTGAGATAAGAACTGATTAGGAACAAAAATCATATCTGCATCGCCACGTATTAGTAATAACTTTCTTGTGCTAAATTCATCAATAGTTTTAATTACAACAGTTTTAAAGTTAGCTGGTTCTCTCCAATAATTATCATTTCTTTTTAGAAATACATGGTTGCCATTTTCCCATTCAGTAAGAACAAATGGACCTGTACCCATCATTTTATTAAATAGAGGGTCATCTTCTTTATTTGGATCATAGTATTCAGCTATGGTTTCTGGGTTACCATCCCAGGTACCTTGTTTTATACTCCATTCTTTATCTATAACTGCGCCCCAAGAAGCTCCATGGGATAAGATATTTAAGAATGGTGGATAAGGACCTTCTTGTAGATGGAAAACAACATTGTTTCCATCTATTTCAATAACCTTTTCTAATTCAGCATAAACTTGTGCTGATTGTTCTGATGTTAATTCACTTGGACTTATATCTTCACCAATAACTTCAGTTACAAGAGCTTGTAAGCCACTCATTCCTAATAGTGGTTCATAAAGCATCCAAATTGGACCACCAGAACGGTTATTTATCATTCCCCTTAAAATACTGTATTTAACGTCTTCAGGAGTTAATGGGTTACCATTACTAAATTCTACTCCTTTTCGAATCGGAAATATATATGTAGTTCCACCATCTTTAATTAACCCATTTTCTACAGATGGAACTTCTGTAGCTAATAATGGTACAAATTCTGTTACAGACTCTCCTTTATAAGCAATTAAATTTTCATATACATTAAAGACAATTTCTGTACTTCCTGTATCATATGCATAGTGAGGATCTAATGTGTTTTGATTACCTATAGTAACAAATGTGAATGTATCCTCTTTTTTGACTTCGTCTTGTGCTCCCACCATATTAACTACTGAGAAGACCAAAATTAATGACAACAATAAAACACCAAACTTTTTATTCATTTAAAATTTTCCCTCCTTAAAGTAATACTACTTAGTTATTTGCATAATACATAACCCCTTGATATAACAGGAATTATAAATTTAAAATAAACTGACTCCCTCCTTAAAATATGATATAACATAGTTGGGCTTTTCATTTAAACCAAATTATACTAATCAAATAAAATAGGGGGGGATAAAAATTGATTACTAAACTTAAAAACATTTATCTTACTGATATTACTAAACTATTATTTGTTATATTAAATGATTAGATGAATAATAATAGAATATCAACTTTAAAAAAATCTTTAATAGCCTAAATATTTTCTCAATATCGATATTTAAAACTTATTATGTTTTGTAAGTTCAGTTTACTCATCCTATATCTTATTATTTAATGAAACTTTCTAATTTTATTCTATTTCAAAACGACTCACACTTATTTTATCAGTGTAAATTTTTTTAAAAAATTATTTGCTCATTTTTAAAACGTCTATTGATACTAATAACTGATTTGTAAAAATTAACTATTATTTCTAAATCCTATTGTTCTTTGACTTCACCCCCTTTAAAATATAAAAAACCATGTTAGTCCTAATTAATATTAAGAACTTATATAACAGTCCTCTCTTTAAAAACTCTAATTATAAAATAATTATTCATTCTAAATATAATAAATATTTTTATGTTACAAAATTATTTGCATATTTCTTATTATTTTTAATTCTCAGTAATCTAACAAAAAAATAATATAAGTAATACGTATTATGGTAATACCTTTATTTATAAAAAAATTATCCTCAGGATTTCTTAACAACTCTAATATATTACAAGATCAATTCCTTGGTCTTTTCTTCTTCTCTATTTGATATTATCTTGACTAATTTTACGGTAACCACTATTGCTTTTTCTTTTATTCTTATAGATTCTTGTGCAATGTGATGGGGTTCTCTATGTAGCATTTCACCCAAAACTTTCATTAATGTGTTTATCAATGGATTATGAGTAACACTTGCTAAATACAAATGGTAATTCAAATCTTCCCGGACAAATTCTTGAACATCTTTAGAGCTTTTTAATAACATCAAATGCTTTAATAATTTCCCTAATCGTAGTACGACTAAAGCCTGATAATTTAAGTAATTTTCTTTCCGTTGGTAATTTATCTCCAGGATTTAAATTTCCTCTTATTATTTGATCTATAATTATTTTAGAAGTAGAATGTTTTCTATTACTTTCAAAACTGTTATATAACCTCAAAAAGATATAAAAATAATAAATGATTACACTGCGAAAAATGTAATAATAAAGCTATTATGAGTTCAAATATGGCTAAATTGATTAAAAATATTTGATAATATAGTTATCAAGCCAGTTAAACTAAACTCATATTCTATACTATTAATATTTAAGCCATATTCATCCTACTTTTGGTT
>Ga0102937_1000661_pt1 | contig 15523 bp, 10 predicted proteins | sample SalPonR2_B_D1_MG_FD_78213 | JGI IMG/M metagenome (GOLD analysis project Ga0102937, IMG submission 78213) | Salt pond soil microbial communities from South San Francisco under conditions of wetland restoration - Salt Pond MetaG R2_B_D1_MG | ecosystem: Environmental > Aquatic > Marine > Intertidal... | reverse complement strand
TGAGTCGTCGGTGAACGCCGATCGCAGGCACTCCCCGTCACCGAGACCGACCGCACCGAGCGACGCCGCCGTCACCTGGGCGAGCACCCGACGACCGGCCTCGGTGGGATGCTGGCGGTCGCTGCTGATCACACCCGGCGCCTTGGAGATCTCCTCCCAGTCGACGACGGTGACGTTGTCGTACTCCTCGCCCAACTCCCAGACCACGTCGTTGACCTCCGACCAGTTCGGGCGGTATTCGGTGACCGTGAACAGCAACGTCGGCCGGGGTGCCAGCGTGTCGAGGATCTCGCGGAGCTCGCCCGCGTAGGCGTCCTGGTCACCGCGGTAGTTGCTGCCGAGGAACACGGCCGCAGCGTCCCAGTCCTCGTCGTCGCCGGCGAGCACGGCCAGCGGATCGAACACCCGGTCGAGGACACGGTTGCCGAACTCGACGAACCTGCTCGGTTCGGCCTCCACCTGCACGGCCCAGCCGAGCGGCACGAGCTCGTCACACATCTGACCGCCGTAGCGCTGTGCCGTCGACGCCATGATCGAGTCGCCGATCACCAGGACACGGTTGCCGTCGACCTGCTCACCGGGCAACTCGGCGACCGAACCGTCGTCGTTCACCGGGCGCGGCACCCGCACGATCGGGCTACGCGCATCCGGCACCGTGTCGGGCAGGCTGCCGACCCCACCGATCGTCGGCACCGGCGTGGGCGGAGGGAGCTCCTCACCACTGTCGTCACCACCGGAGCCGCACGCGCCCGCGACGAGCGCGACGGCGGCGAGCGCAGGTGTGATCCGGCGGAACATCGGCCCCATTGAATCGTGCGATCTGCTCGCCGTCACGTCAGGGCGCACGTCGACCCGGCTGTCGACGCGATGTCAGTTCGATCGAGCGCGCAGTTCGTCGCGGATCTCGGTGAGCACGTCGACCTCCGAGGGGCCGCCCAGTTCGTCCTCGGCCTCCTTCTGCATGGCGTTGTACGCCTTCACGATGAGGAAGCACACGAACGCCACCACCACGAACTGGACCAGCGCCGTCAACACCGAGCCGATCAGCAGTTCGGCGTCGCCGACGTCGATCGTGATCGAGTCGAAGTTCGGCTGGCCGAAGACGGCGGCGATCAGGTTCATGATCACACCGTCGACGATCGACGCGACCACGGGCGCGAAGAACGTCGCCAACACCACGGCGATCGCGAGATCGATCAGGTTGCCCCGATTGACGAAATCCTTGAACTCCTGGGCCAGGTTCTTCACGACGATGCCGCTCCTTGCTGTGTGCGCTGTCGAATCGCTCCGTCTCGGTCGACGGTGCGTGCGGTGATCTACCACACCCCGCCCGCCGTCGCGAGCATCACCCCTCTCGGGATGGGTTCGTTCGCGACGAAGTCAGCGGGCGGTCCAACCGCCGTCGACGACCACGCTCTGGCCCGTGAGGAAGCTGCCCGCGGGTGACGCCAGGAGGAGCAGGGCGCCGTCGAGTTCGTGCAGCTCACCCATCCGCGGGATCGGCGAATTGGCGCGGATGAACTGCTGGCTGCCCTCGTCGGTGTCCATCCCGTCGGTCATCTCCGACGGGAACCAGCCCGGGCAGAGAGCGTTCACCCGGACCCCCTTGCGGGCCCACTGCAACGCCAGCTCGCGGGTGAGGTTGACGACGGCGCCCTTGCTGGCGCAGTAGTGCGCCTGCTTCACCGGCGTCGAACCCACGTGGCCGAGCATCGACGCCACATTGACGATCGCCCCGGACCCTTCCCCGATCATCGACGGGGCACAGAGCTTCGACAGGTGCCAGACGGCAGTGACGTTCACCTCCATCGCCGTCCGGAACCAGTCGGTCGTCTCCTCCTCGACGGCGAGCTTCTGGCCCACGCCGGCGTTGTTGACCAGCACGTCGACCCGCTCGAACCGGTCGAGCACCGCGGCGACCAGCTTCTCGCGGTCGGCCTCCACCGACACGTCGGCGCCCACGGCGATGCTGCCGGGAAGTTCACTGACGAGACGCTCGAGTCGGTCGAGGCGACGGGCCGTGGCCACCACCTGGGCGCCGACCGCATGCAGTACCCGCGCGAAGTGTGCACCGAGGCCGGACGACGCACCGGTGACGACCGCCACCTGGCCGTCGAGACGGAACCGGTCGAGGGGTGAGGTGGGAGACGGCGAGACGGCATCCATCGGCGCGACGCTAGGCGTCCGGGCCCCGCGCCACCCTCCCGGGAGCCTCGTCGACCTGTCCCCGACACCTCCGCGGCGACGTCCGAACCCCGGCCGGATCGCGCGGTCGCGTGTCGAACGCTGCAGAACCGTGACAACTTCGCAACGAGGTGTGAACCCCCTCCGGAACGGAGACAACGACCGAGTATGAATGCAGACGTGGAACTCCGCCGGCGCACCTGGATCGCGGCACTCAAGCTCGCGCTGGTGATCTCCGCTCTCGCCGCCGTCGCGGCGGTGGCCGTGTCGGCGGCCGGCGAGGTTCCGCAGGCCGCCATCGTCCTCCCGGTGATCGTCGTGGCCTTCGTCGCCAGCTGGGTCCAGACGGGGCGGGTCCGGCGCGACGTCGCCGTCACACGAGTCGCCTCCCCCCGCCGCCGCGCCACCGCTCCGACGCTCTGAGCGCCGCCGCCCTGTGACAGCATCGCCGGATGGCGATCGCCGATCCTCCCTGCGCACCTGACCCATCCGGCCGTTGCGGCTCCGGACCCGGCGGCGGCGACCGCCGCGAGGCGTCCCGGTGTCGATGAAGGTGCGGATCGGCTACGGCCTCGGCACCTCCACACCGCTGCACGACCCCACCTTCGGCGTGGTCGTCGACGCCCTGGAGCAACTCGGTTTCGACTCGCTGTGGCTCTCGGAGCGGATCAGTGGCGCCGCGCCCGATCCCCTCGTGGCCATGGCCTACGGCGCCGGCCGCACCACCAACCTGAAATTCGGCACGTCGGTGATGGTGCTGCCGGGCCGCAATCCGGTGGTGCTGGCCAAGGAGTTGGCCACGCTCGCGACGATGTCGGGCGGCCGCCTGCTCCCGGCATTCGGCCTGGGCGCCGTCGATCCCGTGGAACAGCAGGCGTTCGGCGTCGCACGCACCGAGCGGGCCCGGATGTTCGACGAGATGCTCACCGTGCTGCGTCTGTGCTGGACCGGCGAGGAGTTCAGCCATCACGGTGAGCGGTACCGCTACGACGGCATCCGGGTGTTGCCCGCGCCGAAGCGGATGGACGTCTGGCTCGGTGGCATCGCCCCGAGCGAGCTGCGCCGCGTGGGTCGGGTGGCCGACGGCTGGCTCCCGTCGTTCGTCACGCCGGCCGACGCCGCAGCGGGCCGGTCGGTGATCGAAGGCGTGTGTGCGGAGTTCGACCGGGAGATCGAGGACGACCACTACGGCGTCCTCGTGCCGTACTCGTTCGGACCCGTTCCCGAGCGGCTGCAGCGCCTGCTGGCCAAGCGACGGCCCGACCTCGACGACGTGAGCCAGCTCGTTCCCACGAGCTGGGACGAGCTGACGCGCATGATCCAACGGTTCGTCGACGTCGGCACCACCAAGTTCGTGGTGCTGCCGCTGCACGAACCCGGCGACGCCGAAGGATGGGTGTCGCACCTCACCGAAGCCGCCGGCGTCCTGCTCCCGTTGGAGACCGGATGACCACGTCGTCGGGTGGATCACTGTTCGAACCTGCCGGTGAGGGCCTTTGGGTCCCCACCGAGCTGGCTCGCGGACCCTGGGATCCGCGAGCCTGCCACGGCGGTCCGGTGTCGGCCCTGCTCGCCCGGGCCGTGGAACGGATCGACGACGAGTCGGCTCCCGAGGTCGACTGGCACGTGGCACGGCTCACCGTGGAGCTGACGCGACCGGTCCCGGTGGGCCGCCCGCTCGATCTGTCGAGCGTCGTCGAGCGCGGCGGGAAGCGCGTGTCGCTCGTCGGTGCGGTGCTCACCGACGACGGCACCGAGGTCGCCCGGGTCCGGGCCCTGCGGATCCGTCGCGACGAGATCGAGCTCGGCGACGACACGATCCTCCCGGCCGACGACAGGCCCGGCCCGCCGGAATCGGGCACGGTCCAGCCCGTGGTGTGGTCCGACGAGGGCCACGTGGCGTTCCACAGGGACGCCTGCGAGCACCGCTTCGTCGACGGTGGCTGGGGCCCCGGGCCCGCCACCGTGTGGATCACACTCCTCACGCAGGTCGTGCCGGGCGAGGAGCCGAGCGGCGTCCAGCGGGTGGCGGCCGCGGCCGACTTCGGCAACGGGGTGAGCGCCGGGCTGCCTCAGGAGTTCCTGTTCATCAACCCCGACCTCACGATCCACCTGCAGCGCCCCCCGGCGGGTCGGTGGGTGGGTCTGCGAGCGGAATCGCACTACGGCACGTCGGGCCCGTCGCTCGTGTCGTGTGGCACCGGAATGGCCGAATCGGCGGTCTACGACGAGGTGGGCCGTGTCGGTCGCAGCGTGCAGTCGCTCCTCGTCGCCCACCGCTGATCCCGCCGTCCGTCAGCCCATTTCCGGTCGGAGGGAACCGCAGAGGAGGGGTGTGACGTCCAACACACATGATGCGTGAACGGCTCGTCCCACTGGCGGTCACCACGAGTGCGCTGCTCGCCGTCGCCGCCTGCAGTGGTGGCGACGCCACGTCGACGGGTGGATCCGGCACTTCCGACCCGGTGACACCGAGAGACACCACGGCGGTGCCGTCCACCTCGCCCGGGCGGACGGGTGACGGTCCCACCACGACCGGCCCGGACAACCGGAACCGGCCACAGGGATTCGGCGCCCGACTCGAGTTCTTCGGCGACTGCCCCGCCCTGCTCGACCACATGCAGACCGAGGCCACCGAGCGCGTCACCCCGTGGGGACTCGGCGGCGGGCCGGTGATGTACGCCGACGATGCCGCCGTCGCCGTCGATGCCGTCGAGGAGGCAGTCCCGGACGCCGCCGGCGCCCCGGCGCCGACCGGCGGTGCGGACGGATCGGTCTACTCGGGCACGAACACCCAGGAGGTCGGCGTCGACGAAGGCGACATCGTCGAGACCGACGGCCGGTTCGTGTACGTCGCAGGACAGGACGGCGTGCGCATCGTGTCGGTCGCCGATGCCACCGTCGTCGCCGAACCCGAGTTGCCACAGGGAAGCCACCAGATGCTGCTGGAGAACGGACGCCTGCTCGTGGTGACGTCGTCGTGGTCGGGTTCGGCCGACACGATCGTGTCGCTCTACGACGTGTCGGACCCCACGATGCCGTCGCTGCTGCGCCGGTCGCATTTCGAGGGATTCGTGGTGGCCACCCGATCGATCGACGGCGTCGCCCGCCTCGTGATCTCCACGTCGTTCGACCAGCGGCTCCCGTTCGTGCAACCCAGCCAGTTCGGCTACGACGAGGAGTCCGCCCTCGAGCGCAACCGGCAGATCATCGCCGAGTCAGCGGTCGAGGACTGGCTGCCCCGCTGGTTCGACGAGGCCGGCGACGGCAGCTTCGGCGAGATCCGCCAGATCCTTCCCTGCGAGGACGTTGCGGCTCCCGCCGACTTCGCGGGGCTCGGCCTCACCTGGATCGCCTCGATCGACGGCCTCGGCGACGCCACCCCCGTCGGCTCGGCCGGGGTCGTCTCCACGGGCGACACCGTGTACGCCTCCACCGACAACCTCTACATCGCCACGCAGAACTGGGACTGGCGCTGGGGCGGCCCGGTCCCGATGCCCGTCGACGACGTCGCGGTGGAGCCGACGGTCGAGCCGGAATCCGACGATCCCGTCGGCGCGGTGTCGGCCGCACCCGAGCCCGACCAGCAGCCGGGGCCGCCGCCGACAATCATCCACCAGTTCGATCTCGGCGACGGCACCGACGCCACCTACGTGGCCAGCGGCGCCGTGGAGGGGCGGCTGCTGAACCAGTTCGCCATGAGCGAGCACGACGGCGATCTCCGGGTGGCGACGACCACCGACGACTGGGGGTTCGGCGAACAGCAGGACTCCACCGTGTACGTGCTGCGGCCCAACGGTGACGAGCTGCAGCAGATCTCCTCGGTTCGAGGCCTCGGCAAGGGCGAGCAGATCTACGCCGTCCGCTTCCTCGGCGACGTCGGATACGTGGTCACCTTCCGGCAGATCGACCCGCTGTACGTGCTCGACCTCTCGGATCCGGCCGCCCCCGTCCTCGACGGCGAACTGAAGATCCCCGGCTACTCGGCCTACCTGCACCCCGTCGGTGAGGGCCTGCTGCTCGGCGTCGGCCAGGACGCCACCGATGAGGGCCGCACCACGGGCACCCAGCTGAGCTTGTTCGACGTGAGCGATCCCACCGACCCACAGCGGATCAGCACGCTGCCGATCGGCGGGCAGAGCGAGGTCGAATGGGACCACAGGGCCTTCCTGTTCTGGGAGCCCGACGGCACGATCGTCCTTCCGGTGTCGCCCGGCTGGGGCGACTGCGGTCCGGGCATCGCTCCCGACGACTGCCTCGCCAAGAGCATCGCCGGGACCGGTGGAGCCGTGGTGGCCGAGCTGAACGGCCGGGAGCTCGCCGCTCGCGGCGTGATCGAGCATGCCGGGGCAGCACGGTCGGGATGCTGGAACCCGTTGCAGCGCTCGATCGTGATCGACGACGAACTCGTCACCGTCGGCCTCGACCAGCTGCAGTTCTCCGACCGCCAGACCCTCGAGCGCCGCGACGCCGTCAGCTGGGGCGACCCCGAGCAGTACGGCTGCTACTGGTACGGCGAAGGCTGACCAGGGACACCGGTGTTGCATCCGGTGTCAGACACCGGATGCAACGTCAGGGGGCTTGGGCGGTGCCGCCAGCCTTCTCGCGGAGTTCGGTGCGGTCGAACGACGTCGGCGGCTCCTTCACGATCCGGTAGGAGAAGCCGTCGGGCAAGCCGCTGACCGGGTTGACCTGGCCGATCGACAGCAGGAGGTTGCCCGAGGCGTCGTACTCCTGGAAGTTCGGTTGCAGCACGCCCCAGCTGATCAGCGCCGACCCGTCGGCACCCACACGGTGCGACCCCTGCGCCGGGCTGGACCTGCCGTCGGGCTGGAGGATCTCGCGCACGAGGGTGGCTGTGGTGCCCGTGATCTCGTACGTGACGGCCCGCGCCGGTTCACCGGTGGCCGTGCGGTTGTCGAAAACCGTCAGCAGGTTGCCGTCGAGACGGGCGTCGTGCGGTCGGAGGAGACCCCCGAACGGATCGCCGACGATCTCCAGTTGCTCGGCCGACACGTCGGGTCCCGGGCCGACCGTTTCCGTCTTGCCGCCGAGGATCCACTCGACGGTCCCCGAGGGACAGTCGACTCGGAACACGGCGTCGTAGTGGCGGGCGGAGACGACGTAGTCACCACACCCGTCGCCTTCGTCCCCGAGCTTCTGGAACGAGTTGATGTGCACGGTGTCGACCTCGCCGCCGGGTGCCACTGCGTCGGGGTACCGCTGCGGCCAGCCGGGCAACGTGCCCCGCCGCTGGGGGAAACTGGAGAAGTCCTCGGGGAAGTGGTCCTTGGTGTTCCACTCCCAGACGAGATCACCGTTCGAGTCGAACTCGAGGATCGCTCCGTCGAGTACGGAATCCGTGGCGTCGAAGCCGTCACCGAGACCCGTGAGGTCGACGTTCTGCCGCAACGGATAGCTCACGAGCGCGTAACCACCGTCCGGCAGGTCGGCGTAGTCGTGATGGTCGATCGGAAATCGTTGGATGAACTCGGCGTCAGACAACGTCGGATGGCTCCCCAGGCCGCGAACGACGTACTTGCCGTCGAGATCGCTGATGCGGTGACGGACGTCGTCTTCCGGAACGCCGTAACGGTTTCCGATCTCCGACGCCGACAACCTGCCGTCGGGAAGCCGCTGGAAGTTGAGCAGTACGAATGAAGGCGGTTCCAGGCTCGTGTTCGGCATCCGCTCCTCGACGCGCTTATACCACACCGGTGCGCCGTACTCGTCGAGGATGATCGTGAAGTCGCCCGACGGGGAGGAGCCCGCACCGGCGGTCGTCAGGTACCAGCCGGGTGCGGGGTCGCCGGGGCGCTCCACCTCGTAGACCGGGAAGTCGGGCGGCAGGCATCGGAACCAGTGGTCCTGCGATTCGTTGCCTCGTTGCAGACGCACACGCAGGAGATCGTCGGTGGCCATCGGGCGCGTGCTCGTGCCCGCCGGAACTGCCACGCCGTCGACTCTGGCGGTGGTGTTCGGCAGCAGGTCGAGGTCGAGCTCGAGCGAGTTGGTGGCAGCCGGACAACGGATGCCGTAGTCGGTGCCCTCGGGATCGAACGGTGGCCACGCCGCCACCTCGCCGAACGACAGTCGTTCGGCGAGCGATCCTTCCGGTGCGGTCACCACGGCGAACAGATCGATCACCACGTCGGTCGGCCGGGATGCGTACACGCACACCCGCCGGCTCGACGACAGACTCACCGGCACCAGGTTGGCGGCCGCGCCCTCGGCGGTGAAGTTCACCGCCGAGGTCTCGGTGACCGCAGCCGGCGACGTGGTCGTGCAGGGGTACACCCGGAGGTTTCCTCGCCCCGGCGCCTGCGCCGACGTGACGTTGAGCATCACCCCTGCGGCCGACGAGGCCAGCGGGCTGCCCGCAACGGGGTCGAACGAGCGGATCTCTCCGGCCCGGAAAGGCGTCGACCAGCCGCCGGTGCCGAACCGGCTGTCGGCCAGCCGGACCCCCACCTGCGGTCGCACGGCTGCAGAAGGACCGAACACGGGCGCCGGCGCGTAATAGCCGTTCACGTCGACGATGACGTGCGACGTGATGTTCGACTGGATGCACAGCTGGCCCTTGGCGGGCCCCGAGCGGCCGAGTCCGATGATCGCGGTGACGGCACGGGCCTCGCCCGGTTTCAGGTTGAGGTTCGACGACAGAGGCGGTGTGTTCCCGCACGGATAGACCGACACCCAGCCCTGCGCCTCGGCGTCGGTGGCTGTGAGGTTGACGATCGCTGCGGTTGCCTCGTCCGGTACGACCGGACCGCCGATGGGCACGTTGCGGATCGCGTTTGCCGGCAACTTCGGTGAGCCCGGCAGCTCTCGGGTGTCGTAAGCACGCACGGGATCCATGTTGGTGATCCGATCTCCGCCCGGCGACCACCAGCCTGCAAGGTCGACGATCACATGACTACCGGCACTGCTGTAGATGCACAGCGAGCGGGAGCTGTCGAGCAGACCCACGACGAAGTTCGGCGTGCCGATGCCCACCCGGGCGTTGAGGTTCGACGTGCCGGGCCGGCCGGCGGCACACGGATGGGCGGTGAGGTAGCCACGGGTCTCGGCGCGGCTCGTGAGCGAGATCCCGACGGCGTCGGCGTCGTCCGGCACCACACTGTCGGTGAGATCGAGGCGGAGCGTGCACCCGCGGCCCAGCGCCCCGGTCACGCCTCCGGTGCCGTCGCGGGTGTCCACCAGACGAGTCGGGTTGATCGCGGTGTAGCTGTCGAGCGCCGGCGTCGGGGCCGGCTCGGTGCCCGGACGGTCGTCACAGACGACCGAAGCGGTCGCAGCAGCCTCCACCGGAGCGGCCGGCGGCGGCGCCACGACGGCCACGGCGGCACCGAGCAACAGTCCGACCGCCACCGACCACGTCGTCACGCGCATCCGCGCAAGATAGCCCCGTCCTGTCAGAACCTGTGGTCGCTCTCGACCGAGGGGCCACATCGCAGGGACGTCCGCCGAGCGACCATCACGATCGGGGTCTGACCCCGATCGTGATCCAGGGACACCGGTGTCAGGGCCGGCGCTTCTGGATGTTGGCCCACTCGTCGCGGAGGCCGACGGTGCGGTGGAACAGCAGTGGCTGGTCCGGGTCGGCGGCGAAATACCCGAGCCGCTCGAACTGCACCACCTGTCCGGGTGCAACCTCGGCGAGCGCCGGTTCGAGCTTCACGTCGGTGAGCAGTTCCCGCGAACCGGGATCGAGGTCGTCGAACACGTCGCCGGTCGCCTCGCCGGGCACCTCGGCGGAGAACAGGCGCTCGTAGAGCGCGACGGTGCCGTCCACGGCATGCGCCGCCGACACCCAGTGCATGGTGGACTTCACCTTGCGACCGTCGGGAGCCGTCCCTCCCCGGGTATCGGGGTCGTAGGTGACCTGCACCTCGACCACGTTGCCGTCGTCGTCGGTGGTGAAACCCGTCGCCGTCACGAAGTACGCGCCCCGCAGGCGGACCTCCCGACCCGGCGTGAGCCGGAAGTACTTGGGCGGCGGCTCGGCCTTGAAGTCGTCGTGCTCGATGTGGAACACGCCGCTGAACGGCACGCTCCGGGTGCCGTCGTCGGGATTCTCGGGGTTGTTCACGAGATCCACGTACTCCACCACCGGGTCACCGGAGTCGTCGGTGGGCCAGTTGGTGACCACCACCCGGATCGGCCGCAACACCGCCATCCGCCGCTGGGCCGTGCGGTTCAGCTCGGTGCGCACGAACGACTCGAGCAGCTCGATCTGGTGGCGGCTGTTGGTGCGGGCGACGCCGATGAACGAGCAGAAGTCACGGATCGCCGACGCCGGGTACCCCCGCCGCCGCAAGCCGCGCAGCGTGGGCATCCTCGGGTCGTCCCAGCCGTCGACGGTTCCGTCGTCGACGAGCTTGGCCAGCTTGCGCTTCGACGTGACCGTGTGCGTCAGCTCCAGCCGGGCGAACTCGGTCTGACGGGGCGCCTCGAACGGCAACGGGAGCTGCTGGAGGAACCAGTCGTAGAGCGGTCGGTGGCTGTCGAACTCGAGCGTGCAGAGCGAGTGGGTGACCCCCTCGATGGCGTCGCTCTGCCCGTGGGCCCAGTCGTAGGTGGGATAGATGTTCCACACGCCGCCGGTGCGGTGGTGGTGCACCGCACGGATGCGATACATCACGGGGTCGCGCATCTGCATGTTCTCGTGCTGCATGTCGATCCTGGCGCGCAGCACGGCGGAGCCGTCGGCGAGTTCGCCGGCGCGCATCGCCCGGAACCGTTCGAGATTCTCCTCCACCGAGCGGTCCCGGAACGGGCTCTCCACGCCCGGCCGGCCGTAACCGCCGCGTTGCGCGGAGATCGTGTCACCGTCCTGCTCGTCGACGTACGCGAGGCCCCGCTCGATCAACACCACCGCCCAGTCGTACAACTGCTCGAAGTAGTCGCTGGCGTAGAGCGGCTCACCGTCGATCGGATAGCCGAGCCACGCCAGGTCGTCGAGAATGCCGTCGACGAAGCTGGTGTCCTCGGTGTCCGGGTTCGTGTCGTCGAAGCGCAGGTTGCAGACACCACCGAACTCCTCGGCGATCCCGAAGTCGAGCGTGATCGCCTTGGCGTGCCCGATGTGCAGGTAGCCGTTGGGCTCGGGGGGGAAACGGGTGCGGACGCGTCCACCGAACGTGCCCTGCGCGATGTCGGCAGCCACGAGATCGCGGATGAAGTTGGACGCAGCCGATCGGTCGCGGCCGGAAGGAGGTGTCGGGGACGCAGCCATGGAGGGCCAGTATGGCGCCGGGTCGGCGGCAGCGGCCCGATGGAATCGGATCCCGGCGAAGCTCCGATACGGGATCCGCCGGGGTTCCCACGGCACGGCTCACCCCCGGATGGGCCACGTCCAGTCGAGGATCTCGGGCATGTCCTCGCCGTGCTCGCGCACGTAGACGCGATGCCGGGCCCGACGGTCCACCATCTCCTGGCGGACTCCGGCGGCACTCGCCCGCAGCGACGGCACCCGATCGATCACGTCCATCACCAGGTGGAAACGGTCGAGATCGTTGCGCACCACCATGTCGAACGGCGTGGTCGTCGTGCCCTCCTCCTTGTAGCCGCGCACGTGCAACTGGGCGTGCCCGTGCCGGCGATAGGTGAGGCGGTGGATCAGCCACGGGTAACCGTGGTAGGCGAAGATGATCGGGCGGTCGGTGGTGAAGATGGTGTCGAAGTCGGGATCGGACAGGCCGTGGGGGTGCTCACGCTCGTCCTGCAGGCGCATCAGGTCGACCACGTTCACCACGCGCACCCGCAGGTCGGGAAGATGCTCGCGCAGCAGGCGGGCAGCGGCGAGGGTCTCCTGCGTCGGTACGTCACCGGCGCAGGCGAGAACGACGTCCGGATCCGCACGGCCGTCGGGGCCGACATCGGTACCGGCCCACTCCCAGATCCCGATGCCACGGTCCACGTGGAGGTCGGCCTGGTCGGGTGCCAGCCAGTTCATCGTCGGCTGCTTGCCCGAGATCACCACGTTGACGAGATCCCGGCTCGCCAGACACCGGCGCGCCACGGCCAGCAGACAGTTGGTGTCGGGTGGCAGGTACACGCGGATCACGTCGGCCGACTTGTTGACCACATGGTCGACGAACCCCGGATCCTGGTGCGAGAAGCCGTTGTGGTCCTGGCGCCACACGTGCGAGGTGAGCAGGTAGTTGAGCGAGGCGATCGGCACCCTCCACTCGATGTCCTGGGTGCTCTTGAGCCACTTCGCGTGCTGGTTGAACATCGAGTCGACGATGTGGACGAACGCCTCGTAGCAGGAGAAGAGCCCGTGGCGACCGGTGAGCAGATACCCTTCCAGCCAGCCCTGACACAGGTGCTCCGAGAGCACCTCCATGACGCGGCCGTCGGCCGCCAGCCCGATGTCGGTGTCGACCGTCGGCAGCTGCCATGCCTTGGCGGTCACGTCGTAGACGGCGTCGAGGCGGTTGCTGGACGTCTCGTCCGGACCGAACAGGCGGAAGTTCGCCTGCTCCCGATTGTCGACGAACAGGTCGCGGAGATACCGCCCGAGCGCTCGTGTCGGCTCCGACCGTTCGACACCCGGCGTGGCGACGTCGACCGTGTGGCGACGATGGTCGGGCAACTCCAGCTCCACGAGGAGTTGCCCGCCGTTGGCGTGCGGGTTCGCCCCCATGCGCCTCGTCCCCCGGGGGAGCCACTCCGTCACCACGCCGCCGGGTCGACCCTGCTCGTCGAACAGGTCGTCGGGGCCGTAGCTGCGCATCCACGCCTCGAGGGCACGAAGGTGATCGTCGTTCGAACGCACCTCGGCCAGCGGCACCTGATGGGAGCGCCACGTCCCTTCCACGGCGTCGCCGTCCACCTCGGCCGGGCCGGTCCAGCCCTTGGGTGTGCGCATGACGATCATCGGCCACATGCGCTCGTCGGCGGGTCCCGGATCCTCCTTCAGGGCACCGATCCGGTCGAGGCATCCGTCGAGAGCGGCGATCATCTGGCGGTGCACGTCCTCGGGATCGTCGCCGTCGACGAGCACCGGATCCCACCCGACGCCGCGCAGCATGGCAGTCAGCCGCTCGTCGCCGATCCGGGCGACGAGGGCGGGGTTGGCGATCTTGTAGCCGTTGAGGTGGAGGATCGGCAGCACGGCGCCGTCGCGCACCGGGTCGAGGAAGGCGCTGGTCGTCCAGCTGCCGGCGAGGGGGCCGGTCTCCGCTTCGCCGTCGCCGATCACGCAGACGACCATCAGGTCGGGGTTGTCGAACGCTGCACCCGCAGCATGAGCGAGCGAGTACCCCAGCTCGCCGCCCTCGTGGATCGAGCCCGGCGTCTCCGGTGCGACGTGGCTGGGGACACCGCCCGGGAACGAGAACTGTCGGAACAGCCGCTGCATCCCGCGTTCGTCGAACGAGACGTGCGGATGGATCTCGCTGTAGGTGCCCTCCAACCACGTGTTGGCCACCATCGCCGGGCCGCCGTGGCCGGGCCCGGCAATCATGATGGCATCGAGGTCACGTTCGGCGATCACACGGTTCATGTGGGTGTACACGAGGTTGAGCCCGGGACAGGTCCCCCAGTGGCCGAGAAGACGCGGCTTGACGTGGTCGGCGCGGAGCGGCTCGCGCAGCAGCGGGTTGTCGAGCAGGTAGATCTGCCCCACCGACAGGTAGTTGGCGGCTCGCCAGTGCGCGTCCAGCCGGGCCACGGTGTCGGCGGACGCGCCGGACGTGGAGGGAGCACGATCCATGGGTCGGGCGTTCCCGGGGCCGACCGGCTAAAACGTGGCCCATGACACCACTCGAACTGGTCCAGTCCACGTCGCCGCCGGTCAACGGCGCCGGCGCCGCCTTCTACTTCGATCCGGCGACGCTGGCACGCGGCAAGGAGCTGGGGCTCGACGGCTTCCGGTTCTACGTGCTCGGCCGGGGTGGCGTGCTCGGCGACGTCGAGCCGGCGGTGGTGGCCTCTGCTTTCGGCTACTTCGCCCCCGGTGTGATGGAAGCGATCTGGGGCTCGGCCAAGGAGCGGATGGCGCCTCGGGACGCTGCCCGCGAGTACCTCCGGTGCGCCGAGGACTTCGGCCGCGCGCGGCTGTCGGGCCTCGAGGGCCTCGACGCCTTCAACGAGGCCGCCGAGGCGGTCGTCGACGCCGTCGACGTGTCGGCGCTCGCGCTGTTCGCCGGCGTCGCCGCCGAACCGCTTCCCGACGACACCCCCGCTCGCGCCTACCGCAACGTGATGACGCTGCGCGAGCTGCGCGGCAGCGTCCACTTGCTGTCGGTGGTGGCGTCGGGTCTGCATCCGGCGACCGCCCACGCCATCCGGCGCCCCGACGACGTCGCGTCGTTCGGTTGGGACCCGGCCCCACAGGTCACCGACGAGAACCGGGCTGCGCTCGCGGCGGCCGACGAACTCACCGACCGGCTGTTGACACCGTGGTACGACGTACTCGACGCCGAACAGGCGGCGGCGCTGGCGGCGGGTGCCTCGGCGATCTCGACGGCGCTCGTCTGACTCGACGGGCCGGCAGGTCCAAGGACACGGCCCCGGCCGACAGGCGGCCTCCGTCACGGACCGACGACACCGGCGCTGCACGGGGGTCCGACATGGCACGGGCCGTCGCGCCCGCCATGCTGGTGGCGATGATCGACGCCGCCCACGACACCAGAACGGCTCCGGCATGACGTCGCTCCCGTCGTCGGAGGCCCCGCTGCCCCCAGCGCCGCTGCCGGCCGCGCCGCTGCCGGCCTGGCTGGCGATCGCCCTCGTGGGTGGCACGTCGGCCGCCGTCCTCGTGCTCGAGATCCTGGCGGCCCGGTTGCTCGCGCCCTACGTCGGTGTCAGCCTCGAGACCTACACCGGGATCATCGCCACGGTGTTGGCCGGCATCTCGGTCGGAGCCTGGGCCGGCGGGTGGGCTGCCGACCGGATCGACCCGCGCCGCCTCCTGCCGCTGCTGTTGGTCGTCGGCGGCGGCCTCGCGCTGTTCACCATCCCGACGGTGCGGGTCCTGGGTGACTCGGCGGCGGTCGGCCCGTCCGGGGTGATCCTGCTGGCGTCGTTCGGTTTCCTGCCGTCGGCGACCGTGCTGTCGGCGATCCCCCCGGCGGTGGTGAAGCTGCAGTTGCGTGATCTCCACGACACGGGGTCGGTGGTCGGCCGCCTGTCGGCCTGGGGCACCGCCGGAGCGATCGTCGGCACGCTCGTGACCGGTTTCGTGCTCGTCGCCGTGGCCGCCGTGACCACACTCATCGTCGCGGTGGGGCTGCTGCTGCTGGCCACAGGGGTCGCCTTCTGGGCCGCGACATCACCGGCGGCCCGGCGGGCGACCGGTCGCACCATGGCGGCGGGGCTCGCCGTCGCT
>Ga0102937_1000660_pt1 | contig 15524 bp, 12 predicted proteins | sample SalPonR2_B_D1_MG_FD_78213 | JGI IMG/M metagenome (GOLD analysis project Ga0102937, IMG submission 78213) | Salt pond soil microbial communities from South San Francisco under conditions of wetland restoration - Salt Pond MetaG R2_B_D1_MG | ecosystem: Environmental > Aquatic > Marine > Intertidal... | reverse complement strand
TCACCGAGGACCGCAAGGCCGAGGCCCGCGAGCTGATCACCGAGATTCTCGGCCATCCCCCCGGCCAGCGCCGCCTCTGACTTCCCCCAAACGCCCCGCCGGACGCCCTCGGGTGCGCACCCACCCCCGTTTGCGTGACGGAAATGTTGGAGCGGGCCGAAGAAAACGTCACGCAAACGTGGTTCCCTCCGGCGGGGTGAGGCGCCCACCGGTCGGGCATGCGACTTCCCGACGACCTCCTCGAACTCGCCGACGGCCAGGACGGACTGCTCACGTCCGCACAGTTCCGCACCCACGGCGTCTCGAACTGGCAGCAGCACCGGCTCGACGCCACCGGCTGGATCCGCCGCATCGCACCACGGGTCTACGCCCTGCGCGGGTCGGCGGACACGCATCGGCGGCGGTTGCGGGCAGGCCTGCTCTGCCTCGGTGATCGGAGTTGGATCAGCTTCGAAGCGGCAGCGACGCTGCACGGCCTCGACCGATCCCGCGCCGGTGTCGTGGAGTTCACGATCGACCGGGGTCGGCGCCCGCCGACCATGCCGTTCGTGGTCCACACGTCGAAGCGCCTGCCCACGATCGACACCACCGAGGTGGGCGGGCTCCGGATCACGTCCGCCACCCGGACCATCTTCGACCTGGCGCTCGCACGGGCGCATCCGCGGCGGATCGAGGCAGCGATCGACAGCGCCGTGCGCCTCCAACTGTCGTCGCCGGAAGTGTTGGGCAAGCGGCTGGCCGGGCTCCGTGGGTCGGGACGCTGGGGCTGCCGCACGGTGGAGTGCATGATCGATGTGAGCGGCGTGGAATCCCCGCTCGAGCGGCGGTTCCTCGAACTGGTGCGAGCCGCAGGCCTCCCGGAACCCCGGCTCCAGGCCGTGTTCAACCGTGAGAACACCTTCGTCGCCCGGGTCGATTTCCTCTTCGACGCCGACGGCGCGGTGGTCGAGGTGACCGGCAAGCACGGCCACACGGCCCCACGTGACCGGCAACGGGATGCGCAGCGACGCAACGAGATCCAGGACTTCGGGCTCCGGGTGTTCGAGTACACCTACCAGGACGTGATGGAGCGGCCACGCTGGGTGATCAGCACCCTCCGCTCCCGGATCCGTCCCGCCGCCTGACCCTGCCCGACGCCGACCGGCACAGCCGACCGCGTTCGGCCGGCGGCACTCACCACGTTTGCGTTGCAGAAATGTTGGGGCCGCCCAACAAATCCGTCACGCAAACGAAGTAGCTCGGCGTCGCACCACGTTTGCGTTGCAGAAATGTTGGGGCCGCCCAACATTTTCGTCACGCAAACGGAATGCACCCGAGCGGGTGAGAGTCGGCGGGTCAGATGGGACTGGAGCGGAGGAGTTCGTGGGCGAGCGGGCAGTCGGCCACGATCGCCGGCGGACCCATCGGCACCTTGCCGTGCGGACCCACCACATGGGTCACCATCGACGTCGGCAACACCTCCACGTCGAGATCCCATGGATCGAGATCGGCGCACAGCCCGTCGATCTTCGCCACCATGGCGTCCACGTACGGGGAAGGCAGACGTCGCCCCAACCCGGCGACGAGCCACACCTCGGTGCCCCACACCTGTGCAGCTGCGGCCAGCGTCGACGACCCGAACGGCACCACGGCCCGGTCGCTGTCGACCGCCAGTGCCTCCACCAGCACCACGTCGGCGAGGCGGGTGACCGCACCTGCAGCACCGGCGTCGACGGGCTCGTAGTCCACGTCGTAGCGCTCGAGTCGGCGCACGAACGACGTGGCCGTGTGCTGCACGTCGAGCGCCAGCACCCGCACGTCGCCGCGCCGGATCAGACCGTCGCCGACACTCTGCGGATCACCGATCGTGGCCACCGTCGCCTCGTCGGGCAGCGCCGCCGCGAGCTCGGCACCCGTGCAGTCCGAGCGCATCCGGTCGGCGAGCTCCCACACCGCTTCGAACGGCTCACCCGACGTGGTGACGTTGGCACACAGCCACCACAGCGGACCGGTGAACGGATGGCGTTCCACGATGCGCCGGCACGACACCACCAGCCCCGCCGGATCGAAATGCAGCGATCCCAGCGCGTGCGCGGTCTCCTCCACCAGCGAGACCGGGTCGGCGCCCTGGGCACGAGCCACATAGCGGAGATGCTCGATCGGGTGCACCTCCAGAACGTACCCCGGGCCCACCCCCGACGTCGCCGCGGCCCGAGTCGATTACCCCCAGACCGGTGTCCGGTCGCTACGATCCCTGCCCGTGGCCGACCCCACTCCCGACACCGCACCGCGCCCCCCGAAGCGTCTCGGCGAACCGCTGCCGACCGACCTCGTGCTCACGCCGCTCGTGAAGGACGGCCTCGGCCAGGGTCGGCCGATCATGGAGTGGCTCACCACCTTCCATCTCGCCACGGTCGTGCTCGACCCGTACACCAACGAGAGTTCGTGGGTGCTCCGAGCCGCCACGCGGGTGCTCGAGCAGTTCCGCGGGTCCGACGCCCGGATCAACCTGATGGTCACTGCCGGCGCCAACGACGCGCGGGCGTTCCTGGGTCCGCTCGCCGAGCAGTTCCTGGTGTTCTGCGACCCCGAACGCGATGTGGTGAAGGCGATCGGTCTCGACGAACTGCCGGCGTTCGTGTTCATCCGCGTCGACGGCGTGGTCGCTGCGGCGGCGCAGGGCTGGAACCCGCCCGAGTGGGAGGCGGTCGCCGACGCCGTCGCCGAGGTCACCTGGTGGAAGTCGATCGAAGTGCCCGGGCCCGGCGACCCCGGCCCGTTCCGCGGTTCGCCGGCGCTCGGCTGAGCGCCGGCCGCACCCGTTTGTCCCACTCCGACCTTCCCCCCGATCGTCCGGATCGTCGGCCATCCGGTCGCCATCTCCCCGACCTTCCCGTGGTGGAGGCGCTCGACGAGGTGCGTGCCGTGCTGGCCGCCACCGGTCGCGCCGTCCTCGTCGCCCCGCCCGGCGCCGGCAAGACCACCGTGGTGCCACTCGCACTGGTCGACGAGGCCTGGCTCGCCGGCAACCGGATCGTGATGCTCGAACCCCGCCGCCTGGCCACCCGCGCGGCGGCGCGACGGATGGCGTCCACGAGCCGCACCGCCGTCGGCGAACTCGTCGGCTACCAGACGCGCGACGAGCGCCACATCGGAGCGGCGACGCGCATCGAGGTCGTCACCGAGGGCGTGCTCACCCGCCGCCTGCAGAACGACCCCGAGCTGCCGGGCGTGGGCATCGTGATCTTCGACGAGGTCCACGAACGCAACCTCACCACCGACATCGGGCTCGCGCTGGCACTCGACGTGGCCGGATCGATCCGGCCGGATCTGCGGATCCTGGCCATGTCGGCCACGCCCGACACGCAAGGTCTCACCCGGCTGCTCGACGCACCGGTGGTGGAGAGCCGCGGACGGATGTTCGACGTCACGATGAACTGGTTGCCCCGGTCACCGGCCGGTGGTCGTGGGCGGACAGGCGGAGGACGGCGGAGTCGACCCGGTGGCGGACCGGGACGCGGCGGCCAGGAACGGATCGAACCGGCGGTCGTGTCGGCAGTGGTGCGGGCCCTGGCCGAGGAGCCGGGCGATGTGCTGGTGTTCCTGCCCGGCATCGGCGAGATCCGTCGGACCGAGGCGCAACTGGTCGACGTGGTGGGGCCCGACGTCGACGTGTTTCCGCTGGCCGGCGCACTCACGCCTGCCGAGCAGGATGCGGCGCTGGCTCCGTCTCCCCCCGGGCGGCGGCGGGTGGTGCTGTCGACCGACATCGCCGAGACGTCGTTGACCGTCGACGGCGTGCGCATCGTGGTCGACAGCGGGCTGGCGCGCGAGCCCCGGTTCGACGCCCGCACCGGCATGACCCGGCTCACCACGGTGTCCACCAGCCGGGCCTCGGCCGAGCAGCGGGCGGGACGAGCGGGGCGCACCGAGCCGGGTGCGGCGTACCGCTTGTGGAGCAAGCTCGAACACGGCACCCGTGCCGCCCACCGGTCGCCGGAGATCACCCAGGCCGACCTCGCCGGCTTCGCGCTCGAGCTGGCCGCCTGGGGCGGGGCCGACGAGTTGCGCTTCGTCGACGAACCACCGGCCGCCGCTCTGGCGCAGGCCCGCGAGCTGCTGCGCGAGCTCTATGCGATCGACGACGACGGGGCGATCACGCCTGTCGGCCGGCGGATGCTCGGTCTGCCCGTGCATCCCCGGCTGGCGCGGATGGTTGCCGTCGAACAGTCGAGCCTGGCCTGCGTGGTGGCCACACTGATCGAGGAACGCGACCTCTTCCGGGGTCGACCCGACGACCTGCCCGCCGACCTGGCACTGCGGGTGGACGCCCTGTCGGGACGTCGACGTCACGACGCCGCCGACCGTGGCGCGCTCCAGCGGCTGCGCCAACGGGCCGACGATCTCGCCCGGCGAGCCGGGATCCGCCTCGACCTCGACGCCGTCGACGCCGACCGGGCAGGCGCCGTGCTGCTCCTCGGCTTCCCCGACCGGCTCGCCGCCCGGCGCCGGCCGGGACAGTTCCAGCTGCGTTCGGGCAGCGGTGCCTGGCTGCCCGACGACGACCCGCTGGCCGACGAGGCGTTCCTGGTGGCAGCCGATCTCGACGGCCGCCGCGATCGTGCCCGCATCCGCCTGGCGGCGGCGGTCGACGCCGACGAGGTGATCTCGCTGTTCGGCCCCGACATCACCGAACGTCGCATCGTGGCCTGGGACGCCGACCGTGACGACCTCGTCGAGACGGTGGAACGACGGCTCGGAGCGATCCGGTTGGGCGAACGGTCGGGCCCACCCGAGTCGGGCGACGAGGCCATGGCGGCGCTGATGGCCCGCCTGCGGGTGACGAGGCTCGGCCAGCTGCGCTGGACCGACACGGCCCGCTCGCTGCGTGAACGGGTCGGCTTCCTCCACCGCACGATCGGCGATCCGTGGCCCGACTGGTCGACGGCCACGCTCGTCGACACGCTCGAGGAGTGGCTCGTCCCCTACCTGCCGGGCGCCACCGGCCGCCGCGACCTCGACCAACTCGACGTGGCGATGGTGCTGCGCAGCCAACTGCCGTGGCCCGAGGGCGGGCAGCTCGACGATCTCGCGCCGCCGACCCTGGAGTTGCCGTCGGGTCGTTCGGTCCCGATCGACTACGCGGGCGAGCAGCCGGACGCGTTCGTCCGCGTGCAGGACCTCTTCGGTGTCACCGAACACCCGATGGCCGGACCGACCCCGATCCGCCTGCACCTGCTGTCGCCCGCCGACCGTCCGATCCAGGTCACCGCCGACCTGCCCGGGTTCTGGGCCGGGTCGTGGAGCGAGGTGCGCAAGGACATGGCCGGTCGCTATCCGAAGCACCAGTGGCCCGACGATCCGGCCACCGCCGACCCGAGGCGGATGAAGGACCGCTGATGGCCGGACTGTCGGTGGGCATCACCATCGCCGTCGTGCTCGTGGTGTACGTCGGCGCCGTCGTGCAGGCCTCGATCGGGATCGGTCTCGGGATGATCGCCTCGCCCGTGCTGGCGCTCGCCGACCCCGACTTCATCCCCGCCGCCATCGTGCTCTCGGTGATGCCGCTCACGATCGCCATCGCCTGGGCCGACCGGCGGCACATCGAGGGCCGGGGCGTGGGCTTCGCCCTGCTCGGCCGGATTCCCGGGGTGATCCTCGGCGCGCTCGTGGTGGCGGCGCTGAGCGACCGGGTACTGGCGCTGCTCGTGGCCGGGTCGGTGCTGATCGCCGTGGTCGCCTCGCTCACGAGCAAGCGGTTCGAGCCGACGGACGGCGCACTGATGGCGGCGGGCCTGGCGTCGGGGTTCGGCGCCACGACCACCGGCGTCGGCGGCCCGCCGATGGCGCTCACCTACCAGCACAGTGACCCCGCCGTGATGCGGTCGTCGATCTCGGCGTTCTTCGCCGTCGGTGGCGTGATGACGCTGATCGCCCTCGTGCCGGCTGGCGAGTTCGGAACCCGGCAGCTGGAGTTGGCGGCGCTGCTGATCCCGGCGGTGATCGTGGGCGTGGTGACGGCGCGGGCGATCAAGGACCGCCTGAACCCGGTGATCGTGCGCCCGGCGGTGCTCGTGATCTGCACCGCGGCGTCGATCGCCCTCCTGGCCGAGACCTTCTGACCCACGCCCCAGCGCAACGCGTGAACAGTTCGCAGCGAGCGGCCGCACACTGTTCACGCGTTCGGGGGAGGGGCATCCAGTGGTGCCCGACCGGGCGGTCGTGCGGCGGCCGCACTACGGTGCCGCCGTGCGTTCACGACTGACAGCTCTCGGCCTGGTCTCCGTCCTCGTGGTTGCAGCGTGCGGCAGCGACGACGACTCGGCCTCGGACACCACCTCCGCCCCCATCGAATCGGCGGCCGACACCGAGCCGCCGGACACCGAGCCGCCCTCCACGGATCCTCCGGCCACCGAGGCGCCCACCACCGAACCGGCGCCCACCACCGAGGCGCCGGTGGAGACGGAACCTCCGCTCGCCGCCTTCGAGACGATCGACGCCGGCCCCTACGACGTCGGCGTGCAGACGGTCACGATCAACGCCGACAGCGACCGGCCACTCACGCTCGACGTCTGGTTCCCCCTCGACGACGCCGGCGATGCGCCGCTCCACCAGTACACCCTCATCCCCGGCCTGTACTTCGAGTCACCCGACGCCGTGACGGCCGACCCGGCGCAGATCTCCGCCGACGGGCCGTTCCCGCTCGTGGTGTACTCCCACGGCAGTGGCGGCCTCCGCTACATCGCGTCCTACTACACCGAGGCGATCGCCAGCCACGGCTACGTCGTCGCAGCCGCCGACCACACCGGCAACACGGCGGTCGACCGGTTGGCCGGAGCGGAGGCACCCGGGCCGGTCAACGCCGTCAACCGGCCCCAGGACGTGGCGGCCGTGATCGATGCCATGACCGACCCGCAGCGCCCCGAGACGGCCGGCTTCGTCGCCGCCGTCGATCCCGAGGACGTCGCCGTCACCGGCCATTCGGCCGGAGGGTTCACCACGTATGCAACGGCTGCTGGCTACTCCGGGGAGCAGGGCCGGCTCGAGCCCGACCCTCGCGTGGACGCGATCATCCCGCTCGCTCCGGCCAGCGGCGGCATCAGCGACGAAGGATTCGCCTCCATCACGATTCCGTCGATGGTGATCGTGGGCACGAACGACCAGACCACACCGGTGGATCCGAACGTGACGCGGGCGTGGGACCTCAGCAGCAGTCAGCCGCACTACCGGGTGGAACTCGTGGATGCCCAGCACCAGAGCTTCACCGACGTCTGCGACTACCAGGAGTTCCTCCCCACGCTGGAGACGGCGGTGCCCGACGCGGTGATCGAGACGATCGACTCGCAGGCCGTCGAGGGCTGTTCGCCCGGCGACATGCCGATCGACCGTGCCAAGGAGCTCACCAACACCTTCGCGATCACGTTCCTCGACTCGGTGTTCCGTGACGCCGAGATGATCGACGCCGCCACCACCGAGATCCCCGACGACGTCGTCTTCATGGCCAAGTAACCGTCACAGCTCGTCGCCTCCCCTGCTGCCTCCGCCGAACGCGTGAACAGTGTGCGGCGACCGACCGCACACTGTTCACGCGTTGCGGGTTGGGGGCCCGGCGGGGCGGGATGGGTGGCGCCGGAGGGCGAGCAATAGGCTCGGCCGCATGGCTGCTGACCTGCCCGACTTCGAGTACACCGAACTCCTCCCGCTCGGCGGCGACGACACCGAGTACCGGCTGGTGACCACCGAGGGCGTGTCCACGTTCGACACCCCCGAGGGCACCTTCCTGAAGGTCGAGCCCGAGGCGATCCGCCGCCTCACCGCCGAGGCGATGCGCGACATCGCCCACTTCCTGCGCTCGAGCCACCTCCAGCAGCTGCGCAACATCCTCGAGGATCCCGAGGCGTCCGACAACGACCGCTTCGTGGCCACCGACCTGCTGAAGAACGCCGCCATCTCCGCCGGCGGCGTGCTGCCCATGTGCCAGGACACCGGCACGGCGATCGTGAAGGGCAAGAAGGGCCAGTTCGTGTTCACCGGCGGAGGCGACGAGGAAGCGATCGCCCACGGCATCCACGACACGTACCAGACCTCGAACCTGCGCTACAGCCAGATGGCGCCGCTCGACATGTACACCGAGAAGAACACGGGCACGAACCTGCCCGCGGAGATCAAGATCTCCGCCACCGACGGCGACGCCTACAAGTTCCTGTTCATGGCCAAGGGCGGCGGCTCGGCCAACAAGAGCTTCCTCTACCAGGAGACCAAGGCCCTGCTCAACGAGGCGACGCTGCTGCCGTGGGTGTTCGACAAGATGCAGTCGCTCGGCACCTCGGCCTGCCCGCCCTACCACCTCGCCGTGGTGATCGGCGGCACGTCGGCCGAGATGGCCGTCGAGACCGCCAAGCTCGCCTCGGCCCGGTACCTCGACTCACTGCCCACCAGCGGCTCGCCGAGCGGCCACGCCTTCCGCGACCTCGACCTCGAGCGCCAGGTGCTGCAGCTCAGCCAGACCACCGGGATCGGCGCCCAGTTCGGCGGCAAGTACTTCTGCCACGACGTACGCGTGATCCGTCTCCCCCGCCACGGCGCGTCCTGTCCCGTCTCGATCGCCGTGTCGTGCTCGGCCGACCGGCAGGCACTCGGCAAGATCACCGCCGACGGCGTGTTCCTCGAGCAGCTCGAGACCGACCCGGCCCGCTTCCTGCCCGACGTGCAGGACGAGCACCTCGACGGCGCCGAGACGGTGCACATCGATCTCAACCGGCCGATGGCCGACATCCTCGCCGAGCTGTCGCAGTACCCCGTGACCACCCGGGTGATGCTCAGCGGGCCGATGGTGGTGGCCCGCGACATCGCCCACGCCAAGATCAAGGAACGGCTCGACGCCGGCGAGGGCATGCCGCAGTACCTGCGCGACCACGCCGTGTACTACGCCGGCCCGGCCAAGACGCCCGAGGGCTACGCGTCGGGCTCGTTCGGGCCCACCACGGCGGGCCGGATGGACAGCTACGTCGAACAGTTCCAGGCCGCGGGCGGCTCGATGATCATGCTCGCCAAGGGCAACCGGTCGAAGCAGGTGACCGACTCGTGCAACGAGCACGGCGGGTTCTACCTCGGATCGATCGGCGGGCCGGCCGCGCGGCTGGCCCTCGACAACATCCGCAAGGTCGAGGTGCTCGAGTACCCCGAGCTCGGCATGGAGGCAGTGTGGAAGATCGAAGTGGAGGACTTCCCGGCCTTCGTCGTGGTCGACGACAAGGGCAACGACTTCTACGCCGACGTGAAGGCGGCGGCCTCCATGCCGGTCAGCCTGGGCTGATCCCGTGGTCGAGCCTCGGTCCGGGCGAGACGCTCAACACGCTGCCCGAGCGGCGTCCACGGCGATCACCGCCTCGGCCGACTGCACTCCGAGCACCACGTGGGTGACCACGCGGGTGGTCTCACGCGCCAGCTGATCGGCCACGCAGACCGTGTCCTCGCCGGTCGGCGCTGCGGCCAGCAGCACGTCGGACAGCGCTGCGCGTGCGTCCACCGGATCGAGGGTGAACGCCACGTCGGCGATCTCGGCGTCGGAGGAGACGCCGTCGACGAACGGGCAGGTCGGGCCGCCGCTCGGCGTGACCCCGTCGAGCAGATGCGCCACCACGATGTCGTCGACGCAGTCGCTGATGCCGGGGAACACCGTGTGCCCCACGCCGGCCCACGTCAGCGGGAACGCGTCGCCCAGGGCGGCCGCCATCTCGGCGGCGTGGTAGCCCGGCGTCGCCGGGTCGTACTCGGTGCCGATCACCAGGATCGGACGGGCCACGTCGACGGCCGACACGGGCGTGAGCGGTTGCTCGTTGCGCGACAACAGATCGCAGTACTGGGTGTCGTCGACGACATGGGCGAAGTCGGCGCAGTAGATCACCAGGTTGGCGACCTCGAAGTCGTCGGGCCCGTCACCGGCCGGTGCGTCGGCGGGTTCGTCACCGGTCACGATCACGGGATCGACCGCCGCGAGTGCGGCGAGGGTGGATGCATCGCCACCGCCCGTCTGCCAGGCGTCGCCGAGCGCCGTCGTCAACAGCGGCCAGTTGCGCACGTCGTAGAGGGCGGAGTCGACCACGCCGTCGAGGGTGTCGGCATCGACAGTGGCCGGTTCGGGGTCGAAGGCATCCGTGGGCAGCGAGGCGACGCTGGTGCCCAACACGTCGAGCACGCTGCGCGACGACGGCGATCCCGGCAGACACCGCTCGGTGGCGTCGCAGAGTTCGTGGAACCGTTCCGCCGCTGCGGCGGTGCCGTCGGCTGCGTAGAAGGGGAACCCGTCGAAGAACTCACCGTCGGGGCCCCCGGCGTCGGGATCGACGGCACCGTCGAGCACGAATCCGCCGACACCGTCGGGATACCGGGCGGCGTACTGCGCACCGATCGCCGTGCCGTAGCTGTAACCGAGGTAGTCGATCGTCCGCTCGCCGAGCGCGAGGCGGATGGTCTCGAGATCGGCGGCCGAGTACGGCGCAGCGAGATGGGCGGCGAGGTCACCGGTGGCGGCTGCGCACTCGATCATCACGACCGGGTCGTCGAGATCGGGGTTCGGCCCGCAACTGATCGAGGGCGTGGACGAGCCGACACCTCGCGGGTCCCAGCTCACGACGTCGTACGCCTCGAGGAGTTCGACCGGTAGCTCGGAGCGCAGCGACCACACGGCGTCGAGCCCCGACGCCCCCGGCCCGCCGGGGTTGACCACGAGGACGCCGCGCCGGTCACCCGTGGCCCGATGGCGCGTCAGGGCCAGCTGCACTGCGTCGAGTGTCGTTTCCCCCGGCGCGAACGGATCCATCGGCGCCTCGATCGTGGCGCACTCCCAACGGCCGGCGCTCGGCCCGTCCGGGATCCCGAACCGGTCACAGGCGTCCCACGCGACGGACGCCGCCGGGTCAGGTTCGGCCGGCGAGAGCTCTCGACCACCGGGTGACGCGCCGATGCGATCGGCGCGCTCGACGGCCACGTCGACGCTCCCTGCGCACGCCGCCAGCAGCAGGGCGGCGACGGTGGCGACGGCGGTGGCGACGACGACCGGTGGTCCCGACGAGCGGATGCTCCGGCGTCGTCGAGCGGTCACGCCTCCAGTGTGCCGAGTTCCGCGGCCAGCTCCCCGAGGCGGCGTTCGCCCTCGGGCGTCTGTCCGCCGCCGTCGAGGAATGCCTGCGAGCGCCGGCGGGTCTCGGGGCCCGCCAGCGTGGCGTCGAACGCGGCCGACTCGGCGAGCAGGTCGTCGTCCACGAACGTCTCGGCGCGCAGCACACTGGCCTTGGCCGCCGCCACCGCGTCGGCGGGAAACGAGGCGATCCGTCCGGCGAGACGGTCGACGAAACGATGGAGCTCGTCGGGCGGGAGCACCCGGTTGACCCAGCCCCACCGCTCTGCCGTGGCGGCATCGATGTCGTCGCAACCGAGCACCGCCTCCATCGCCCGGCTCCGACCGATCAGCCGCGGCAGGCGGACGGTGCCACCACCTCCGGGGATGATCCCGATCGCCACCTCCGGCTGGTTGAACACTGCGTCGGGCGACGCGAAGCGCATGTCGCAGGCCAGCGCCAGCTCGTCCCCGCCGCCACCGACGCGGCCCTCGATCACGGCGATCGTCGGCTTGGGCATCGTGCGGTACGTCTCGCACATCCGGTCGAAACCGTTGAGCTCGGTGGCCGGCGGTCGATCGACGGGCAGCGAGAGGATCGCATCCACGTCGAAGTGGGCGATGAACCATTCGGGGTTCGCCGACCGCAGCACCACGGCGCGGACGTCGTCGTCGCCGGCCAGCTGCTCGCCGGTCTGCAGGAGTTCGATCAGCACCTCCACCGACATCAGGTTGATCGGCGGATGGTCGATCGTGATCGTCGCCACGCCCCGCTCGTCGACGATCAACCCCAGGTGCTCCATCCGCCGAACCCTATGTCAGCGACTGCGGCTCGAGTGACGGTCCGGCGACCGGGTTCGTCAGCCGATGGCGCGCTTGATCGCCGCCCGCGTGGCGGATGCCTCGTCGGGGTTGCCGGGGAACTCCGAGCCGGCGAAGTCGGTGACCCCGATGTCGGCGAGCGCACCGATGCGGTCGACGACCTCCTGCTCGGATCCGGTGATGGCGATGTCCTCGGGCCCGGCCACGCCCTCGCGGTCGAGCATCGCCCGGTAGCTGGGCAGCGACCCGTAGATCTCGAACACCTTGGCGGCCCGTTCGCGGGCGCTCGCCTTGTCGTCGGTGACGCAGACCGGCAGGCCGACGATCACCCGCGGCGCAGGCCGACCGGCTTCGTCGGCGGCGGCGTTGATCGTGGGGATCACGTGCTCGGCGAGTGTCTTCGGGCCGGTGCACCACGTGATCGTGCCGTCGGCGAGTTCGGCCGTGGCCTTCAACATCTGCGGGCCGAGAGCAGCCACCACGATGGAGTACGGCGGCGCACCCTTGGCGTCGATGGCACCCATCGTGCGGTACGCCTCACCCTGGTGGTTCACCGGTTCGCCACGGCTGAGCGGGCCGAGGATGCTCAGGTAGTCGCGGATGTGGCGGACCGGCTTGTCGTAGCTCAGGCCCATCATGTTCTCGATCACGATCTTGTGGCTCAGCCCGATCCCGAGCGTGAGGCGGCCGTCGCAGGCGGCGCTGACGGTGGCGCACTGCTGGGCGATCGCCATGGGGTGGCGGGGGAACGTGGGCACGACCGACGTGCCGAGCTCGAGGCGAGGCACCTCGCGCCCGACGACGGCCAGCGTGGTGAGTGCGTCGTGCCCGAAGATGTTCGGCACCCAGTAGGACGCGAAGCCGTCGGCCTCGGCCTGGCGGGCCTCGGCCACCACGTCGTCGAGCGTCCCCGAGTTGATGGCCCCACCGAACGATCCGATCCTCATGGCCGCCGACCGTACCCGCGCTCCGATGCCGAACGACCATCCGGGAGCCGTGGCGGACGCCCGTGCGGATCCAGCTCTGCACCGGCGGGGGCCATCTACGCTCGGTGCATGGCCCATCCGCAGATGTTCGACGACGACGATCCGTTCCTGGCTCGCGTCCGCGAGCTGGCTGCGGCGCTGCCCGAGACGGCCGAGAAGGTGTCCCACGGACGCCCGGCGTTCCACACCAGGAAGGTCTTCGCGTACTACGGCGGCTCGCTGAAATTGGACGGCGACTGGGTGCAGCACCCGTACTCGGTGGTGGTGCAGCCGGACTCCGGTGACCGCCGCGCGCTGCTCGAGGAAGCGCGTGTCTACGTACCCGCCTACCTGGGCCCGAGCGGCTGGATCGGTGTCGACCTCGACGATCACACCGACTGGACCGAGATCGCCGAACTGCTCGACGCCTCCTACCGCCTCACCGCCCCACGCACGCTCGTCGCCCGCCTCGACGAAACCTGACGCTGCCACACGGGCAGCGAGGAACGCTCGCAACGCAGCGATCGCCGAAACCGGCTCAGCTGAGAGCTACGAGGTCGAGCCAGTCGTCAGAGAAGTAGTCGACGTCGCCGTCGGGCATCAGCAGCACCTTGGTCGGCGCCAGCTCACGCACGAACTCCTCGTCGTGGCTCACCAGGATGATCGCCCCCGGCCAGTCGACGAGCGCGTTCGCCACGGCCTCGCGTGACGGCGGGTCGAGGTTGTTGGTGGGCTCGTCGAGCAGCAGCAGGTTGTTGCGGCCCACCATCAGCATCGCCAGCGCGAGCTTGGTCTTCTCCCCGCCCGACAGCGTGCCCGACTCCTGGAACACCTTGTCGCCCGACAGCCCGAACATGCCGAGCAGCCCGCGCAGCTGGGTCTCGGTGAGGTTCACGCCGTCGGGTACGGCCTTGCGGATGTTGGTGAGCAGGGTCTCGTGCACGAGCAGGTTGTCGTGCTCCTGCGCGTAGTAGCCCGCGTGCACCTGGTAGCCGAACTCGAAGTCGCCGAGGTCGGCGTCGGTCTCGCCGGCGAGGATGCGCAGAAGGCTGGTCTTGCCGGCACCGTTGAGACCGAGCACGAGCAGACGCTCACCGCGGCCGAGGTCGAAGTCGATGTCCTCGAAGATGGTCGGACCGCCGTACGCCTTGCAGAGCCCCGACGCCCGGATCACCGTCTCGCCGCACTTGGGCGGGTCGGGGAACCGCACGTTGAGCGTCTTCGATCCCTGCGGGCCCTTCACGCGCTGCTGTTCGAGCCGGGCGATGCGCTTCTCGACGCTGTGGGCCATCGCCGCCTTGGTGGCCTTGGCGCCGAACCGATCGACCACGGTCTGCAGCCGGTCGATCTCCTTGGCCTGCAGGACGGCCTTCTTCGCCATCCGGGCCTCGTCCTCGGCACGGGCACGCTGGTACTGGCTGTAGGTGCCCCGGTACTCGACGACGTCGCCGACGTCGGCCTCGCTCGGCCGGTCGAGGTGCAGCACGCGGGTGATCGACTCGTCGAGCAGCTCGAGGTCGTGGCTGATCACGAGCAGCGCCCCCTTGTACTGGCGCAGGAAGCCGAGCATCCAGTTCTTGGCGTCGACGTCGAGGTGGTTGGTGGGCTCGTCGAGGCACAGCACGTCGGAGCCGGCGAACAGGATGCGGGCGAGCTCCACCCGGCGCCGCTCACCGCCCGACAGGGTGCCGATCGGCTGATCGAGCCGGTGGTCGGGGATCCCGAGGCCGGCCGCCATGGAGCGGGCTTCGCTCTCGGCGGCGTAGCCACCGGTGGTACGGAACGCCTCCTCGGCCGTGGTGTAGCGGGTGACGTTGCGCTCGTCAGGGTTCTCCTCCATCGCGATGCGCAGCTTCTCGATGCGGGTGATCTCCTCGTCGATGCCGCGCCCCGACAGCACGTGGGTGACGCAGGTGCGGCCGTCGAGCGCCGTGTCGAGCTTGGGATCCTGCGGCAGATATCCGAAACCACCCTTGCGGAGCACCTTGCCGGTCTTGGGCTCGGCGGCGCCACCGAGCACCTTGAACAGGCTGGTCTTGCCGGCCCCGTTGCGGCCCACGATGCCCACCTTGTCGCGGGGCATGACGGTGAAGCTGGCCTGGTCGACGAGGAGCCGACCACCCACTTCCACCGAGATCGCCTGAGCCTGGAGCACCCGTCCAGGCTACGGGCGGTTCACCGTCACGTCGCCCGGCTCACCGACGCGGCAGGGTCATCTGCACGGTCATCCGGCACGCCGACCGCCGTCGACGGCCGCCGCACGGGGTCGGACCCGACGTCGCTGGATCGGAGCGGGATCAGGGGGTGACAGTGGTCGTTGCCGGCGCCGGGGTGGTGGCGGGTGGTGGGGACGTCGTGGGTGATGCCGTCACCGGCGGATCCGTGGGCGGCGGCTGCGTGGCCGGCGGTGCCGTGGTGTCCGTCACCGGGTCGCCATCAGTGCCGCCGTCCGCACCGCCATCGGTTCCGCCGTCCGTACCGCCACCGGTTCCTTCGTCCGTGCCGCCATCGGTTCCGTCGTCCGTGCCGCCGCCGTCGGTCGAGCCGTCCTCCGTCGTTGCGGAGTCACCGCCGGTCGTGCCATCGGCGCCCGGATCAGCGGTGCCGCTCCCGTCGGTCGTGCCGTCGCCGGTCGTGCC